>Ga0299915_10003177_pt1 | contig 11918 bp, 13 predicted proteins | sample RVTome_13_FD_200263 | JGI IMG/M metagenome (GOLD analysis project Ga0299915, IMG submission 200263) | Soil microbial communities from uranium-contaminated site in the Upper Colorado River Basin, Wyoming, United States - RVT92D227 (version 2) ... | reverse complement strand
CCTTCAATTCCTCTATCTTTATCTCCTCGCCAATAGAGACTCCGGTGCGAATCTCCACTCCTAACGCCTCGATATTTGAAATCTCTCTGTCTAAGACGTCCTTGGGCAATCGATAGGAAGGAATTCCAATTCTTAACACACCGCCTGCGAAAGGAAGGGATTCAAAGACAGTAACCTCATAATGGAGTTTAGCCAGATGGTACGCACAACTCATCCCGGCTGGTCCAGATCCGATAATGGCGATCTTTTCTTCCCTCTCCTTTGGAATTTTTTCAATTTTCTTAGGGAGAGAAGCGGCGGAATCAGCGACAAACCGCTCCAGGGCATGAATAGCGATCGGTTCATCAAAATTTCCTCGATTGCACTTTGATTCGCAGGGGTGGAAACAGACCCTGCCACAGATTCCAGGGAAAGGATTCTCTTCCTTGATCAAATGCCACGCCCCTTCAAAATCGTCTTGGGTTATCTTTTGGATGAAACCAACGATGTCGTTTCCCGCCGGGCAGGCTGCATTACAAGGCGGTATTTTATCCTCATAAAAAGGCCTCTGCGTCCTCCACGCTCCTGTCTTATTCCAGTCCATATCTCCCAGGGAAATGGAAATCATTGGCATCTCGGATTCCCGATTAAAAATGATTTGTTTTCCCATTTCAAATTCCTCCCCTCACCCCTCCTTCTCCCCATTGGGGAGAGGGGAAGGATGAGGGGTAAAGGTTTTAAAGCCTTCCTTTTTGCTTCATTTATGCAATATTTTAGAACTTCACTTCTTGATAAGCCTCTCTTGCGGCCTGGGCATTCTCATTCTTCTTCCCAGGAATCTCCTCACGTATAGCCAGAGCGATGGAATCGATTCCCACAAGACCAGTTACCTTCGAAAAGGCTCCCAAGATGGCCGTATTGACAATTGGATTCGTCCGAGAACCTAAGCCATTTCTAATGGCAACGGAAGTGGCATCGACGGTGGCTATGCGAAAATTCTTTAGATGACCAAATGCTTCAGGGGATTGGCTTGAATTGATCAGAATCCATCCATTCGCTTTAAGTCCTGATGTTACATCCACTGCCCCAATTAATGTTGGATCAAGGACGACAATATGGTCGGGCTCATAGATATTCACCCTTAACTGGATAGGTTGCTTATCAATCCTCAAAAAGGCCATGACTGGTGCCCCTCGCCTCTCCACCCCAAAGGCGGGGAAAGACTGGACATGAAACCCCTCATGGAAAAAGGCGACGGCCAAAACTTTGGAGGCCACCTGAGCTCCCTGTCCGCCCCGTCCATGAAATCTGACTTCGATCATCTTTCTTCTCTTGACTGGAAGTTCATCGTGCTGAATAGACGACTGTTAAAGCCTTTGCATTCCTCCTCCCCAAAGCTCGATAGGCATGGGGAATAGAAGATTCAAAATAGAGGGAGTCTCCTGGATAAAGGACGTAATGCTGATCCTCCGTCCTGAACTCCAATACCCCTTCCAGAAGATAGATGAATTCCTCTCCCTCATGGCTAAAGGAAGATAATTTTTCAGCCCTCTTTCTCTTAAACTCAATCAAGAAAGGCTCCATATACTTTCTGGACTTTTTATAAGCAAGAGCTTCATAATAATAGCCACTTTCTTCCCTGCCAAAATATCGAGAATCGATCACCTTGCTTTCATCTCTTCTCACGAGGACCACTCTTTCTTCTGGGGCGCCATCTTGAAAGAAAAAGCCAATATTGACGTTTAAAGCCTTTGAAATTTTTAAAAGAGTGGCAACGGGTGGGGAAATGACCTCTTTCTCAACCTGGGAGAGAAGGGGTTTGGAGAGCCCTGTTCGGTCAGAGAGGTCTTGTAGGACGAGTCCTGCCTTCTTTCGAAGATCTCGAATCTTCTTCCCGATATGAAGTTTCTTCACCTCGTGCTTAATATCATCTGTCAGCACAATTTCAAATTAATGTATTTTGAGAACCCTGTCAATATTTTTTTATTTAAACTAAAAATTTTTTATTCTAATTAAACTTCTAAAAGCTTCCAAAAACCAAAGCTTCTCCATCCATATCGATGAAAAGATTCCTTTCCAAAGAACCATCCCCAATTCCGTGAGATCTCACTTGGCACGTTTGACCCCTCACCCCATCCCTCTCCCCCATTGGGGAGAGGGGAGGGTGAGGGGCAATTTTTACAGGCGTCACGGAAAAAAAGACTCTTACCTTTTCCAACTCCTTCTTGATTTTTCAATCGCTCTCTGTTAACTTTCACCTTCTGTTCAATGAAGAAACACGATGAAAACAGAAACCCGATTGAGAAAGTAAAAACCGCAGCAGAAGTGACAAGAGAAAATCGATCTTCAATGGGTCAGGACTTTGACCACAAACGGAGAACGGAGATCGATGCGAAGGATCATCAAATAAAGTATTCCAATTAGCAATGCTTTGTCAGATTCTTCAGTCGCCCTGTTGAGTATGAAAATTACTCCACAGGGCTCCTTCAGAATGACATTACAAGGAGTCCTTACTTTCATTCTGAGCCCTTCACTTACTGTCATTCTGATCCTGAGTGAAACGAAGGGGAAGAATCTCAAGGATTTATAAATTCAACAAGAATTAATGTGTTTCATTTTTTTAAACTTGAAATTGGAGAGGCTTTGAGATATTCTACTTCTTTGAAGGAGGTGATGTTATGCCGATTTCTGCTTATGTCTTTATTGAATGCACGGCAGGGGCTGCCAGGGATGTGGCGAGAGAGGTGGCCAAGATACAGGGAGTGAAACGAGCCAATGCAACGACTGGCCCTTATGATGTGATCGTTCTGGTGGAGGCACCGGACATCAACGTCCTGGGTGACTTCATCGTGACTAAGATTCAAGGGCTCTCCGGTGTCCTGAGGACCCAGACCAATGTGATTGTCGATTGACGGGGCATATCGGATCAACCCTAAAGGATTGAGTTACAGAAGCATATAGGGATGTAACTCAAGGCTTCAGCCTTGATGATTGAACCTGAAAAGGAGAAATTATGGGAAGCGTAGTCAAGAAACGACGAAAGAAGATGAGAAAGCACAAACACAAAAAACAATTGGATAGAGATCGTCATAAGAAAAAGAAATAAGGCGCTTCATGCGACGAAATATCATCCACATTGTTCTTTTCATCTTGACAGTGGCTTCCACGATGATCGTTGGAGGTCCTGCTTATTCCATCACGATTATCCTCATCCTTCTGGGACATGAAATGGGCCACTATCTCATGTCCCAGAGGTATGGGATTAAAGCTACTTTGCCTTTTTTCTTGCCATTCCCCTTTTCACCTTTTGGGACATTGGGTGCAGTCATTCGTATGGAGAGCACCACTTCCTCTCGAAAAGCCCTTTTCGATACAGGTGTGGCAGGACCTTTGACGAGCCTTTTGCTTAGTATCCCTGCCATTGTGATCGGTTTAAGACTTTCCGAGGTGATTCCTACATCCCAACTGAAAGAGGGGACAATCCGCCTGGGAGATCCTCTCATCTTCTCTTTCATTCAGCGTTTGGTCATGGGTAAGGTTCCTGAAAGTTTTGATATTCTTCTTCATCCCATCGGGTATGCCGGATGGGTTGGACTCTTTGTCACCGCCCTCAACCTTCTTCCGGTTGGCCAGTTAGACGGAGGACACATTGCCTACGCCCTCTTTGGGAGAAGGAGCCGAGCTATTTTCCTTATCGCCATCGCTGTCATGGCCTTCATCACCGTCTTTTACAATCCTGGATGGTTCCTCCTGCTCATCCTCATCATCCTCTTTGGCTTCCGACACCCAGCCCCATTGGACGATCAAACACCAGTGGATGGGAAAAGGAAGTTGGTTGGGGGATTAACCTTTCTCGCCTTTATACTCTCCTTCACCCCTTCCCCGTTCCCCCAATTCGTAGAAGAGTTCAAACAGGTTTTTCATTGGTTCTAAATTGGGGACGGGTTCACATTTTAAAGAAGAGATGGTAAAAATCCTAAGTCAGAGATTTGAAATTAAAAAAGTTAGGAGAAAGAAAAAAAATAATGTTTAAATGTGAACCCGTCCCCAATTTCCTTTCAAAATCTCTTTCAGGGTGAGAGTATTAAGCACATCTTTGCTTTCAAGCCATCCCCGTCTTGCGACGGCGATTCCCAGACTGATCATCCACATCTGGTCGAGGTAGTGAGCGTCAGTCCCAATGGCCACCCGAATTCCCACCTCTTTTGCTTTACGACAATGGATGTCATCTAAATCGAGACGCTCAAAATAAGCATTGATCTCCAAAGCCTTCCCATATCTCTTGGCGGCCTCCATCACCTCATCGATCTCGACCTCATAAGGATCCCTTGCTCCTAATAAACGGCCGGAAGGGTGGGCGAGGATATGGACCAAAGGATTTTCTAAGGCTCGAACGATTCTTTTCGTCATCTTCTCTTTCTCTTGCTTGAATCCACTGTGGACCGCTGCCACGACGAGATCGAGTTTCTTCAATACCCCTTCAGAGAGGTCTAACTTCCCATCGGTGAGGATATCGACCTCTGTCCCCTTAAGGATTTGGAAGCCTTTCATTTTCTCATTAATACGATCGATCTCTTCAATCTGCTTCATCAATCTCGATTCATCAAGACCATGGGCAATCTTAAGTGACTTCGAGTGATCACAGATAGCCACATATTGATAGCCTCTCTTCTGAGCTGCTCTCGCAATCTCTTCGATCGAAGAGGTGCCATCACTCCAGTTGGAATGGACGTGAAGGTCTCCCCTGATCTCGACCTCTTTTACTAATTTGGGAAGGCGGGCCTCCTTTGCAGCCTCGATCTCTCCTCGGTCTTCACGAAGTTCGGGTTCGATCCAATCCATTCCAAGAGCACGATAAACATCCTCTTCCTCTTTTCCTCCGATCTTCTTTTCATCTTTGAACACACCATATTCATTGATCTTGATCCCTTTCGTCTTAGCGATCCCTCTGAGATGGATGTTATGATCTTTTGATCCAGTGAAATATTGGAGAGCAGCCCCATAGGAATCTTCCTCAACGACGCGTAGGTCGATCTGTATGCCTCCCTCCACAATGACAGAGGCTTTGGTCTCTCCAGAGGCCAAGACCTCTTTCACTTCGGGAAGATGGGCAAAGGTGTGAACGATCTTTTCCTTATTTGGGCCAGTGGCTAGGATATCGATGTCTCCGATATTCTCTCTCATCCTTCGTAGGGAACCTGCCCATTCAATCTTCCTCGACCCTGCCTTCTCCCTCAAGGTCTCCACAATTTGTTTGGCAATGGGAAAGGCAATACCCAAATTCATCCTGCCCTTACTCTGTTTAAGAAGCTGAATTCCCCGTTTGATGTTTTCGACCTTCTTCTCACCGATCCCGGGAAGACCGACCAGGGAACCATCCTCCACTGCCTTTTCGAGTTGGGAGAGGCTACTGATCCCTTTCTCCTTATGAATCATCGCCAGGGTCTTTGGTCCCATTCCCGGGATATCCATGATGGCGATCAATTCATCCGATATCCCCTTTCTCACTTCCTCAAATTTGGAAACCTTTCCTATCTTCAGATATTCCACAATCTTCTGGGCCATCCCTTCGCCGATCCCTGGGACTTCCTTCAATTTTCCACCCTCAGCGATCTCCTCAATATCTTGTGTAAGATCGCCAATAATCCGTGAGGCCTTGCGGTAAGCACTGATCTTAAAAGGATTTTCATTCTTAAATTCCAAGATGTCTGCCATTCTACTGAAGAGATCTGCCAGCTCTTTATTCTTCATGATTGTTTATCCCACTGAGGTGTTAGCCCCTCACCCTTTCCCTCTCCCCAGTGGGGAGAGGGGAGGGTGAGGGGGCTCTATGGTGAGGGGGCTCCATAATGAAGATGGTCTTTGAGGCAGATCTGAAAATTCTCCATGACATCCTTTTTGCTGTTGACAATGAAAATTCGATGCTGGACATGAAAAAGTTCCTCAATCAGCCTCTCTACAGGATAAAGCCTCTTGGATTCCTTTCCATACCTCCTCTCCAGCTCCTCCTCAAACATCACGACCAGCTTATCCTTCATCCTTAATTGGGTATCGTTAAAGAGAATGGCTACCTCGGGAAGAAGATCATCGATTCTTGAGAAGAAGGTGGATACCTCACTCGATTCAATCCCTTTCGGAGGAGAAGACTTCACCTCCACATAGACCAGTCTTCGGTTCCATGAGGCGATGACATCGTAGTCACCACCCGATGGTGTCTTCTTCACATTGACTCCGTAAATCGCAGGAGAGATAAACTCCTTTTTAAACATCTCAGCGATAAACCACTCTAAAGTCGGTCCAAAACTATAAAGAGGGGAGACGCGGGTTCGATATCCCCCTTTCCCCTCCTTTATGACCGCCCCCATCTCACAGACCAGGTCGCAGTATCCCTTTGCCACTTTTGAAGAGCAGTAGTGGGTCAGATCCTGAATGCGAAATCGATCCTGATGTTTGATCATATCTCTCAGGACGAGACGAAAGGAATATTTTTTCATCATCTCGTAGAACCGAGTTTTATAAAAGGCAGGTAGGTCAAGAGGAAAAAAGAGCCGATCTGTAGGATTCTTTCGAAAGATCTGTATCCCCCTCATCTTAAGCATCTTCTCAACGGAGGAGGGATCTTCTAAGGAGGTCTTAATCGACTCAATCTCTTTGGAGAGGTTTTGGACATTCTTTTTAAGGGATCGGATTTCTCGAAGAATCTCTTCTCGTTCCACTCAAAAACCTCGATAGAGATGGAAGCGCTTCGCCATTTGGATCGCTTCCAAATACTCCTTATGGCTGATCCGACAATTGATTTCAGAATACTCATAAGCTCGATATTCAGGCCTGTATTGATCCATGATGTTAACATAGGAGTGAGGAGAGATCTCCTCAGCAATAAATTTCAAAACGGCTTCAGAAGAGGCCACCCCTCCAGGCATCACCAGGTGTCTGATCAGGAGCCCTCTTTCAGCAATCCTTTTGGAATTGGTCTTAAGATCCCCTACCTGTCGGTACATCTCTTTAAGAACCTTTTTTATAACCTCTGGGTAGTCCAGAGCATTGGAGAACTGTTTTGAAAACTTTTCCTCCATATATTTTGCATCGGGCATGTAGATATCGATCACCCCATCTAAGAGTCGAATCACCTCGATCGATTCATATCCAGAACAGTTATAGACGATGGGAAGGGAAAGACCCATCTCAATCGCTTCTGGAAGAGAGGCTACGATCTGGGGGGCATAGTGGGTAGGGGTGACGAAGTTGATGTTGTGGCACCCCATTTCCTGGAGTTTGACCATGGTCTTTGCTATTTCAGAGGAGGTGATTTGTTCACCCTTTCCTAAATGGCTGATGTCGTAATTTTGGCAGAAAACACACCGAAGGTTGCAATGGGTGAGGAAGATCGTTCCTGAACCATGATATCCCACCAAAGGGGGTTCCTCCCCAAAATGGGGAAAGGCGCTGGAGACCATGATCTCTGATGGAGCTTTGCAGTATCCGACCTCTCCATTCAAGCGATTGACACGACATTCCCTCGGGCAGAGCCGACACTCTTTAAGGAATTCTTTCAAGAGCTGGATCCTCTGGTTCAACTCCCCTTTTTCAAAAAGAGCGATATAGGAGGGAATGAAAGCCATTTCAGTACTATTCACGAATCATGAAAATCAAATATTTCTCCTTCTCCCTTCGACGGGAGAGGGGCGGGGTGAGGGTGAATCCCCTCCTCGGTACGAGTCGATTCCGACCGCCAAGGGAGGGCATAGTTTCGAGTAAACTGTCTTTTGCTTAATTATAAGTTACCACAAAATTTTATGGAATTCTATAAAGATGGGGGAGGAATGCCAATAAGTTGTATACAAACCTAAAGGTTCTGATAGACAGTGAGGAGCTTACGGTAGTAGTTGAAGGGAATTCGTTCTTTCCTCTCTATGAGGCCCTTGACATAGGTAGGCCCATAGTTATAGGCCGTCATGGCGAGTCCCAGATCGTCAAAATCGAGGATCAGCTGGGAAAGGTAGTAAATCCCCATTCTTATATTGAGAAAGGGATTAAAAAGGGTCCTGTCTCCCATCCATTCAATACCCATCTCTTGAGCAAGAGACTGTGCCACATATGGCATGATCTGCATCAACCCTTTGGCGCCTTTTTCCGAAACAGCCCAGTTCCAAAACTCACTCTCAATGGCGATGAGAGCCAGAATGAATTTTGGGTCATGATTGTAACGAGTGGCCTCTTCGTAAATCACCTCTGCAAGTTCCTCCTTCGTCACATTGGCAAATCCTGTCTGGTGCCTCTCCAATACCGAAAGAATCTCCTGGATAGTCTGCTTCCGACTATCGAATCCAGGGGTGAAATTTGGGAGGTGAAAGGAGAGGATGAAAATGACGGTGAAGAGGGTTACTTTGAGGAGAATTCGGAAGGGGAGAAGGCCCTTCTTTTTGTATGGAATTGAATGGGGAGGATGCCCCGTCCGTATATTTGGTTCATTTAGCTCCATATCCACCTCCTTGTGAAAATTGGTCACATATTAACATAAGAATTTTGACCATGTCAAGTCTTAAATTCTGCCTTAAATTCTGCCTATAATCAGGCAGCCTGAGTACTTGATTGATTGGAAGATCTATTTTTCTTCTAAAAACCTCACCATCAGTGAGGAGAGGGTAACCAAAACCCCCAGCCAAAATATTCCAATTTGAAAACTGAAATGGTCTGCGGTCACACCCAGGAGAAAAGGTGTGCTCCCCATCCCAAAAATTACTCCAATGGAGAGAATCACTCCGATGACCATCGACCGTTCTGAAAGGGGGGTTAATTTCGAGATGGCAGCAAGACCTGCTGGAAAGAAGGCAATAGAGAGGGTAGCTTGAAGGGTGAGAGTGATCAGAATCAGGGGGAGGGTCGAAGCAAGGGAAAGGCCGATAGTGCTCAATCCAGTAGCACATAGGCTCAACATGATCATCTTCCGGTATCCATACCGATCGGTTAAATAACCACTAAGGATGGAAACAAAAACCCCCCCGATTCGTGAGATCCCAAAGAGGGTATTGGCATAACCAAAGTCAATTCCTTTCTCTTTGATCAAATAGAGAGGGAGAATGGCGTAAACACCAATGGAGGAGGCTGAGGCGAATGTCAATAGAAGACCCATGATCCAGATCGTTTTTCTTTTGAAGAGATCAATATAACGACCCCCATACCGAGATGTCTCCTGTTTCGGTTCAATGGAGATCTTCCAGAAATAGATGGGCAGGAGCAGGGCAGCAATTCCAAGAATTAAAAGGAGTCTTCTCCAGGAGAGGAAGTGCAGGCCGAAGGTCACAAGAATGGGGATGGCAAAGATCGAGAAGCTTGCTGCAGAATCATGAATTCCAATGGCTTTTCCCCAATGTCTGGAATCATAAGTTTCTGTAATGATGGGAAGGATAGATGGTATATAAGTTCCTGTAGTAAAGCCGAGAAGGAAAAAGAGGATGTGGAAAGTGGTATAATTCTCTACCCATTGGATTCCAAGGAAAACAAGGCCAATCCCTACAAATCCAATAACCACTGTTCTTTTATATCCCCAAAGGGAAGCAAACCGACCCGCTAACAGGAGGGAAAGGCTGAAGCCGATCGAGAGGGAGGTAAAGAATCCACCTGCCTGTCCATGGGAGAGGGAAAGGTTATCCTCAATAAGAGGGAGGATGGGGGAGAAGGCACTCCGAGTAGAATAGTTAAGAAACCAGAGACACCAGAAGATGAAAAGAGGGAGAAGCTTCATTATTTGACTCGTTTCAAATCAGGATATCCCCGCCTCTGGCGGAATGATTTTCCCTCTTTATTTTTCATCCTCTTCAATACATTTTCATTAAAGAGGGTATTCTTCATGCTGACGGCATTGATAATGCAGTAGATGATGACTGCCTTTTCCCAATCTTTTGTTCCATCGAATTGTTCAATCCTCAATCGGTACTTCTCCCTCAGATTGGCAAGGGAGGCTTCATCAAAGGAGAGGATCTGTTCAGCCAATTTCTCAAGAGCCTTTTCCATAAAACCCCCAATTTTTTAAAAATTCTAAATCCAAATATCGAAATCCTAAAGAAATTTTACAAGACGAGTTCGTCACCCACAAACGATGAAAATTAAAAGTTTCCCCTCTCCCTTGACGGGAGAGGGTTGGGGTGAGGGTGAACAAAAACAATCCGTTCCCCCCTCCCCTTCATCCCCTCCCACCAGGGGAGGGGAATCTATAGAATTATGGCGCAAATTTAGTGATCTGATGAGGGGCCTCGAAGGTCTCGTGCAGGGCCCTCATGGCATCCTCTGTCTGATCCGCTTGAATCAGGCAGGAGCAACTGGAGATCGAGGTGCTGATCGCTAAGGCATTGATGCCTGATATTCCCAAGGCATTTAAGATCAAGCCTGAGATCATTGGCCTCTCCCTGAAGTGGGGACCAAAGACACTGATCACAGCCACATTGGGGTGATAGGAGATCCCCTTTGCCTCAATCAGGGACTTGATCCCATCCAGTATCTCTAAGGCTGATTCCAAATTCTTCTGATCGATGCAAAAAGTCATGTTCCCATTTCCCTCAAGGTCGAAGGTATGGACGATGAATTCAATGTTGATATTCTTCTCCCCTAAGGTATGGAGGACGATGGCTGGTATGTCGGGCCGACCTGGAATTGAATGGATACTCACTGTGGCCAAACCCGTATTCGCCATGATCCCGCCCACTTTAATCTTCCCTTCGCTCTCCATTCCTTCTACTCCCAAACTCTACGGTCATCTACCTTTTTGGCTCGATCTGGGATGCCCCCTCTAACAGTAAATACCACTTCACCCTTCACTTTGAGAACCTCCTGAACCTCTTTCTCCACTCTTCTTTTAAGGCTGATCTTGTCAGCTATCTCCTCTTTCAATTCGATATAGATCGTCATTTCGTCACGATATTCCTTTCTGGTGACCACTACCTGGTAATTGACCACTATTGGAAATTTCGCCATCACTTCATCCACCTGCCAGGGGTGGATGAAGATCCCCAAAACCTTGGTCACCTGATCCGTACGGCCCAGAATCTTTCCGAGACGCATCGAAGTTCGACCACAGGGACATGGGTCTTCGATCAGATAGGAGAGGTCTCCGGTAGCAAAGCGGATCATCGGAAAGACTTTGCTAAAGGTGGTGGCCACGATTTCTCCGGTAGCGCCGATTTCTAATTGCCTTCCTGTCTCCGTATCCACGATCTCAACGATCACATCCTCGGGGATGTGCATCCCGTTCTTCTCAGGACATTCATAGCCAAGGCAACCCACATCTACAGTGCCATAAGCCTGCCGGAGGAGGATCTCAAGTTTCCCTTCCAACTTCTGCCGGAGCGATTCTGGAAACATTTCGGCGCCGACAAAAGCGGTCTTAAGATGAAGATCTTTTTTAAAATCAAGGTGCATTCCCTCTGCGGCCTCAACGATAGACATGAGGAAACTGGGCGTTCCCAAGAATCCCGTCACATGGAGCTGTCGCATCAATTGGATCTGCATGGAGAGATTTCCTGGACCAATCGGGACGACGGTTGCTCCAAGCATCTGGAGTGACTCATCGAGCATGAAGGCTAGAGGGGTGAGGTGATAGTTGAAGGTATTCAGAACGATATCCCCCTTTCTCATCCCGCAGGCGTAGAGACCCTGAGTCCAACGGATATCTTCATAATCCCACTCCCCAGGTTCAAACACTGGACCAGGTGAGATATAGATCCTTCTCAGCCCCTCCTTGGGGATGACCTCAAATCCTCCCAAGGGAGGAATCTCTTTTTGAGCAGTGACTAAATCCGCCTTTTTGGTGATGGGTAGTTTCTCCAGGTCCTTGAGATCCCTTACCTCTTTAGGCGTTAACCCTACTGCATCAAACCTCGACCGAATCGACTTCGAATGACGGTATCCGTAACGAAGGATTTCAGAGAGCCTCTCCTTCAAAT
>Ga0299915_10003174_pt1 | contig 11925 bp, 15 predicted proteins | sample RVTome_13_FD_200263 | JGI IMG/M metagenome (GOLD analysis project Ga0299915, IMG submission 200263) | Soil microbial communities from uranium-contaminated site in the Upper Colorado River Basin, Wyoming, United States - RVT92D227 (version 2) ... | reverse complement strand
TCCCGGGTAATTGACCACTTAGATAAGGAACCACTAGCCGGAAGGCTGTGGGTGGTCGACGAACACCGCATTCGTATCCATCGTGTTAGTGAGTCCCCATAAAACGCCGATTCTGTCTAATTCGAAGAGGCAGAAATTAATGAAACGGAACGCCAAGATTCGGGTCAAAGAAGGGAGTGGCAACATCTTCGCCGACCTCGGCTTTGTTCATCCCGAGCGCGAGGAGCTTAAAGCCCGCCTCACCCTGCAAATTTATCGGCTTATCAAAGCACGTGGCCTCACCCAGGCCGAGGCCGGGGAATGAGCGCCGCTGGTGCCGGGAAGGAAAGGTGCCCAAACCAGGCTGGTGGGAGTAAAGAAAGAAGGGATGGTGCGCCAATGAAACTGGCAGAGAATGAAGAAAGGGCTTTGAAAGAACTACGAGAAGAATTGATTGCGAAATATCCGATTATCGATATTCGTCTCTATGGCTCGAAGGCAAGGGGCGAGGGAAGGCAGGACTCCGATCTGGATGTCATGATAAAAATTCCTGATTATGACCGGGCGATGGTCGCGAAGATTGACGACATCATTTATCGGATCAATCTGGAGCATGATGTTTTCATTTCCGCTCTGGTTTTCGGAAAGGATGAACTGGAAGAGGGGCCGATGTCCGAATCCCCGATTTATAAAGTCATCCAGAGGGAAGGGATTCCTCTATGATAACAGACGAGAAGAAGAAGCTGCTTGCCCTGCCCAAACCAGGCTGGTGGGCATAACAAAGAAAGGAGGATTTACGATGACCATTCTTGAAAAGGTTAAATTATTAGAAAAATATATCGCCGTTGATGTTTCCGCTGTAGATCCGGTGATGGAACTGGCCATTGAGAAATTATTGAAACGGGAAGCCTCTCGATTGGATGAATTAAAACAGCGATTGTTAAAACAGAAAACCGAATTTGAAGAAAAATACGGGCTGGGCTCGGAAGAATTCTACAGACGTTACGAAAAGGGGATGATGGGTGACGAGATGGATTATGTGGAATGGTCGGCGACCGTCGACATGCTTGCCGGTGTTGAAAAACGTGTGTCGCTACTCCAACAGGAGGCATCGGAATGAATGAAAGGGTTCGTCGCCATTTCGACGAGATCGAAGCCCGACTGATTGAATGTCCTGTCATTCTCGCGTATCAAATCATCCGGAGGGATATCTCTCCGGACGATGGAAAACTGAGGGTCAGGTCCGCTCTGACCGGAGGGGGCGTATTTGAATGCTTTCTCTATGTCAAAGATACGGGGGATCGCATCCACCTTTTGAGATATAGTTTCCATTGGCAGGATGCAGCGGGAAAGCCTGTCAGGCGATTGGATAATGCACCTCATCACCCAGACTTGCCTTGTGCGCCGCATCATCTTCACGTAGCCGCCGATGATGTCGAAGGTTTTTCTGGAAACCCGGATATCTTTGCATTCATTGACGACATGGAAAGGACCCTGATCAGGAAATGAGCAATCGTTCTTTAAGGAATTGGTTGCATGAGCAGATCTATTCTGTTTTGTCCAAATCGGATGCGCCGGCGCCGTTTATCCTCTGGTGCGACCCGCAAAGGGAATAGAAAGAACTTCTTCAGAAGACCTGCGGGGATGCGATAGAACTATGGGCCGACGAAGGGCACGAGTTGCTGCTACGGCAACGTTTTGCCAAGGAAGAACGGAAACCACGAGTCATCTGGTTACCTGTAAAAAGGAGCGAGCTGAGTTATTTTCGAATATTTGAGGGAGAGGCTATTATTCGAGAGACCTCACTCCTGGAGGCCCTCCGGGAATACGGGGTAGAGATTACCCGGTCCCAGGAAGACGAGGTCAAGGAGGATCTCTTAGCGTACGCCCTGGCAAAGCTGGATGAACCCCTGTCCAAATGGAAAAAGATTACCCCCGATGAACTGATCTCGGCAGGAACTATTCTCGCGGTCCTGGCGGATATGGGAAAGCCCATCGAGGAGCGAATAAGCACCGAAAGGCGCCATCTGTTCAACCGTCGCGTCACCGCTGACTTCGGGTTTCCGGAACCGGATCTGGCTGAACCGGACAAATGGCGCATCCGGGCAGTGGCCCGACTCCTTGCTACGGATACAGCCGTGAAAATCGGCGAGGAAGGTTTTCCCATGTCAGACTGGATCATCCCGCCGGGCAACAGCAGAAAGCGGGCGCTGGAACTTCTGCACCAATGGCAGCGGGATCTTCAGCTTTTGCCGAAACTTGAGAACCTTGCGGAAAAGGCTGACGCCCTTTTGAACCTTCAACCCATGATCGCGGAGAGTTCCTGCACCCTGTCCGACCTGTCTGTGTGCGGCGCACAGGCAGGCCCGCTCGCCTCCTACAAGGGAGAAAAAACACTATTCCAGAACGAAATAAAGCAGATCACTAAGTTTCAGAATTTTCTGGAGCTTGCAACGTATCTTGCCCGGAAAAAGGAAAGCTATCTGCGGCACGCCCAGGGCTTCTGGGGACAATGGACAAAAAAAAGGGTGCCCTGGGATATCCTGGCTGGTTTCGGAAAAGCAGCGCAGGTGCTCCGGGAAAATGACAGCGTGGAGAAAAACTGGCACACTCTGAAGGACGCCATTGCCTGGTACGTCGAGCAGGGCTGGCAAGTGGACGCGGAAGGCGAGAGCCTGATGCAGGAATGGTCCATCGAAGAGGCGGACCTTTTTGAGGTTCAGAAGACCCTGAGGAAAGCGTTCCGTGTCATCCTTGATCGGACCAATACGGCTTTCTCCGAATTCGCCGCTCAGTCTCCTACCTGGCCGGAGCAAACGTCCCTGCCCTATGCCGGTGAGGCGTTGAAGGCGCGGCTCGATGAGAAAAAAGACCCGGCGGCGGTCATCGTGGTTGATGCCTTCCGCTTCGAACTGGGAAAACGCCTGACGGAAATGATCAATCAAGGCCAGACATCGCCCGTTGCTTTTGTAGAACCATGTATGGCCCCAGCGCCGACGACGACGGAACTGGGCATGGCCTATGTCCTTCCTGGCATTGCTCAAAGCCTGCGGGTCTCTGTCGATCTGGAAAAGGGCTGGTCCGTTCATGCTGAAAAATTTGAAAAGAACCTTGCCATCGCCGAATCGAGGCGGATCTGGCTGACCTCGGTCTATAATGTGAAGCCGTCCCACATCCTGGCGGTTACAGACGCCACCAAGACCGGCTTTAAGATCCCTGAGGGAAAGCTCATCTTCCTCTTCGGCGATGAATTCGACACCCAGGGTCATGAAGGCGAACTGGCCCTGTCCGGCGCAGAAGTCTACCTTGACCGCTACACGCAAGTGATCCGGAAGCTCAGAGACGCCGGTTACGGGCGCATTTTCCTGACCACGGATCATGGTTATTTTCACTATATCCCCGGAGATCACGAGGTCATAGAAAAACCCGAAGGGGATATCCGCTGGAAAACGAGACGGGCCGTCGTGGGAAAGAACCTGAAACACAAGACCGCTCTTCTGACAAAAATCGCCGGCAGCGACCTGGAATGCCTGACCCCCCGGAGCGTCAACGCCTTCAAAACCTACGGCGGCATCGGCTTTTTCCACCGGGGAGCGACCCTGCAAGAGTGGCTCATTCCTCTGGTTTGCATCCAATGGGCGAAAAAATCGCAAAAGACGGGGATCGTTCTCAAGCCGATCGCCGAGATTACTACCCAGGAACCTATTGTGGAAATCGAGCCGGAGACAAGGGGAAAGAAAAACCTCTTTGGCGAAATTGAGGGCATCTATCTTGGCCGGCAGATTACGGTTAAGGTCCGGGATGCCGCATCCGGAAAGATTCTTTTCAAGTCGGGCGCTGTACCAGTGAGCCCTAAAGACGACGTCAGACAGATAAAGCTTGAAAAAGTTTCGGGTGCAGAGGGTCGGTATGGCCAAAAACTGGACCTGGTAATTCTCGATACCGATAACGAGGAGATCCTTGCAACGGCGGATGTGACATTGAAATTGGATATGGATGAATGGCTATGACGGAAGAACAGAAGAATCAGACGAACTGGGTTGATGTCCTGGATCAGAAGCTTTTTAGCGCCTTCCCCGGTCGTGTGGTGCGCAAGGACCTCGTCAAGCGCTTCAAGGTGGGCGACAACATTCCTGTTTATGTCCTGGAGTATCTCTTGGGCAAGTATTGCTCCACCACGAATGAAAAGGAAATCGAAGAAGGCATCCAGCGGGTCAAAGATGTCATTTCCGAGCGGATCGTCCGAGCGGATCGTGGCGAACTGATCAAATCCAACCTCAAAAAAAAGGGCGTTCACAAACTCATTGATCTCGCGACGGTGGTATTCGATGAAAAGGACGAAGGCGGCAAAGGGAGGGGGGGACGTTGGTGCAAAGTGAACTTATGCATTTGGAAAAAGAGCTCCTCGGCGCCCGGAAAAATCAATGAAAACGAATCCTCTGAATTTTGGCCCGAGATGAGAAAAACCACTGCTTTAGATCTCGATCACTTCCGGGTTCGCAACCCCCATCCAAACATCTTGATTGGAACGGCCAGTGACCGGTATGCCAGGTGGATCGGGCAGATTTATTCTGAGGGGTGATACGAAAAAGGAATTACCCGCAGGAGCCACAAGGTCGGGGACAAAACCTTCAACGAAGAAACTTTGCCGGTTGAAAGCGTAGCGGAATACTTTGAGCACTTTCCCCTCCTCGAAATCGACTATACCTTTTATCGCCTGCTTCTGGAGAAAGATGGTAAGCCCACCCAGAATTTTCATATCCTCAAAAACTACCGGCAGCACATGAAGAATGGGGATCACGTTCTTCTTAAGGTCCCGCAGGTAGCAGGTAGTAATAGCCAGGAAACTAAGGAGGGGTCCGAGGTTTGTTGGGAAACTTCAGCAAAAGGAGGATATTGAATTTTTTGGAGAAGGCCTCTTATGATGTCTTTATCTTTTTTTTGACAAACCCTGCCCCGTTATGCGCATTTGTTGTCCAACTTTTAAATTTTCCTTGAGAAATCTCTCCTTAAACTGATAATCCAATTTTTTTTGAAGCCCATAACTGGCGAGTAGCCTCTCAAAAGAAATTGCCCGCGACGATAATCCCACCATTGCAAAAGCTCTTATGGCGGCGGCGTCTGCGGAACAAAATTGATGGTCTAAATTTGGTCTGAAATGTAATAGGGCCAACGCTTCAGCCTCCCCTTCATGAAGCTGTCCTATAAAAGATTTGTCAAAAAGCGAAAAAATATCTTCCATCTCTTTAGCGGTCGCTTCCAATATCGTAATTTTATCTGATTCGGCAAGAGAAAGGAGATTAATGGGATCGGGGATTTTTTGATGTTCTGGATAATAGAATAAAGTCTCGTCCGTGGCAATAATTGAAGGAACCAATATTGAAACTCGTCTCAATAAGGTGGGCCACACATTTAATTCATAAGCTTCAATAATTACATTTGCATCAGGTAACAGCGATTTCGGTTTGATAATCTTCTTCCTCAAATAAACCATAGTCTCTAAGAAATTTCGGCAGCTCGCGCAAACTGATTCTAAAATATGAAGCTAATCGAGCTCGCGAACATTTTCCTTTTTTATATGCAAGGAAGGCTAACCGCACAAACCTTTCAGGAATTGTCGGGGGGTCCCACCAATGTTGGTGCATCGTTGCAGTATCTAATTTTTTAAATTCCGGATCACTCAAAAGTTTCTCAATAGTCTTCTTATCAACTTGTCCAAGGTTCAAGAGACGGTAGAGAAGCGCTGAGGTGGAAACATCAAAATCACGGGCTATGCCAACAAGATCAATATAATAAATTTTGTTATTTGAGACTTTTTCATTGAAGGCATTCAAAACAAGGTCAGCAGGAAGCAGCAAATTGGAGGCAAAAACTTCTGCAACCTGCTCAACCTTCCCCCAAATTTTTTCATCGAAAGTTAAGAGGTCGGGCGATAAAGATTCCCACGTTATTAAATGGAAGAGTTCATGAGCAAAATTATAATTTCGTCTCCATGGCGCCTCGCTTTTATTCATCAAAATCGCGGGGCCAAACTCTCCCATAACACATGCAGCAGAACCTTTTTGCCCAAGATCCATGTACCATATTTTAACCCCATAAGCATTTTCCAACAGGCGCTCCAAGGACGCTGCTGGCCTTGAACCAAGATCCAATTGTCCCCCACACTGTTGGGCAATTGATTGAGCTGTGTTGAAATTCAGTGACGGAACATCTACATTACATTGCGGAAGTTTAAGCGGAGCCATGAAGCTGCAAAGACCTTCCAAACTGTGAAATTCAAGACAACGTGTAATGAATTCCCTTTCCCTCAGGTTTTGAATATTCTCATCTATTTTGTTACGCCAAAGCATCTTGGGTATGGGACTTGTATCCTTTGAAAAAAAACCGTATAGGTCTGTATGCAGCACTTTAGAAAGCTTGACAAGCTCATAGGCTTTTATATCTCTTTCTCCTTTTTCGATTTGGGATACAATTTGGGCCGCTCTAAATCCGGCTTTTCGGGCTAATTCCTCTTGAGTCAATCCCAGACTTTGTCTGAGCGTTCTTATTCGCTCAATTAATGAAAGGGCTCTATCTTTCATTTTACCCCTCTTTTTCGTTTTTTCTTGAATTCTTTAACATATAATCGGCAAAGTCAAGCATTTTTTCAATATTTTCTTGAATTTTTTCAAGTTTACTCAAATCTGGCCAGTTTTCCTAATGCCGCAATTTCCCTATGGCATTAAAAAGTCATTTATTTCATTACCTTTTATATCTATACCGGAAGAAAGGAGACACTTGGTCTTTAAGGCCCTAAAAAAGCATGGGGTAGGATTAGTTTTTTCCCACTGGACCTGGCTGCCGGCGCTACGGAAGCAGTTTGCCAAGGTGAAAGTGGAGGTTCGGATGTTAAAAGGGGTCTGCTTTTTTGAGATTTTAGGGTCGGACCAAGGTAACTATTTGATTTTGGAGGATAACAATGGGAAAAATATGCTTATTTTTGCCTTAGAACCTCAATTTCACTGCCAAAAAATATGGTTTTGAAGGAAAAGTAAAATGCCCCGAGCTAACAGGCATTACCTTTAGGCCTGATTTGGGGGCTGAAAATGGCGTTTTAAGCCTGCAAAATGCCTATTATTGGGATACATCTGATCGAATTTAATTGGCTTTTCTTGGTCCGACCCGGAAGAAGGTACTGAAATTTTCCTGATTTTTAGCCTGGTTACCGGAAAGCCGGGCTGATATCAAGGGGCTAAAAAACGCGGGCTTTCGCTCTTAGGATCCAGTGGAGCAACCTGTAGGGGTTCAAAACCCCTCTCTCGTACTATCCTTTATTTGAAAATCCTTTAAAAATTTCCCCTTTGAAAACAAGAAATGAAGAATGAATCGGTCTGTTCCAATTATTCTTTTATAAAATCGAGGAGGGTTTGGTCCCTCTTTTCATTAGGATGAAATACGATTGTATAATGATTGGTCCCTTCCAGGTCGCCCTGTCTGGCATTGGGCATTTCTTTCATCATCCTTATAGCAACTTCTTCTGGTAACACAAGATCATCATTTGCCAGCATGCCTTGAGTTGCCCGCAAAATCAGAACGGGCCGAGAAATCTTTTGGTAATATTGAGCTGCATCAACATTTCTCATGTTCAGGATTTCTTCCTGGATGTGTCCTGGCTGGACTCGGGAGCGCAGCCCACCTTCCACCTCCTTAACTTCATAATGGAAATATGTCTCAAGATATTGATTCCAGGGCCTTAAGAATGGAGCCTGTTTCATCATTGCCATGTATGAATCGAAGGAAGGGAAGACTTGTCCAAGGCGATCCAGGGAAGGTTTTATTCCAACAAATACCTTGGCCAACTGCTCCTCGGATAGTTTTCCTCCACCATCCACCAAAATGAGTTTTTCTACTCTTTGGGGATATTGGGCTGCGAAAACAAGGGAGATCAAAGCTCCGAGGGAATGGCCCATCAGCACAGTTTTTTCCATTCCCATATCATCCAGTAAGGCCATAATGTCTCGGCAGTGATGGTCCACGGAGTATCCAGTTGCAGGATGGTCAGATAATCCCCTCCCCCGAAGATCCATGGCCATGACTTTGTAATGAGAAGCCAGACCGGAAGCGATTAAATCCCAGCAACGACAATTTGCCGTAAGACCATGAACGCATAAAATTGGCTTCTCTTCTCCTCCCCAAATCGCCAGCTGGATTTGAACTCCAGCACCTTTGGCCTTTTTCATGATTGGCTGGGGCATAGTTTTTCTCCTTGGAATTCGTTAAATCCCTAATTAAATCTCCTCACCCTTTTTCCTGGAAAGAATCTCCTGGGCGGTTCCCACCACTCCTTTGGGAAAGAAATAGATAATCAGGATAAAGAGGAGGCCAAAATAGAACAACCACCGTTCAGATAACCTGGCTGCGATAGGAACACCCGGCAGAAGGGAGACCATCAAGGCTTGTAACTTGGGAAGAAAGGCCCGGGTGATCATTAAGAAGGAGGCTCCGAAGATTCCCCCATAAAGAGTTCCCATCCCTCCAACAATCACCATTAAAAGGACGTCTAACATAATGGGGATACTCAAGCTCGATTCCGGGCTCACGTAACGCACCCAAATGGCGAAACAGCCACCAGTAATGGCTGCAATGCAACTGGCAAAGGATGACCCAATGACCTGAAAGGTGTATGTTCTATAACCCAAAGCAATGGATCGCTGCTCATTATCCCTAATGGATTGGAGGACACAGCCCACAGGGGAATGGACGAAGCGGAGCATTAAGAGAAAGGAGAACAGGCAGATCAATAGGATGAGATAATAACTCGTTATTCTTCCGGTCAACTCTACTCCTAAAAAATTACCCAGGCTATAATCGACGGCCAAGATACCGGGAAGCTTGAAACTGATCCCATCTTCTCCCCCGGTGATGGATCTTAACTGACCGGATAGAATAAATGTGAATTCCATGAAGGCCAGGGTCACCATAGCGAAGAAGATGGCCCGGATCCGCAGGGAAAAGAAACCAATCAAGATGGAGAGGATGGCCGAGATCAAAACCGCTATCAAAATAGCTAATGCTAAATGCCCATAGGAGATCCATCCAAATTTCCCCATAAAGATACCGACAAAATAAGCACCGATCCCAAAATACATGACATGGCCCAAGGAGATAATTCCTGTATATCCGAGAATGATATCGAAAGTTGCCACCAGGGCTGAGAAGATGATGATCTTCAAGACCACATCGAGGATCTCAAAGGAACGGAAAAGAAACGGCGTGGCCAAAAAGAAGGCCAAGAGGAGGATCTTTAAATAGAAGTAAGGGTTCCTAAAACGTCCTTCTCTCTGCGTCAAACGTGACTTCTGAACCGGAGTGAGATCGCCTCTTTTCAAATCAAGTCCCCTCCGGATACAATCCTGTTGGACGAATCAGAAGGATGATCACCAGAAGCAGCATGGTAATTCCCAGCGCCGCCTTGGGGATCAGATAAGCCACATAGCTATAAGAAAGCCCTACCATCAGGGCACCCACGACAGAACCGGTCATGCTTCCCAGACCTCCAATGATGGCCACGATTAACGCGAAGACGATAACTTCGCCTCCCATGGCCGGATGAATGGATTTAACAAAAGTGGCCCACATCCCCCCACCAATGGCGGCCAGGGCAGAGCCGGCGGCGAAGACCCCCGTAAAATATCGATAGATATTATGCCCCATGACCTGGACCATTTCCGGATTTTCAACACCTGCCCGGACAATCGTCCCTACTTTCGTTTTTCTCAGGGTGGTATAGATGACCAGGTACAGAATTAATCCTATTCCAATTGCTATTAAAGGGTATTTCGATACGACCACGTCAAAGATATCCCAAGAACCGATAAAATTGAGAGGGACGGGCATGACCGCATCGTCCGGTCCCCATATAATGCGAATGATTTCCTCTAAAACAATCATTGCGCCCACCGTAATGAAAATCTGGAATAGATGGCTTTTATAGACCGGGCGGATGATTAGCCTTTCAATAATAATTCCTAAGATGGCCACCATTAAACCCGCGGCCATCAAGGTCAAAAGAAAAATCAAAATGTTCAAAAGGATAAAATTTGACCCCCCCCATCCTGTCCATTGATTGATCAGGGAGAAGGCTGTGAAGGAGATATAGGCTCCCCAGGCAAAAAGGGCTCCGTGGGATAAATTCAAAACGCTCATAAACCCGAAGATTAACGAAAATCCGGAGGAGATTAAAAAAAGGAGCATCCCCATAGCCAGACCAGAGATGGTCAGGGTAATATAAGTTTTAGTCTGGATAAATAGGATGGGTAAAAGAAAGATGAAAATTACAATAAGTTTTGGAAGCCTTGGTCTCCATTTTGAAGACAAGTGGGGGTTCCTCCTATCCTTTACTTGAAATTCCTAAATACTTTGTTTTCAGCGCTTCATCATCCATGAGGTCTTTCATTTGGCCGTAATGAACCGTTCTCCCGTCGTCAAACATATAGAAATCATCTCCCACGCTGCTGGCCATATGAAAGTTCTGCTCTACAAGAACGATCATCGTATGTTCTTTCAGCCTTTGCATGGCCTTGATGAGGTGCTCAATGATGATTGGCGCAAGTCCCTTTGAGGGTTCGTCAATAAGTAAAAGTTTATTGTTATTGACCAGGGGGCGGGCGATGGCCAACATTTGCTTTTGCCCACCACTCAGAATACCTGCCTTCGCCCTCCAAAATTTCCTAAGATCGGGAAAGATTTCGAAGATCGTTTCTAATTTCTGCTGAGCAACTTTTACCTTTTCGAGCGTAGCGACCAAGAAGTTCTCCTCGACAGTCAGGTGATCAAAAAGCCCCCGATCCTCGGGGACAAAGCCGACTCCTAATCTGGCGATCTCATAGGGTTTTCTATGATGAATGGGGTAGTTCTTAAAGAGAATCTGGCCTTGAAAAGGAGAGAACAATCCCATGATCGTCCTTAAGGTAGTCGTCTTCCCAGCTCCATTTCTTCCCAGAAGGACAGTCACCTTCCCTGGATAAACTGCAAAAGATACACCCTGCAAGATATGATGTTTGGCAATAAGGGTATGAATGCCTTCAACTGTAAGAATGGGTTCAGCCAAGAGATCCACCTCCACCGAAATAGGCCTCTTGAACCCTCTGGTTTTGGCTGATGGCTTCAGGAGTATCATCTGCGATCAATTTTCCTTCATGAAGGACCGCAATGGAGTCGGAAAGGGCCATCAGCACATCCATTTTATGCTCAACGAGTAGAATTGTTTTATCCCTTTTATCCTTTATCTGTTTGAGAAGATCAAGAATGGATGGTACTTCTTCGAGGGACATTCCTGCCGTGGGTTCATCTAAAAGAAGCACCTCTGGCTCCAGGGCAAGCAAAATCGCAATTTCCAGCTTCCGCTGTTCGCCATGGGTAAGTGTGCTGGCAGGGGCATTCCACTTCGTATCCAATAAAACCATTTCCAAAAGTTCATAGGCCCGGTCCTGCAATTCGGAAAAATGGAGATAATGTTTCCAAAAGTTCAGGCCGACGTTTCTCTGGGATTGAACAGCCAATCTGACGTTTTCTAAAACAGTCAGGGAGGGAAAGACATTCGTGAGTTGAAAAGACCTACCGATGCCGAGCTTGGTACGGGCCGCCGGAGAGAGGTGCGTAATGTCCTGGCCTTTGAAAAAGACTTTCCCTTGAGTGGGACGGTATTGTCCCGATAACATATTGAAAAAAGTGGTCTTCCCCGCCCCATTGGGACCGATGATGGACTTCAAAGAATGAAGAAAGATTTGCAGGTTTACATGGTCCACGGCCACATGTCCACCAAACTGGATGGTTAAATCTTTTGTTTCAATAAGGGGTGATTGGGTCATTTTGTCTAAATAATTTTCACGCCCTCCCCCTCAAGAGACTGGGCCGCAACCCAGGCGGGAGGGCATGAACGAGGAAGCATCGTTGGTGAGGGATATA
>Ga0299915_10003172_pt1 | contig 11928 bp, 10 predicted proteins | sample RVTome_13_FD_200263 | JGI IMG/M metagenome (GOLD analysis project Ga0299915, IMG submission 200263) | Soil microbial communities from uranium-contaminated site in the Upper Colorado River Basin, Wyoming, United States - RVT92D227 (version 2) ... | reverse complement strand
CCAATTCCCAATATCCCAAGTCCGCCGGCATTAGATACACTGGCCGCCAGCTTGCTGTATGACGCCCAGGCCATAGGGGCCTGCAGAATTGGATAGTTAATCCCCAGTCTATCGCATACGATGTTTGTCAACTCTTCTCACTCCTTCGCCTTCCACGGTAAGTCCCCTAGCCGATCCTAGACACCTTTACCTTGATCAGGGGTTCCACACTGCCGCTTACGGGGTCGAGGTCTGACCACTGCAGATCCCAGAGGGCGCTGAAATTGACCCCCTTGCCGCGGGCGATGGGCTGCCCTTTTGCCCAGTGGCCTGAGGTGCCCATGATGGTCACCGTGTTCGGGTGCTGCCCCTTCCTTGTCTTGAGCACGCCCTGGACCTTCTTGCCCCTGGAAGACTCGAGCTCTACGGCATCGCCATCTTTGAGCCCCTTCCTTTTGGCCGCGTCGGCACTCAAAACGATACTGTACGTGAAGGGGTTCATCCTGCTTGCCTCATCGATCCACGGCTGCTCCATTGTCATGGAGTCGATGTGGAGGGTGTCACGGACGCAGAAGGCGTAGAGGTCGTACTGGGGGTCTTTCACCAGGTGGGGGGGATTCGGGAACCACTTGGGCACAGGGGAATACATCTCCCACTCCTGCTTTATCCCCATCTCCTCGGCTATCTTTTCCGCCTTTTTTCTCATATCTATCGTCCATTCCCAGTAAACGGGCACCCGCACATCCTTGTAATACTTCCAGTAGGTCTCCTCCAGTTTCTTCGGCCAGGAGATGAAGCCGTTTCTTTTGAACCACTCCCAGTCGTGCTCGGGTCCGAAGTGTTGGGTCACCACTCTGTTGCAGAGGTCCTCCCAGTCTATCTTGTCCTCCGGATTGTATCGACGAGCCTCATCGAGTTGCAGCATCCCGTTCAGGATCGCGTTCCGTTTGGCCCGCAGGCCCATCCTGTCAAGGAGATCATAAATGACCTGTACGCTCTGTCTCCGCTTGTACTGTGGCTCGACGACCTTCTGGGTGATGTGGAAACACCAGGGCTCTTCCCACACATGAGGTTGAGAGTGGAACTGGGCGAAGATCCCCGCCCAGTCGGAGTACTCCAGGTAGCACGTGTCGGGCAGGACGATATCCGCAAAGCCTTCGTTGAATTCGTTCGGGAATATGTCAATATCGACGATGAAAGGCACCTTCTTGAAGAGCTTCTCCTTGGCGTCGGTTGGCGCGTTGAGGATCGAATTGGAGGCGACGTTGATAACCACGTCTATAGTAGGGTCGATCTTTGCCTTCTTGAGTATTTCGTCCCTGTCTGTCACCCCAAGCAATGGGAGTTCCAAAGCCATGGGAAACATGGTGCTCAGGTCCTTGTGGGGTCTGACCGGATCAGACAAGGGCCAATGTCGCGGGACAAGCCACTTGCCGACCACGTCGAGAAGCCCGTCCGGATCGGCCTTAAGACCCATGAAGGGCAGGCCCGTGGAGGGGTACCCGTGACACTCCTGGGAGACGGATAGGTTCCCTCCGGGCACGTTGGCCGCACCGAGCACGTGTGGGAGCAGTTCGATGGCAAAGGCGTTCTGTATTGCGTTATGGTGTGTCACGGCGGCCCGTATATGCTGCGTGCCGACGGGCCGGAAGGGGAACTGTTTCCCCCCCACGTTAATGGTCGACCCCACCATGGCAGCCTCGGCAAACTCTTTGGCGATACGGCGAATCGTATCTGCCGGCACACCGCTTACTTCGGCAGCCTTTTCAGGGGGATACTGCCTGAAGTTCTCCTTCATCACCTGCCAGGCAGGCCGGCTTGTGACCCCGTCGACTTCATGGGTGCCATCCAGGTCAAAATCGCCTATGGTGGGATCGTCAAAGGTCTTGGCCTTCGATGCCCCCACGTCCCACACCATGGGCTTGCCCGTCTCCTTGTCACGGACGTAACGTCCATCGGGGCCTGTGAGGTAAGGGGCGTTGCTTTTCGTCTTGAGATAGGCCGCGTCGTAGATCCCCAGGTTGTTAACGATGACGTCGAGCATGGCCAGGCAGAGAATCGAGTCTGTTCCCGGTATGATGGGGATCCATTCCGTAGCCTTGGCAGCTGCGTAGTTGCAGACCGGGTCGAAGACAACGAGCTTCATCCCCCGTTCAAGGGCCTCTGCAGCCAGTCTGTTGATGAATTGCTGGAAGCCGCCGTAAGCGGCGTTGGTGCCGAATACGAGCGAATAGTTGCAGTGCTTCCAGTCCGGGAAGAGGGTGAAGGCCCCGTAGAACTGGGCGTTTGTGAAGTGACCGGCGTTTCCGCAATTCGCCCCTCCGCTGATGGCGAACTCGGGGTTCCCCTTATCGGTGCTCAGGGCCGCAAAGAGCATCCCTGTGACAAGAAGCAGCATGGTAGAGGCGCCGATCCCGAACTGCACTAGGATCTTGCTCGGGTCCTCCTCCATAGTCTTCTTGAGTCTGGCCGCTATCTCGTCAAGGGCTTCGTCCCAGGAGATCTCCTGCCACTTGGGGTCCACCCCGATCCCTTTCTCAGGGTTGGTCCTTTTGAGGGGTTCCTTAAGGCGGTTGGGGTCATAGAGCACCTGCAGACCTGAAAGTCCCTTGGGGCACAGTCCGCCCTTAGAGCCGACTACGCTCTTAGGGTTTCCCTCCAGCCTTACCACCACGCCGTTCACCCGACGGGCAAGTATAGCACACTCGCTCTGGCAGCGTCGGCATTGGGTCGGTATCCACATGTCCTCGTAGATCTCCGATTTGTTTGTATGTGTTTTCATTTCATAACTCCCGTGATTGTCTCGTATGTTTTGCACTTATTCAGCTCCGCGTCGGTGGCAAAGGGTTGTAAAAGCCAGCCTTCAGAGCAGCATACGTGAGCGAAAGGCCGCCTACGATTATGCAAAAGGCCAGTACCAGATCTGACAGAGCGGACAGGGCGCCGGTTACATAGCCGGAGAAGGAGATAGCGAGTGGTATGACCATACCGATCAGAATGATCCCGATAAAGAGGACAGGCGCCAGACGTCCTTTCGTCAGCGCTCTCGCCGATTCCTTCACCGCTGGTTCGCCATAGGAGGCGACCCACAGGTAGGTAACCACAAAAATGAGAGAAGCAATCAAAAGCACCAGATTACCTGCCGTGGCCGTTTTCGTGTCAACATGTGCGTCTGTGGCTTGAACCAAGGTGAGACCGGTCAAAAAGGCCCACAACAGAAAGAGTACCGGCAAGAGGCCCGAATTCCAAAAAGGTACTCCTCTCACGCAGCTCATGGTAAAGCCCGTGTAGACAATGATGCCAAAGGCGCAGACCCCAGCGAGCACCCTAAAAAGGGTCTCAGTTCCACTCCCTGTCTGCCATAAGTAGATCGCTCTTTGTAGAGCGCCGAAGACGATGAAGAGGATCGTAAGAATCAGCCCCCTCGAAATCCAGGACGTCTGGGGTCGAAGCATCATTCGCCATAGCCTGCTCGGCCTCTCAGCATGGGCAAGATGGAGTCCGCTCTTGATGATGAGGATAATCAGCCAGCCCAGTGTCATGCCAAGCTGACTGCCGAAGTAGAGAGCGGCGAGGTACGTGCCGCCTCCGAGCATGCCGACATAGAGGGAGAGCCAAATGAGCAGGCCTTTTCGCTCTATCCAGACCGTCTGCGGTGTGTAAGTTACCATCCATTCATAGGACTTCATTATCTACTCCTCCTTCAATCCAGATAGAATACTGAAGGTTCGGTACCGAATTCAGGGCGAAGCTGACGACCCTTTCTCCTCCGGACGAGCGTTACTACGTTACTCTGCGGGTCCTCCAAGTCGCCGAAATAGCGTGCCTTTGGCGGGCAAGTGAGCACACAGGCCGGCGTCGCCTCGCGGTCCACGCCGGGTATGAGGCCACGTTTCATGCCTGCATCAACCCGCTCTGCGCAGAAATTGCATTTCGTCACAGTCCCAGGTTGAAATGGATAAAGCTTTCTTCCTATAATTTCGTACTCCGTGAGGCCCTGCCCGGGAAAATACTCTTTCTTGTCGTCTTCCAACAAGGTCCGCTGCTGGTAAGGGCAAGCAATGACACAGTACTGGCAGCCCGTGCACTTGCCTGGGTCGATGGTGACTATGCCGTCCGGTCGTCGCTCACTGGCGCCGGTGGGACAGACATCGACGCATACCGCTTCCTTACAATGATTGCAGAGGACCGGGTACGTCCACCGGGTTACCTGCGGATATTCGCCTGTCTCGCTTATGAGCAACCGGTTCCAGAATATTCCGGGCGGTATGAAGTGTTCCTGTTTGCATGCTATCGTACAGGCATAACAGCTTATGCACTTCTTCAGATCTATTACCATTCCAAATCGGGTCATGTTCTACTCCTTCGTTGCATCCATCTGATCAGAACGCAATGTCCCAGTAGGCCATTCTCTCATCTTTGAGCACCATGGAGCCCTCGGCAAGCGCCTGGTCGGTGGCCCTGGCGAAGAGCCCCTTCCTGCTGATCCAAGGGGAACCGGCTTTCTTCAATACCACCATGGTCTCCGCCATCTTCAAGGCGGCCCCCATCACGTCCATTACAGGCACGCCGTCGATTTCCGTGAGACCCGCGGGGTACTCGGCCTCGACTCCCGGGGCCAGGCGCAGCGCCGGCGAGAGGAGACCGCAACCTGGGATGACTATCTCTGCACCGTCCGCGATGAGCCCCCGTGCCGCCTTCTTAAATGCCTCAATCGCGTGACGGGCATCTACCAGCGCCAGAGGTTGCTCTTCAGCAGGCTCCGGATTCGGCCTGCAGCCCGCATATCGATGCTCCAGACCATATTTTGCGATAATATGTTCCTGCTCAAAAATATTGTAAGGGGATATGGTTACTATGCCGAACTTGTGCCCCATCATTGAGGCGAGAAGTATCGACGACTCACCAAGACTCACTACGGGAATATTGACAGCCTGGCGTATCTGGTAGAGGAGAGGATCGCCGAAACAGGTGATAAGAACAGCATCAAAACCGTCTTGCTCGGCCCTGAGGGCAGCGTGTAGTACGGACTGGGCATTGAGGGTATCGATGAAGCTGTAAAAGAAGCCGTTGAGACCCGTAACGCCCCATTTCGGAAATCGGGCCACAATCTCCGTATCTTTCTGCTTTACGAGATCGAAGTTCTTTCGCCAAGCGGGCACAAGGATATTTTTGATAAACTGAGCGCTCTCCCCCACCTCTTCCGCGAATGCCACATTGGCCAACATGATCCTCATGGTTTCCTCCCAAGCAAACGGCGTATCGACGCCCCGGACTGCACGAGTCCTCGGGGCAGAAAAAGAATGACCAAGATGAAGAAGATCCCCGTTACGATAAAATGCGCCTTCCCTATGGTCTGGCTGAAGAACTCTTGAAGGAGCACAAAGATGATACTTCCCAAAATAGGTCCAGTGATTGTTCCCAAACCGCCGATGCAAGCCGCCACTAATGGGCCAAAGGTCCAATCTGGTAAAAATTGATAAACCGGGGTGATAAGGCCCCGATAATAACTGAAGGCTCCCCCGGCTAGGCCTACTAAAAAAGAACTAATGACGAAAACGAAAATCTTGTATTTCGCTGGGTTGACCCCTGTAGCCTTGGCCGCATCTTCATCATCCCGAATAGCCTTGAGTGCTAACCCCACTTTTGAATTTACCATCGTGTAAACAGTTGTTATCGTTAGAATAACTAAAACCAAACCGACGTAATACCTTTCAATAATACTGTAGTTTGACCAATAGGTAGGGGGTACATACACCGATGCTGGAAAAAAATTACCGACGGTTATTCTCAGTGCTTCAGCTAAGGCAAGCGTCCCGATGGCAAAATAGATACCCTTTAGCCGAAGAGTAGGAATCCCAATAATACAAGCCAATATCACAGCCGCTACGCCACCTGCCAGCATGGCCACGTAAGGGGGGACCCCCGCGAAGTACAACAAACTCCAACTTAAAACCCCGGTGCCAAAGTAGGCTGCCAAGCCAAGATTAAACTGACCGGCATACCCCCCCAAAAGATTCCAGCTCTGAGCAAGAATAATGTAGATAAATAATGTAAACAGCAGAGATAAAATGTAGTTCCCAAGATTTGCCACCTGGGGGAGTAGTACAAAACCCAAAACTATTATCCCGCCGATCACAAACGCGTTTGATTTAGCAATTATTCCACTGCTCATTGTTTAAATAGACCCTGCGGTCTCAATATTAGAATCAATACAAAGATGACAAGACCAACCACTGCCCGAAAGTGACCCCCTATAAAAAAAACACTCAATTGCTCCACGAGGCCCAGCAACAGTCCGGCAACAAATACCTCCTTAATATTTCCTAACCCAGCAAGCACCAGAACCACAAAAGCTGTCAGCAACCATTCTAAGCCACTATAAGGAGTGATACTATACATCAACGCAATGGTAGCCCCGGCTGTGCCAGCAAGAGCTATACTCACACCACTGGCCACCAAATAGGTGCGGCCAATGTTGATTCCCAATAAACTGGCCGCTTCCCAATCCTCTGCTGTTGCCCTGATAGATTTACCAAAGTAGGTTCTATTGAGAAATAGATGTAAAGCAATAATAACAATGAAAGTAACTCCCAGCACGGCCAACCTAATTACAGGGAGTCTTACACTAAGAATTTCAAATACCTGGCCGGAATAAGAGGTGGTTATCGTTTTGGGCTCAGAAGTCCAGAGAAAGGCAACCACATTATCCATTACCAATATCAAGCCAAATGTGATGAGCATGGAAGTGCCTAACCGCGGTCCCTCCGGGAACTTACCCAATTGAGAGAAGAGCACTCTATACACGATAAGTCCCAGCAGAAACATAACAAGCATGACGACCGGAATGGACACGAAGGGGTCCACCCGCCAAAGGGTGAAAAGCCAAAAGGATATATAGCCGCCTATGACGATAAAAGAGCCGTGGGCGATATTCATGTATCTCATGACTCCAAAAAGCAAAGCCAGTCCTATGGCCACAAGTCCATAGAACACTCCAATCATAATTCCATAGGCAATTATTTGACCTGCCATCGTCTATCTATCTCATTCTATTCTTCTGATGCGATGCCCAAATAGGCATCCTTCACCTGCTGACTATTTAGAAAGTCCTGTGCCCTACCCTCAGCAACAACAGATCCATTCTCAATGATATACCCTCTATCCGAGAACTCCAATGCCATCCGGACATTCTGCTCTACAAGAAGTATGGATATTCCTGTTGATTCATGGATCTGTCTCATGGTCCGAAAAAGATTCTGCACCAGAAGCGGTGCCAGACCAAAGGAGAGCTCATCAATCATCAGGAGTTTCGGCTGAGACATGAGGGCCCGACTGATGAGCAACATCTGCTGCTCCCCACCACTCAGGGTCCCGGCTTTCTGTTTCCTTCGTTCTTTTAGAACAGGAAAAACCTCGTAAACCCATTTCATCGTGGTATTCTTAGCCTGCCTTGCGCTGCCTAAAAATGCACCTATTTCCAGGTTCTCTAAAACAGTCATCCCTCGAAATATTTTTTTCTCCTCTGGAACCAAGCCGATGCCCAATTCTACGATCCGATGTACAGCCTGCTCCATTAAGTTCAGTCCATTAAATGTTATGCTTCCCGTCGCCGCCCTGAGCAAACCTGAGATCGTCCTCAAGGTTGTGCTTTTGCCAGCACCATTAGAACCAAAAAGGACAACGATTTCTCCTTCTTTAATGACAAGGGAGACCTCCCACAGGGCTTTAAGATCTCCATAATAGACGTCTATTTTATTGACCTCAAGCACCGTACCCCTCACCTAAATAGGCCTCAATCACCTGCCTATTACGCACAATTTCTTTCGGTGTTCCCTCAGCGATCTTCTCGCCTGCGCTCAATGCCATCACATGGTCCGATATCCCTAATAATGCTTTCATGACATGCTCTACGACCATGAGTGTCATCCCAGAATTTCTCAGGTTTTTCAATAGTTGCATCACATCTTCGATCTCCTTCAAATTGAGCCCAGCCATCACTTCATCTAAGAATAGCATCTTGGGTTTCGTCGCTAAAGCTCGGGCCACCTCCAATCTCTTCCGGTCCACAATCCCCAGCGCTCCTGCGATCACCATCTGTTTTTTTTCCAGACCGGTCAGCCTTAAAAGTTCCTCAGCCTCGGCCCCTGCTTGCCTTAAGCTCCGCGCTGATTCATTGCCATAAATCCTGCCTACCATGACATTCTCTAATACGGTCATACTGGTAAAGGGCTTATTGAGCTGGAAAGTCCTGGCTATGCCAACCCTACAAATGTGATAAGGGGCTACTGCTGTTATATCTCTCCCCCGAAACCTTATTTTGCCTGCATTAGGCTTCAGGAAACCTGTGATCAAATTAAATAAAGTTGTCTTGCCTGACCCGTTAGGGCCAATCAGACCAAATATCATTCCCTCATCGACGGTGAAGCTCACATTCTTCACCGCCATCAACCCTTCAAACCATTTCGAGACCTTCTCTACTTCAAGAATCAGCATGGTTTTCCTTTTAAAAAGTATGCCCTAACGCGCATCCAGGGGGCGTGTTAGGGCATACCTTCATTTACCTTTCTTTCCACTTTGGCATGGGATAAACCGGTGCCTTCTCCCTCCGTTTCTCAGGAAAAATAATCGTTTGGGCTTTATCTTGATACTGCACTATAGTTATATATTGTAGTTCCATTGTCCCATCCCCACGGAATTTCGTCGGGCCAATAATGGTCATCATGTTCGTAGCAGCTATGGCATTTCTAATCTTTTCTCTATCGAGTGAACTGGCTCTCTTTATCGCATCTGATATTACCTGAGCAGCAGCATAACCCACGGCAGCATGCTCAAAGTAGTCTCCATCCTTCGGACGTTCAGCCCGATGCATGGCAATAAACTCCTTGGCCCCGGGCCATTCCACTCCCTTACTAAATTCAACATTACAACATACATAATCACCATCTTTCCCGAGAGTCGCCCATGCCATGGGATTTGTAGGCCCCATATCCAAAAAAACGGCTTTGGGGTTAAAGTCAAGTTCTTTCATCTGCTTGACCAGAAGCATGGCGACAGGAGTGTGCATGATACCAAACACCGCCTCAGCATTGGCTCTTTTCGCCTCTAATATCGCTGTAGAAAGGTCCTTGGTAAACCATTCGAATTTTACACGGGCGAATTTATACCCATTGGCAACAGCCTCCCTTTCACCAAACTTGGCGTACTCTACACCAATATCGTGCATTCCTTCGAAGAGGGCTACGGTCGTCGGCCTCTGCTCTTTGGGGAAACTGTTTAAAAAAGCAAAAAATGTTCTGGCACTATCATCGGCCTTCGGCCAGTTGCTGAATAGATATTTGTTGCCCACTTCATAGGGCGTTTTATTATTTGAGAGTGTCATAAAACAAGGAAGGCTATATTTCTGAACGACCGCGCCACCGGCGGGCAGAAAGGCGGTCGTGGCTATGATGGCAACAACGTCCTGCTGGTTTACGTACTCAGCCTGAAGAGCAGCTTTGTCTACACTGGCTGAATGATCGGCTTCTACAAGTTGTAGCGGTATCTTTTTATCAAATTCCTTTACATATAATCCACCATCTTTGTTTATCCCCTCAAAAAGTTTCTTTGCACCCCACGCGAATCTTTCTCCTGTGGCAGCAATTGGTCCGGTTATGTCATACACGGCGCCAATCTTAATCGTTTTGGGTGCTGCCGGCTGGGCATATGCGGGTATTAAAGCCAACAATAGCATCACACAAATACACAGCGTAATTTCACTCAATTGTTTTCTCATTGTGACATACCTCCTTTTTAATAGTGCTTAATTAATTATTCCACCCACTTCATCCGAGATTTGATTTTCTTTCTCCGGAGAATTAACACCTCCTTTCTTTTCGCCTTTATGATTCAGAAAATAGCATAGAGCAAAGCGTAACTACAACAAAGAAAAACTAATTTTTTGGTTCAAGGGCGCCCTCCAGGCATAGGTTACCTCAGTCTCCTGGGTTTCCGAACAGGATACCAATCGCAGAAGGTCCAATAATGTCAATGAAAAAAGATGTCGCAAGCTGAGAATTTTTACTGGACATGAAGAAATGCGATGCTTAGGGTCAAGAATTGACAGAGATGAAAATATCTTAAAACATAATTGCGAAAAATATGCCATTAATATTATATTGTAATATCAATTAGATAAAAATATTGTTAATCTGAATTCGTTAAATATGACCAATTCACTGTCATATTAGACGATTTTGCATTATATTGTCAAATATGATAAGAGAGATTTATGAAATCTCTGAGATCACCAAAAGTACTCATCTTCGTTAAACATTAAAGGAGTTGAAACCATGCATGTCGATGAAAATGAATTCTTCCACCAGGCTACCCTACGAATCTGTGGAAATCTTGATTTTGAATTTGCAATGCAGGAATGTCTTCTCTACCTGCGTTCCTTTATGCCGGCTGACAGATTTAATCTTAATCTTTATGATCGAGGATTGGGTGCATTAAGGACCATTGCTATTACCACTCCAACGGAGGCCCGCAGAGTCAATTTTGTCCAACCAATGGATGACGAAGGCCGTAAGTTCCTCGACGACTCAAACCTGCCACCCGTCTTAAAGTGGAATCGTGTAGTGATGGACCCGGTCGCAAGACCTATTGTACTGAGGACCGGACAACTGGACGATTCGATCATGGTGATGCACCTTGCCATTAAGGAAACCAGACTCGGGAATTTGGTTCTTTTTGCAAAGGGCCAGGACCGATATTCGGAAGAGCATTTGAAGTTATTTTCAATCCTGTATGAGCCCTTTGCGATTGCCCTGTCGAATGCCCTCAGGTATGATGAGGTGAATCAACTAAAAGAACTCATGGCAGATGACATTCGGTATCTTCGAGGCAAACTTCAACGTTTTTCAGAGGAGGATATCGTTGGCGAGGAATTCGGGTTAAAAGAAGTCATGGAAATGGTAAAAGAGGTCGCCCCCTTGGAAAGTCCAGTATTATTACAGGGAGAGACAGGTGTGGGCAAAGAAATTGTTGCTAATGCCATCCATAATCTCTCCCGTCGAAAAAACGGCCCATTCATCCAGGTCAATTGCGGGGCCATTCCAGATACCCTTATAGACAGTGAACTCTTCGGTCATGAAAAGGGGGCCTTTACCGGTGCTATTTCTCAAAAACGAGGCTGCTTTGAGCGCGCCAATGGTGGAATTATCTTTTTAGATGAAATAGGTGAACTGCCACTCCAGGCCCAGGTTCGGATGTTGCGGGTGCTGCAAGACAAGCATATCCAGCGGGTAGGCGGCACTAGCCAAATTAAAGTTGACATTCGCATCATCGCTGCAACCCACCAGAACCTCTATGAAATGGTGAAAGAAAAGTTATTCCGTGCGGATCTTTGGTTCAGACTTAATGTTTTTCCTATTTTTATTCCGCCATTAAGAGACCGAAAGGAAGATATTCCCGCCCTTGTCAACCATTTTATTGAAAAAAAGTCGAAGGAACTACAAATGCCAGCCCTACCGAAACTTCTTCCAGGTGCCCTGGCGCCCCTGTCGGCCTACTCCTGGCCTGGGAATGTCCGTGAATTGGAAAATGTTATTGAGCGGGCCTTGATTTTGAGCAAAGGTCGGCCTTTGACCTTTGATAATATTGTTTGGCCGGATGTGAATGTAGAGCATGAAGATTCGACCACTCGAAGAGATGAATTCATAGGACTTGATGACGTCATATCGAATCATATTAAACATGCTTTGGAGATGACAAAGGGAAGAATCCATGGACCGTCCGGGGCCGCACAACTGCTGGGATTGAATCCCAGTACGCTCCGGCACCGCATGAGAAAACTTGGTATTATTCACAGGCGGAAAGATAATGCGGGTCCTTTAAATTTTCAGCGTATCTGAGAGATTTGCCCTCTCTCACAACTTTTAAGGAGAAAAACGGATTGATTACCGGGTT
>Ga0299915_10003171_pt1 | contig 11933 bp, 9 predicted proteins | sample RVTome_13_FD_200263 | JGI IMG/M metagenome (GOLD analysis project Ga0299915, IMG submission 200263) | Soil microbial communities from uranium-contaminated site in the Upper Colorado River Basin, Wyoming, United States - RVT92D227 (version 2) ... | reverse complement strand
CAACAATGATAAGTAATACAAAATAAAGGGAATATTTATTTAATTGATCATTAACAATCTATGTAACTTGAATCTTAAGAATATTATCAATCATTACCTTTAGTCATTTGGTTTTATTTAATTTTATCATAAATTTGCATTTATATTGAAACTTTCATTTTCAATGTAAAGAGTTAGACACATATTGTAAACGAACAACAATTTAGACTATGAAAAAAATCAGAAGTTCTTTTATCCTTATCCTCGCAGCTGCATTTTTAGCCAGTTGCAGTGGTCTGAATAAAATGAAAAAAGAGGCCGGCGACATCAAGTATGAAGTTACCCCCAAAGTACTTGAAGCTCACGGCGGTCTTGTAAATGTTACAATCAAAGGCGCATTTCCGGAGAAGTATTTTAACAAGAAAGCTACTCTTGAAGTAACTCCGGTTCTCACCTATGCAGGCGGAGAAACAGCCTTTGATAAGGTTCAGGTCCTTCAGGGAGAAAAAGTAACTGCAAATAATAAAGTGATCACATATACCGGTGGTGATTTCACTTATACAAGTGCAATTCCCTACAAGGAGGCAATGAAAAAATCAGAGCTTGTTCTGAGGACTAAGGCCAGTATTAAAGACAAAAGTCTTGATTTTGACCCGTTTAAGCTTGCTGACGGAGTTATTGCAACTTCGACACTTGTTGAAAAGCATGCAAGGTCAATCTATATGAAGGACAACTATGTCAGAATTATCCCTGAAACGAAAATGGCTGACATCAATTATGTTATCAATCAGGCAAATATCCGCAATTCAGAACTGAAAGCCGAGGATATTACATTGCTGAAGGAATATATCTCATTGGTTAGTGCTAATCCTAACCGTCAGCTTAAGGGCGCAGTTATCAGTTCCTATGCTTCACCTGATGGTAAATTCGACGAGAATGAGAAACTCTCGGTTAAGAGAGGTACTACAGCTGATAAATTCATCAAAAAGGAATTTGACAAAATTGAGGCAGCAAAAGCTGAAGGATTTTTCAATTCCTTAACAACAGCTGAAGACTGGGACGGTTTCAAAACCGAAGTTGAAAATTCAACTATCCAGGACAAAGATCTTATCCTCCGTGTGCTGTCGATGTATTCCGATCCTGAAGTACGCGAAAAGGAAATTAAAAATATGTCATCAGCATTTGAAGCTCTTAAAACTGATGTTCTCCCCAAACTGAGAAGATCAAAAATGATGGTCAATGTTGATACTATCGGACGCAGTGATGAGCAGATACTTGCACAGGCAAAATCCGATCCTGAAGTGATGAGTATTGAGGAAATACTTCATGCCGGAACACTTGCAACAGATGCTAATGATAAACTTGCTTTCTTTAAAGCTGCTGCAGAAAAAGACCCGAAATGTATCCGCGCTCATAATAATGTAGGTTGTGCCTTGCTGAGTTTAGGGAAACCCGATGAAGCTCTTGCAGCATTCGACAAAGCAAAAGCTATTGAGAATAATGATGTTGTAAAAAATAACACCGGCTTTGTATATCTTGTAAAAGGTGACATGGCAAAAGCTGAAGAACTTTTTAATTCTATGACAGCTGCTACCACTGAATCTAAATGGGGACTTGGTGTTATTGCAGTAACAAAAGGTGAATACGACAAAGCAGTCAATTACTTTGGAACAGAACCTTGCTTTAACCTTGCTCTTGCCCAGGTTCTCAAGGGCGATGTTACCAAGGCAAAAGCAACCCTCGACAGCATGACAGAAATGTGTAAATGCGGAAAACCTTCATATCTGAAGGGAATTGTAGGTGCACGTCTCGATGACAAAACTTATATGCTTAATGGTCTGAAGGAAGCCTTCGGTTTCAAAGCTGAATTGAAGGATTATGCCAAAACAGACCTGGAATTCGCAAAATATTTCGCAGACAGTGCATTTATGGCACTTGTTCAGTAATAAACGATCTTAATAAATATCAAAGAGACGCGCAATTTGCACGTCTCTTTTTTTAGCCCCTCTCCCCCGGGAGAGGAGTTGGGGTGAGGTTCCTATTCACCTCCCACAACACTATTCCGGCACTTACGGCTATATTGAAGGAGTGTTTTGTTCCGAACTGAGGTATTTCCACACAAAGATCACACATATCAATCACTTTCTGATCCACGCCGTTAACTTCATGTCCGAATACCAGAGCATATTTCCGGTCCTTATCAATTTTAAGATCCTGCAGTCCAACCGATCCTTCAGCCTGCTCTATGCCTATAATCTTATAACCTTCTGCCTTCAGCTCCAATATAGCATCGGCTGTTACCTTATAATAGCTCCATTCAACTGATTCGGTAGCACCAAGAGCCGTTTTCTGAATATCCCTGTGGGGAGGTCTGGCAGTGATGCCGCACAAATATATTTTCTTCGTCAGAAAAGCATCAGCTGTCCGGAATATTGATCCGACATTGTTATGACTTCTTACATTGTCAAGTACGATGACAAAAGCAGATTTTTCTGAGCTCCTGTACTGGTCAATGCTCTTCCTCCCAAGTTCCCTGTTAAGAAGCTTACGCATCCTTTTTTATGCTAAAAATAGACAAAATATCCTTTTATTTTTCTAAATTTCCCTCAACGCTACTGATGACATAATAACGGTTGATTTATAAATTATTTCATAATGAATACTCATGAATTCCAGGGTAAATCGCTCCTGAGGGCATATAACGTTGATATTCAGGAAGGATTTGTTGCAACAACACCTGATCAGGCAATAATGATCGCAAACCAGCTCCGGGAGAAATACAATACTCAATTTTTTGTGGTGAAGGCACAGATTCATGCGGGAGGCCGTGGAAAAGGAGGAGGTGTAAAACTAGCCCGATCGGTCGGGGAGGCCGGTAAGATCGCAGAAGAGATGCTCGGAATGAATCTCGTGACCCCGCAGACCGGTCCGGCAGGGCGAAAGGTCAACAAGGTCCTGATAGCACAGGATGTTTATTACAAGGGGGACGCTGAACCCGAAGAGTTTTACATAAGTATCCTCTTAAACAGGAGAACCAGCAGGTACCTGATAATGTATTCCCCCGAAGGAGGCATGGACATTGAACAGGTAGCAGAGAAAACTCCGGAACTTATATTCACCGAGGAAATTTCTCCTGTCACCGGACTTCAGCCTTTCCAGACCCGGAATATAGCATTTAACCTGGGTCTTATGGGAAATGCGTTGATTAACATGCAAAAATTCCTGAATGGTATTTATGAGACTTTCACAGGATGTGATGCCCAGCTGCTTGAAATTAATCCCGTTCTTAAAACAAGCGACGAAAGGATACTGGCTGTTGACTGTAAGCTGATACTTGACGACAACGCGCTCTTCAGGCATCCCGACCTTGCAGAGATGAGAGATCTCAATGAAGAGGATCCTGTTGAAGTGGAGGCCGGCAAATACAACCTTAACTATGTAAAACTCGATGGGAATGTCGGGTGCATGGTCAATGGTGCGGGGCTTGCAATGGCAACAATGGATATAATAAAACTCTCGGGCGGATCTCCGGCCAATTTCCTTGATGTTGGTGGAGGCGCAAATACAAGTACCGTCGAAGCAGGCTTCAGGATAATTCTTAAGGATCCTTCTGTGAAAGCTATCCTTATAAACATATTTGGAGGTATTGTCAGATGCGACAGGGTAGCCGGCGGAGTTGTCGAGGCTTACAGATCAATTGGAGAAATAAAGGTACCTGTTGTCGTAAGGTTGCAGGGAACAAATGCCCTGGAGGCAAAGGAAATTATCGACAACTCGGGATTATCAGTCATATCCGCCATATCATTCGGGGAAGCAGCTGAGAAGGTAGGCAAAGTCCTGACATCCAAATAGATTATAATACCTTCCGATTATGCAGGGATTAGTTCTTATGCGATCCGTCGCAATAAGGCTTGTTGCATGACCGGCCGCATCTGCACAGAAGAACTTCAGCCGGGTTGTCAGTAATATCTTTTTTCAGATCTTTTAAAATGATTTCCCCTGTGATTTTCAAAGGACCACCATCAATAACCACAACTATAGCAGAGGATGTTCTATCATCGTTTGTGTCCATAGTTTTTATTTATCTTCAAAACCTATCTTTCTGTGTGTTCCGTCACAAAAAGGCAGATGATTGCTGGCTCCGCAGCGGCACAGCGAAATTATGCCATCCTTCATAGCCTTCTTGTTCCCGCTGTATTGAAATGTAAAATCGCCTTTTATGACTATCGGACCATCCTTCATGATTTTGACCGAAACCGGATTTTCCTGGTTATCAGGTTCTTTTATCTCCAGAAGTTCAGGTCTTCTGAATACTACATGATTAGTCTGGTCAACGCTTATATCCTTGTTTTTATCCTCATCATTCCACTTCCAGGTGAGCGCTTCAGTGGGACACATATTCACAACCTCAATAATTCTGTCAGTCGAAGCTCCATTCATATCCACCCATGGCCTTCTTCCCGGATCGAACACTTCAATGAGCTCTCTGTAGCAGTATGACGCATGTACGCAGGCATCAGGTTTCCAGTAGACTGTAATTTCATTATTTCTGTATTTTCTTCCTCCTGAAAACATATTATTACCTCTTTCCATCTTTATGTTACGTTTGTTTGCAATTTACTACATTTTGTGCAATAATTTGTTTATTTATTGAAAGCACGTAAAAGGCGAATTTCTATATTTGTCAGATATTCGAAGATTGAAAGTTAATAAGGGTTTTGAATCAAAGAAATAGTTTAATGGAAAGGCGTTTTTGGTGTATTGGTACCATGGTAAGCCGCCGGCTTCGTCTATTTGTATCCAGCCTGTTTTTATTGATACCTTTCACCCATCTGGCATATGCCGCCGGATCAGACAATTTCTTTTCAAAATCTCCCGGGATATCTTCTTTATTGTCAATTTCACTGCTTGCTTTTATCCTTACATTGCTAGGTGCCGTGATCATAATGGGCCTGCTGGTTGTAGTTTTCTTATCCAGGCTCAGAAATGCCAACAGGGAGTTAAAAGAAAGAAACAGGCAGATTGAAGATATTAATGCCGATCTGCAAAAGACAAATAAAGACCTGTCAATCCAGAAAGAAGCAATAACCCGCGAATACTCGTATTCCGAAATGTTTTACAGAATGCTTGTCCAGTCGGCTGATGATGGCATATCATTTTACGACAGGGACTGGAACCTGAAATATGCAAATACGGCTTTTTATTCGATTATCGGTCTTGTTAAGGAACAGTATGACAAGATTAATATCACCGATCTTATTCATCCTGATGATGCGGAATACGAAAAGAACAGGACAGAAGCCCTCCGGACAAAAGGTGTGTTCGATACCGAACTACGGTTAAAGCATAAGGATGGCCACTATATAAACCTTTCTGCCCGGTCAATAACGGTAAAAAATGAAACCAGTGAAATAATCGGGGCGCTTACTGTTTCGAGAGATATAACCTCATTGAAAAAAGTCCATGAAGACCTTGTAAAAGCAAAGGTCGAAGCTGAAGCAAGTAACAAGCTCAAATCAAGCTTTCTGGCAAATATATCACATGAGATCAGAACGCCTCTTAATAGTGTTGTCGGCTTCGCAAACCTTCTCCTGGCAAATGATCTCACATATGAAACAAAGGAGGAATATATTGAGCACATAAACCATAACAGCGAAAAACTTCTTCAGATAATCGGAGATATCATTGACCTGTCACGGCTCGAGAGTTCCCAGATCGAGATAACATATGAGGAGGCATCAGTTAACAGCATCGTGAACGAAATTGTTGAAGATGCAAGAAAAATCATTAAACGCAACGAGAAGTCAATCATTATCAATGTGATAAATCTGCTTGAGGAGAACAGCGATCTTATCTTTACCGACAGGATCTGGCTTAAACGGGTGTTGAGCCACCTGATGGACAATGCGGTTAAATTTACTCTCGAAGGCTCAGTCAGGCTTTCCTATGCACGTGAAAATGATAACCTTGTATTCAGGATAAAAGATACAGGAATAGGAATCAATAAAGAAAACCTCGATCATATCTTTGAGGAATTCCGTCAGGAAATAGACGGCCATCACCGTCCCTTCGAAGGTCTCGGTGTCGGACTTACTCTCGCCAGGGAAGTAATTGAGAGAATGGGAGGGAAGATCTTTGTACAGTCTGAAAAAGGAGTAGGCTCTGAATTCAGTTTTTCTATCCCTTACCGTCCCGCCGGAGGAAGCACAAGATTAAGATCAAAAATCACGAACAGTGAACCTGTCAGTATCCAGGCAGAGTGGAGCGGCAAAATATGCCTTCTTGTTGATGACAACAAGGATGTTCTGCTGTATCTTAACAGGGTCCTGAGCGATACAGGAATAAAAACACTGACTGCCAGGTCAGGAATTGAAGCATTAGAAATAATAAGGAACACCCCGGTCATTGATGTCGTCCTGCTGGATATGCAGATGCCTGAGATGAATGGCATAGAGGCTACAAAAGAGATACGAAAGATACGCAAGGATATACCGATCATTGCTCAGACTGCTTTCATCTTTGAAGATGATAAGGACATTATTCTTGAGGCCGGATGCGATGCGTGCCTCATAAAACCGATCAGGAAAGACCATCTTCTTACGGTAATGTCAAGCTTCTTGAAGTCGATTTAGTTTATTATTTTGCATACTGCTGATTCAGATGATGAACAATCATTTTGCTGATATTATCTTGCCTCTTGCAGTAAAAGGAACCTTCACATACATGATCCCTGATGAACTGACTGATAAGATCGTCCCGGGATCCAGGGTTCTTGTGCAATTTGGTAACAGGAAGCTCTATTCAGGGATCGTATCCGGGCTCCATGATAATACCCCTTCCGGCATAAATATCAGATCAATAAACAGACTCCTTGATCCGTTTCCTGTTGTGAATGCGTTTCAGTTGAAGTTCTGGTCATGGATCTCGGATTACTATATGTGCACCATTGGCGAAGTAATGAAAGCCGCCTTGCCATCGGATCTGTGTCTTGAAGGAGTGACATCTGTCCCGGTCCCGGAAAAATATAAGCCCCGTGAAGAGACATTCGTTAAACTCGCCCGGGATTTTTCAGAGAGTGAGCTAAACATAATTCTGGACAAACTTGTTAAAGCTCCGAAACAGTATAAACTCCTTGCTTCTTATGTCGATTTAAGCGGATATGCGCTGGGAATGCAAGTTAAACCGGTCAGGAAATCATTGCTGATAAAAGAGAGCAGTTCATCACCGGCAAGTATTGATGGGCTTGTCAGGAAGAAGATACTAACCTTATATACCCTGGAAACCGGAAGGCTGACAGATACAGAGTTCCCGGCTGAACCTTTAAAGGTGTTAAGCGGAGCTCAAAATACAGCCCTTTATTCGATTACAGAGATTTTCAGAGATAAAGACATTTCCTTATTGCATGGAGTTACATCGAGCGGTAAGACTGAAATTTATATTCACCTTATCGAAGAAGTGCTTAAAAAAGGCAGGCAGGTTCTTTACCTTCTGCCCGAAATTTCCCTGACAGCCCAGATTATTCAGCGCCTGAACAAACATTTTGGTGCAGTTACCGGAATATACCACTCGCGTTTCAGCAATCCCGAAAAGGTTGAAATATGGAACCGTGTCGCAGGAGCGGATACCGCGAAAGAATACCAGCTCATCATTGGAGCCAGATCCGCTATTTTTCTTCCATTCAGGAACCTTGGATTGGTAATTGTTGATGAAGAACAGGACGGATCATTTAAACAGCACGATCCGGCTCCCAGGTACCATGCCCGCGATTCAGCAGTCATTCTGGCCGCCCTGCACAAGGCAAAAACCATACTCGGATCAGCTTCACCGTCAATCGAAAGCTATAATAATGCATTATCCGGGAAATACGGACTTGTCGAGCTGAAGGAAAGATATGGATTGATAAAACTACCTGAAATCGTTCTGGCAAATTATCGTGAAGCGTACAGGAAAAAACTGATGGTCTCTCATTTTACACCTCAACTGCTTGAGGCAATAGATAATGCGCTGGCGAACAACGAACAGGTAATTCTTTTTCAGAACAGAAGAGGATTTTCACCTTATATTGAATGCCCCGAGTGCGGCTGGATCCCCAGATGTATTCAGTGTGCCGTAAGCCTTACATATCACAAGGGCATTGGAAGGATGGTGTGTCATTATTGCGGGTTTTCTACCAGCATACCCTCTCAATGCGGCAACTGCCACTCTCCGGGATTGTCTGCAAGAGGCTTCGGAACTGAAAAAATTGAGGACGAAATCAGGATTGTATTCCCTTCTGCAAGAGTCGCCAGGATGGATCAGGATACAACAAAGGGTAAAAATTCCTTTGAAAGATTATTAAAGGCCCTGGAAGAAAGACAGATCGATATCCTCATTGGCACCCAGATGATCTCAAAGGGACTTGATATTGAGAACCTTACGGTTGTGGGTATTTTGAATGCCGACAATCTTCTAAATTATCCTGATTTCAGGGCTCACGAGAGAAGCTTCCAGATGATGGAGCAGGTGAGCGGCAGGGCTGGAAGAAGGCAGAAGCTGGGCAAGGTCATTATCCAGACTTCCGATCCTGATAACAAAATAATACGGCTTGTCCTGAATCATGATTATAAAAACATGTTCAGGATCCAGGTTGAGGAAAGAAAAGCTTTTAATTATCCTCCCTTCCGCCGGCTGATAAAAATAAGTTTAAGACACAAAAACAGGTCGCTTCTTAATGGTTTTTCCGATCTTCTCGGAGGTGATTTGAAAAAGGTCTTTGGCAAAAGTGTTCTCGGACCGGAATTCCCGCTTATCTCCCAGGTTCAGCTCTGGTACATAAAAACCATACTGATAAAGCTCGAAAGGGAACAACCCATGGCCAGGGCCAGGCACTTTATCGCTGAAGCGATCGAAAAGCTTGAGAAGGAAAAAGGAGCATCAGCGCTTAGAATCGCAGTGGACGTTGATCCGTATTAGAAATGTACTATTTATGATGTTTTACAGGCGAGGTTAAAAAAAAAGTGCGGAGTACGGGGTGAGAGGTGCGGAGAAGAGACTAAAATTCCCCCTTTGAATCCGCTTTAGCGGACCGACGAAGTCAACGGGGCAAGGGGGATGTTTCATACAGTTTCAATAACTCCCTCACATTTTTCTCAACACTCCATTCTTCCACAATAGTCCGCCGTATCCTTTCCGGATCAGGGATTGTTTTTCCCGACATCACATCAGCGAGGATGCGGCTCAGGGATTCATGATCGTTTCTGGGGAATAGGAATCCGTTTACCCCATTTGTGATAACCTCTGAATGAATTCCAACATATCCTGTAGCTATCGTAACAAGGCCGCAGGCCATGGCTTCAAGGCAAACAAGAGAGAAACCTTCAGAGAATGATGCTATAACAACAATGTTACTTGCTGAATAATAACCAACGATTTCATCACTTTCCTTCATGAAGTGCACCTGCGAGGAGATCCCGTCTTCGCGGGCAACTGAAATTAACTCATCAGTATATTTTTTGTCATCAACCTTCCCGATCAGCAGCAGTCCCCAGTCAGGATAGTTTTTAAGTGGCTGGAGGAGTGCTTTTAGTACCACTAGCTGACCCTTGGTGGGACGAATGCGGCCAATAATACTGATCAGATTCTTCTGTTGAATGCCATTTAACCGGGTCTTTTCCCGAATGTCGAAGATCTCGGTATTTACTCCATGGTGAATAAGGGTATTCCGGCAAGGCAGGCTTTTTGACATTGAGAAGCTGAGGGTAACGAGATGATCAGCCTTTTTAATGAGCCATAAGGTAAAATCCGAAGGATTGCTCTCCGAATGACGGGTAAATACAAGTTTGAATTTTCCTCCGAAAAGCCTCAGCAACAGGGCAAGAATTATTTCATTGTTCCTGTGAGTATGGATAATCATGTTGTTGTCCGAATAGATGAGCCTTAACAAATGTGACAGACTTATCTTAGGAGCATCTATCCCATATCCGAAAACCTTAGCTTCAGAAAATTTATTCAATACGGGGATAATATTCTCAACGCTCTTTGTAACTCCGGTCTTGTGAGAATGGAAATGGAAATGGACAATCATCATGATAAATTGTAAAGCAAATATATCGATCACAAAGGATAACACGAAGTATCACAAAGTTAAAAAACTGAAGAAACTTAACTTTATCAACTTCTCTTTTTATAATTTAGTCGCGGCTGTGAACAAGAGGCAAATTAAAGATTTATTTTAATATAGACAGAATATGACTCCTGATGAAAAGATCCTTACCGGGAACTATCTCGGAAAAACTCTGAAAATACCATATTTTGCTGCTGCCACAACCGGAAGCTTCAGGGGAAATATTAAGAAAGGACAGGCTGTGGTCCGTGAGACCGAGAAAATAAGAATATTCCTGGAACTAAGCCGGAAGATAAAAGACCCGGTGCTCTTTGATATAGGGGCATGTTTCGGAACTTACAGTTTTATCACTCTTTTTAATAGTGAACTGAAGGTTCAGGCATTTGAACCTTTTCCAAAAATGGTAGAATATATGAAGGATATTATCCGGCTGAATGATATTCCAAACATCACCGTAAATGAATTTGGCTTGTCCGATATGGAAAGGAAATGCGATATGCAGTTTGGTTCCAGTTTTCATCGTTCGGAATTGAATTTGAATGTCGGGACAACGAATATCCGTCCTGATTCCGATGGCAATTATATATTTAAGACTCTCGATTCGTTGAATATCCAAAAGATGGATCTTGTGAAAATAGATGTGGAAGGGCATGAAATGGAGGTTCTGACAGGGGCAGCAGAGACCCTTAAAAGGTGTAAGCCCCTTTATATCCAGATAGAGATACATAATCGTAAAAAGGACAGAAAAGAGAGAGTTAATACTATCCTCGGTAAATTCCTGAATGATGAATATACAAGCTCGCATAATATCTTCAAATTTCATGGGGACTTCTTCTTTAAACGCAAAGATTTATAACAGCAATTGTTAAGTATTTAACAGCCGCATCATTCTGTATTGTAACAGGATGCTCAGTGCAGCAAAAGAATGGGGAAGTTTTTGACCCCGTGGAATTCGTTAATCCACGAGATCAGCGGGAGATTTCTTTTATTTCCCGCAGATTACGCAAATTTTCGCAGAAATAAATATTGTTACAATTTCAGGCTGATCCCCATACGCTTCAGAAGAGCTGTCAGCCAGACCATCAGGACAGCCCACACGATTGATCCCGCAACGACAATAAATGGTTCTGTTGATTGTTTATAAAATAAAACCGGTATACCTGTCATCCAGATCAGAAAGTACAAAAAATCCGGAGCAAGATATGTTGTCAGTGAATTTTCACCTGCAGGCCTGAAGAAGGATGCCCAGCCCGCTTTCTTAAATACATCCGTTAAAAGGTAGATCAGGGTAAAAACAAGAAAGCTGATCCCATTGCAAACCAGTCCCCAGCTCGGTGTTGCCTGTATTTTGGACAGGATAAACCATTTGCGAAGAATAAATCCTGCCAAAAGACAGAATGCTCCGGCAATGATGAAATTCCGTATGACCATTTTATGACCGGAGGAACCTGCCTTTTTAAGCATCAATCCGGCGAATAAACCCGTAAGAACAACAAATGGTACATTTCCTTCAATCAGTACACCAAGGAGAGGCTTAACCGGATTCAGAAACTGAAGGATTTTCAAACCCGAAAGAATGTTAAGGACAAGAAAGAAAGCAATGACAGCTATGGTTTTTAACATTGAATTGCGGCAAAACAGGTAAGTGAATGCCCCGGCAAGATAGCCCCAGCCTATAAGTCCAAGTATACCCCACCAGCCTGTTATTAAAGATCCGTCATTTTCGGGTGAACCTGATCTGAATTTAAAAACCAGGAAAATAAGGATTCCGATCCCTGCCAGCCGGAAGCCCGTTACTGTAAATGGTTTATCATCTTTATATGAGTAATTGTTCCAGACCAGGAAAACTGCA
>Ga0299915_10003170_pt1 | contig 11936 bp, 10 predicted proteins | sample RVTome_13_FD_200263 | JGI IMG/M metagenome (GOLD analysis project Ga0299915, IMG submission 200263) | Soil microbial communities from uranium-contaminated site in the Upper Colorado River Basin, Wyoming, United States - RVT92D227 (version 2) ... | reverse complement strand
TGCCTGACATCGTCGTATATCCCGGCTCATTCGATCCCATTACCAACGGCCACCTGGATTTGCTGCAGCGGGCCCTGAAGATCTTCGACCACATCATCGTGGCCGTGGCCCAAAACCCGGTGAAAAAGTGCCTCTTCACCATCGAAGAGCGCATGGAGATGATCCGGGTTTCCCTGGCGGACCATCCCCAGGTGTCCATTGACACCTTTTCCGGCCTGCTGGTGAACTACTCCCGGCAAAAAAACGCCCGGGCCATTCTCCGGGGCTTAAGAGCGGTCACCGACTTTGAATACGAGTTTCAATTGGCCATGATGAACCGCCGCCTGGAGCCGGAAATCGAAACCGTCTTTTTAATGACCGGCCTCAGGTGGGTCTTCTTAAGCTCCAGCATCCTCAAGGAAGCCGCCATTCACGGGGGCAATATCGAGGGCATGGTCCCGGAGATCGTCTATCATAAGCTCCGGGAGAAGTTCGGTCTGGAATAAGGGGAGAAGATGCGTATCTGCGTCATCGACGGCCAGGGGGGCGGCATCGGCGCCGCGATCATCAAGCGCCTGAAAGAGGTGTACCGGGAGGAGCACGAAGTCATCGCCCTGGGGACCAACGCGGTGGCCACCGCCCAGATGATGAAAGCCCGGGCCAACCGGGGGGCCAGCGGCGAGAACGCCATCCTCCGCACCGTGCCCCGGGTGGACGTCATCTTGGGGTGCCTCTCCATCGTCCTGGCTAACTCCATGATGGGGGAAGTCACCCCGAAGATGGCCGAGGCCATCGCGTCCGCGGCCGCGCCCAAAATCCTTTTGCCCTTAACCCAGGAGAAGGTGGAGATTGTGGGGCTTTCTCCCGAGCCTCTGCCCCACCTGGTGGAAAAAATCGTCAGCCATCGACTAAAGGAGATCCTTAGACATGTGTGAAGCCGCAGCCTATATATTGAAGGATGGTAAAGAAGAATTGCTCTTACAAGACGTGGACGTCATCGAACCGGACGGGGAAAACCTGCGCCTGGTGAATATTTTCGGGGAACAGAAGGTCCTCAAGGCCACCATCCAGAGCCTCAACCTGGTGAACCACAAGGTGATCCTGGTTGAGAAATAAAGGCAGTTTTTCGTTTTTCGCGAAAGAAGTTTAAGGGCCAGAGCACTAATCCTTCTTTATAACCTCGCTATCTAGCAGGTTGTTGAAAAACTAGCCAATGTGGATCGCGTTACCCCGCAATTGATGCTAAAATCTGGGCCCATAAAGCTTAAGGGAGGCAGAAGCCATGCGGGGCGACGACATCCATCAGGATTCCATGTTCAGTTACCTGTCCCCGGAAGCCCGGGTGCCTAAAGACCATCCGCTGAGACCGCTCCGTCAGATGGTGAACCAAGCCTTGCGGGAGCTTTCTCGGGACTTTCAGGCCATGTACTCCTCGGAGGGACGCCCCTCCATCCCGCCGGAGAAGCTGCTGCGGGCTTTGCTCCTGCAGGTGTTGTACACCATCCGCAGCGAGCGCCTGCTCATGGAGCAACTGGATTACAATCTCCTGTTTCGCTGGTTCGTGGGGCTGTCCATGGAAGACAAGGTCTGGGACCATTCCGTCTTCTCCAAGAATCGGGAGCGTTTTCTCCGTTCGGACCTAGCCGCGGCCTTTTTCGGACGCATCCACGCACAGGCGGCCCAGGCCGGACTGTTGTCGGACGAGCATTTCACCGTGGATGGCACCCTCATTGAGGCCTGGGCTTCCCTGAAGAGTTTCCGGCCCAAGGACACCCCGCCTCCCGATGGTGGTTCCGGTCGCAACCCGGAAGTGGATTTTCATAGGGAAAGGCGCTTGAACCAAACCCACGCCTCCACCACCGACCCGGAGGCCCGGCTTTTCCGCAAGGGCAAAGGTAAAGAGGCCAAACTTTGCTTTATGGGGCATGTGCTGATGGAAAACCGCCACGGCCTGATTATCACGCCCCGCCTCACTGCGGCTACGGGAACCGCCGAGCGGGATACGGCAGAGCGCCTGGTGGGCGACCTTCCCGGCAGGCACCGCATTACCGTGGGCGGTGATAAAGCTTATGACACTCGAGAGTTTGTCCAATCCCTGCGCGCCCTCAATGCCGTGCCCCATGTGGCCCAGAACCGCACGGGGCGTTCCTCGGCCATCGATGGTCGGACCACCCGTTACCCGGGCTACGCCACCAGTCAACGCCTGCGCAAACAGGTGGAAGAAATCTTTGGCTGGATCAAAACCGTGGGCAATCTCAGGAAAACTCGTCACCGAGGAATAGACCGGGTGGGCTGGATGTTCACCCTCACCGCCGCGGCTTACAATCTGGTGCGAATACGCAACCTGATGGCAACGGTTTCTCCTTGAACCGAAAAGGACTCCGGGAAGGCGGTAATTGTCCCGGCAACCGACAACCGAAGGAGTAAGCGACCCAGATTTATCAGCGAATTTGCTCATTAAAAGGGTACCGAAGTCTTCCTGAAACAGGAGACACAGCTTAATTACATTGGTTTTTCAACAGCCTGCTAGGAGCGGGAAAATTTGGCCACCGGCCTGAAAGCAGGATCAGCTGGCTAGGTGAAGATGGGGAAAATGGCCCAATAGCTGTACATTTTTTCCGAACCCGGGGCCATGGGTGGAAAGCTTATCACCAACTCTGGTCCTCATCTTGGATAAATACGGCCGAAAATTATCTCTATTTGCGAGAACCACCTCCTTTCCACGAAAAAAGCCGGTGCGCCCTCTTTAGGCAACCCGGCTTTTTCAGGCAGGCATAGTACAGCCCCCGTGATGCGGTTAGCTCTTGCTGATCACCAGGACTTGTCCCATGAAACCTCCCGATTTGTCAAGATTTTTATTTGCCCCAAAGAGATAGGGAAGTTGCACGCGGAGAGGATAACAATAAGGCGGGGGAAAAGTCGTTTTTACCCCCGGATTTAACCGGCCGGTGTATCTTTTATCATTAACTCGCATTAGCATTAATGCCTATTTTCACTTCGATGGTTTAACTGATAAAAATGTCATAAGCAGGCAACAGCCCGAAATCTTAATGCCGTATTTTTAAACAATAGTAAGGCGCTGGGAAAGGAGCGGGCAGGACAAGAAACAGGATAGACGCTAAAGACAGGGAATATTTCCCGGCCCGAAATCTCTGGGAGGGTCGCACATTGACTTCAGGGAAGTTTCCTCAAGCTCGGCTGCCCACCAGCATCACCCCGGCCCCCAGATGCAGGGCGGCCACCAGATAGAGGCTCGGAACCACGCCCCATACCGGCAACACCACCAGGCTGATCCCCAGGGTGCCCAGGGTGGCTCCCAAGAGGTCCGCGGCATAAAGGACTCCCCCCAGGGCGCCGGCGTCCGGTGAGGCCTGGAGTAAAAGCGCGGCGCTGCCGGCAAAGACCGCGCCCCCCAAAGCACCCACCAGGGCCAAAAGAACGGCGCAGCCGGTCTGGAACACCCATTCCCGGCCCGCCCAGGGGTAGGCGGAGAGGAGAGGCAGGCCCAGGGCCAGGACCAAGGCCAGCGCGGCCAGCCCCCCTTGCAGGGCCGCCAGCAGGGCCAAAGCCCGGGGGTTCTCCGCCCCGGTTCGCTTCCCGGCCAAGGTTTGCATTACCTTGGCCCCCCAAGCCCCGCCCCCGGCCAGGCCCGCCATGAACGCGGCGATCAACAGGCCCAACTGCCGGTACAAAGACCCCAGGTGGATCTGAAAAATAATCAAAATCACGATTTCCAGGGCCATGGTTCCCAGGCCCATGACCATGGCCTGATAAAGGTATAGGGGGCCGGGGCGCGTGCGGCAAAGGAGCATCAGCAGCAAGGTCCCCAGTCCCAAAGCGGCCCAGAGGCCGACAGGGGAGCGGTTTTTCAGGAAAAGCAAAACCTCTTTAAAAGGCAGTCCCTCCTGGACGCCGCTCAACAGCAAATCATAAAAATAACACCGGGGATTGAGGTCGGTATTCACCTCCGGGACCTGGCCGGCCAGGACGCGGCGCAGGTACTCCTGCCGGGGCGAGGAGAGATCCTGGAGGAGATAATAATCCCGGACATAGTCCAATTTTAGCTGGCGCGCGGCAATGCGGGAGACCAAAACTTCCGGGTCCGCCACCAGCACCCCCTTCGAGGGGCTGGCAAAGAAGCGGACCCGTTCCCCCGGAAAGACCAAGACTTCCGGGAAGACCCGGCCCAAGGTGTGATACGCCAGGGCCAGGTACGCAGCCCTCAAGGGCTGGAGACTGGTGGCGGAGCCGGCCAGGGAAAAGCTGAAGACCCCCTGGGGCTCCAGACGCCGGGCGACGATGCCAAAAAACTCCCGGGTATAGTAGCGGTTCAACTGGGCGTTTTGGGGTCCCGGCAGGGCCATGAGAATGACGTCATAGCGACTGTCGGTGCTGCTCAGGAAGCGGCGGGCGTCCTCATAAATGAAGCGCACCCGCCCGAAGTCCATGGCCCCGGCCAGCACCTGCCGTTCCAGGGCCACCAGTTGGGGGTCCAGTTCCACGTAATCCACCTGAGTGACGGACTTGGTCTTGAGGATTTCCGGAATCAACCCCGGGGCCCCGCCCCCCAGGAGCAGAACCCGCCGGGGCCGGGGATGCTCCAGGAGGCCCAACTGCGTCTGGTGTTCCCCGGTCAAGGGATCGGGATGGGTGAACTGCCACAGGTTGTTGGCGAAGAAACTGACCTGCCCCCCTTCCCGGGTGGCGGTGAGGCGGGCGTAAGGGCTGTCCAAGCCGGCCAGGACTTCCCGTCCGGGCCACTGCCAGGCGCGGCTTGCTCTCTCCAGTTGGGGATTAAGGAGAAAGGCCCCGGCCAGAAGCAGCAGTCCCAAAGCAAGGGCCAGACGGGGGGCCCGGCCCCGGGGACCGGCCAGGAGCCGGGCGCTCAGGGCCAGAAAGAGGCCGCAGCCCAGGCTCAAGGCCAGGGTGGGATAGCGGCCCCAGAGAAGAAGCTGGAGCAGGCAGACCCCGGTGGCCGCGCCCAAGGCCTCCAGATAATAGACCCGCCCCACGGCCCCCTGTTGGGAAGACGCGGCCAGAACCCGGCAGGCCCAGGGAAAAAAGAGGCCGGAGACCAGCCCGAAGGGGGCCAGCAAAGCCAGGAAGAGGAGGATGGCGGGGCCGGTGGGTAGCGTTTGGCCCCAGGGCAGGGGGGCCAGGGTGGGCAGGGCCTTGGTGAGCAGGATGGTGGCCGGCAGCAGCCAGGCCAGAAGGAAGAGGAGCCCCCCCAATTGCTGCGGCGCGGGAGCATGGCGGGCCGCCAGGCGACCCCCCAGGAGGCTTCCCAGGCCGGTCCACAGGAGCCAGCACCAGAGGCCCAGGGCCAGCTTCAGTTCCTGCCCCTGGGCCAGAACCAGAAGCTCCCGGAGGATCAGCACCTGGGAGACCAGGGTGGCGGCGCCGTAGGAGAGGATGAGGCCCATCAGGGCTTTTCCCCGCAGGGAGGGAGGGGGCGAGGGGCTGGCGGCGGCGCCGGGGGCCGGCAAATTATTCAATATTATAGCGCTTCAGTTTCTCCCGCAGGGTCTTGCGGTCGATCCCCAAGGCCCTGGCGGTTTCACTCTTGTGGCCGTCAAAGCGGTTCAGGGTCTGGATGATATGGCCCCGCTCCAAATCCTTGAGGGAAAGGGACGAGTCTTCGCTGGCCGGAGAGAGGATGGTCCCGGCAAAGGCCAGGTCCCCCGGCTCCAGGAAGGGCCCGGAACTCAAGACCACCAGGCGCTCCACGGTGTTTTCCAACTCCCGCACATTGCCGGGCCAGTCGTGGCGCACCAGGAGCTCCAGGGCTGCCGGGGCGATGCCCTGGAGGTCTCTCCGGAGGCGGGCGTTGTACTTTTCCAGGAAGTGCTGGGCCAGCAAAGTGATGTCGTCTTTCCGCTCCCGCAAGGAGGGCATCTTGATGAGCACCACGTTCAGGCGGTAGAAGAGGTCCTCCCTGAAGGTGCCGTCTTTGATGGCCTTGGTGAGGTCCTTGTTGGTGGCGGCGATGATGCGCACGTCCACGGTGATCACCCGGTGGCTGCCCACCTTGGAGATCTTGCGCTCCTCCACCGCCCGGAGCAGTTTGGCCTGGACCTCCAGGCTGATGTTGCTGATTTCATCGAAGAAGAGGGTGCCGTGCTGGGCCAGCTCGAATTTGCCGATTTTGTTGGCGTCCGCGCCGGTGAAAGAGCCCTTGACATGGCCGAAAAGCTCGCTCTCAAACAGGGTCTCCACCAGGGTGCCGCAATCCACGGTGATGAAAGGGCGGCGGGCCCGCTGGCTCAACTGGTGGAGTTTTCTGGCCACCAGGCCTTTACCGGTGCCGGATTCGCCGGTGATGAGGACCGTGCTGTCCGTGGGCGCCACCCGGGTCACCATATCCATGATGCGTTCCATGGGCTCGCTCTGGTAAACCAGCACGGAGCGTTCTTCCTTTTTTAATTCCTGGCGCAGGTAAAGGTTCTCCAGGTTTACCCGGCGCTTTTCCAGGGCCCGGCTCACCAGGTGCCGGAGATCATCGGGAGTGAAGGGCTTGGAGAGAAAATGGAAGGCCCCGGCCTTGATGGACTCCACCGCGGACTGAATGGTGCCGTAGCCGGTGATAATGATGACTTCACTTTCCGGATCGATGGCCCGGATCTTTTTCAAGGTTTCCAGGCCGTCCACGTCGGGCATCACCAGGTCCAGGAGGATGGCGTCAAAGGAGATCTTTTCCAGGAGGGCCAGCCCCTGGCGGGCGTTGGGGGCCATTTCCACCCGGTAGCCCTGGCGGGTGAGAATCTGCTGACAGGCGTCCCGCATTACCTTGTCGTCATCAATAACCAGGATGTGGGCCGAGAGGTCGTTCATAGTGCTGCAGGACCTTTAGATTTCAACTAATTACGCTCTCGTGAAAAATTTCTCTTATTCTATGCAATCCTGGCCGCGCCTGTCAAGGCAAAGCTTGCTAGCGGCACTGGGCGTGGTCCGGAAGGAATGGTTTTCCCCACCCTGGGGGAGGTAAATTGTGATAAAAGAGGGGCAGGGGGAAAACCTTGGCCCTGAAGCTCTTCATTCCCTGTTTCATGGATCAATACGCGCCCTCGGTGGCTCAGGTGGTGGTGCAACTGCTGGCGCGCCTGGGAGTTCCCTGGGAATATCCCGAGGCCCAGACCTGCTGCGGGCAGTTCGCCTTTACCGTGGGGGATTTGGCCACGGCCCGGGCCTTGATGCGCCGTTTTCTCCGGGTCTTTGGGGAAGAGGAGACCATTGTTTGCCCCAGCGCCTCCTGCGCCCTGATGGTGCGGGTCCATTACCCGGAGTTGGCCCAGGGCTCCCGGGAGCGCCGGGAAATTGAGACCATGAGCAGCCGGGTCCAGGAATTAAGCGAGTGGCTGGCAGAACGGGGCCCCTTGCCCTGGAAGCCCAGGTTTGCCGGCGCCCTGGTCCTGCACCGCTCCTGCAAGGGCCGGCAATTGGGGGCTCTGCCCGCCGCGAGCCGGGTCCTGGCCCAGGTGGAGGGCCTGGAGTTGCTGGAGGTGTCTCCCCATTACTCCTGCTGCGGCTTTGGGGGGGTGTTCAGCCTCCAGCAGCCCCGGTTGTCCCGGGATATCGGCGAGGCCTATCTCGACGCGGTGCGGGCCACCGGGGCCCAGGGCCTGGTCTCCCTGGATTACAGTTGCCTCCTGCACCTTAAGGGTATTGCCCGGGGTCGGGGCTGGGACCTCCGGTTTTTTCACCTGGCGGAGGTTTTAATGTTAGAGAAGGAACAGAAAAAGGAAACTCCATGAATCAGCAAAATAACCTGGATGCCCCCTCTTTCTGGGGCCGACTGCTCATGGTGGGTATCCCCGGGCCCCGCCTGGACGCGGTGGCCCGGGAACTGGTGCGGGACCTGCAGGTGGGGGGGGTTATCCTCTTTGCCCGCAATATCGAGGCCCCGGAGCAGGTCTGGGAGCTGTGCCGGGACCTGCAGCGGGACGCGGTGGCCGCGTCCGGCCTACCCCTGCTCATTGCCGTGGACCAGGAAGGGGGGCCGGTGCAGCGCCTGAAGGCCCCCTTTACCCTCATCCCCCCGGCCCGGAAGCTGGGGCTGGAAGGCAGCGCTTTCCAGGTGGAGGCCCTGGCCCGGCAGACGGGCCGGGAACTTTCCCTGGTGGGGATCAACGTCAACCTGGCCCCGGTGCTGGACGTGGCCCGGGGGCCGGACTGCCCCCAATGGGACCGCTCCTACGGCCAGGACCCGGAACTGGTGGCTGATCTGGGCGCGGCCGCCATCCGGGGATACCTGGACGGCGGCGTCCTCCCCACGGCCAAGCATTTTCCCGGGTTGGGGGATACCCGGGTGGATTCCCACCAGGATTTGCCCCTGAGCCAATCCGGAGACCCCACCCGGAAGAAGGATCTGGTTCCTTTCCGGCACGCGGTGGCCGCGGGTGTCCCGTTAATCATGACCGCCCACCTGGTGGTGCCGGAGTGGGACTCCCGGGCCGCCACCCTGTCCCCGGTAATTTTGCAGGAAAAACTGCGCCGGGATCTAAAGTTCGAGGGGGTAATCATCACCGATGACCTGGAGATGGGGGCCATCGCCACCCGGCAGCAGGTCCCCGCAGGGGCCAAAGAGGCCTTGGAGGCCGGGGCCGACCTCCTGCTCATCTGCAACAACTGGCAGGCGGTGTGGGAGACCGCCCGGCTCTTGGCCGGGGACGAGGCCCTGGTCCCCCAGGCCCGAGACGCGGCTCTCCGCCTCAGGCGTCTCCGGGAGGGGCTCAGCTTACCGTCTGCCGATGTCCGAAAAGTAAAAGAATATTTCCGTCTGCCGCCGGAAGATAGAGGTAGGGGGGATTAAGAAGGGTCGTTTGGCAAGAAGACTCATTCAGCCAAAAAAAATGACCGGGAGGGGGAAGCCCGGTCATTTATGGAGAAAGGAGAATATGGTTTGGGGTATACGGGGGTAACCTTACTTAGAGAGATGCACTATTGGTGCCATTTCCCTACCTGGGTCTGAGATGCAAGAAATATGCGGTTGAGAAGAAATTTGCGGCCGGCTGCGGGAAAGGAGATAGTTTAATTATTTGTACCGAAGGGTGCCTTTAATCGAGAAAAGCTCTCTCTGACCCTGGCGACCAGCATTCTGAACCAAAAACCGCATCAGGCCAAATATTTTAACCGTGGCGGAGTAAGGCGGACGCAGTGGCCAAAACCAGGTCCGGGGCCAAGTTCTGCAGGCAAACCCGGTCCGGGCAGGTGATCTCCCGGGCGAGGGCGCAAGGGGCCTGGGGGCAGGGGGCCCGTAAGACCCGGACGCCTTCTCCCTGGGGGGCCCAGACCCGGGGGTCGGTGGGGCCGAAGAGGGCCAGGACTTTAGGCACGCCCACCGCCGCGGCCAGATGGGTCAGGCCGCTGTCTCCTCCCAGATAGAGACGGCAGCGGGCCAGGGCCGCGGCCACCGCGGTCAGGGGCAGATTAGCCCACAAAAGATGGTCCTGGGCCGCGGTCAATCCCTGCAAGTAAGGGAGTAAGCCCTCCTCCGCAGGTCCCGTCAGCCAGACCACCCGCAAGCCGTGCTCCCAGGCCAGGGCCCGGGTCACCTCATAATAATGGGCCAGGGGCCAGTTTTTTGAATCATGGCCGCTGCCCGGGGCCACCGCCAGGAAAGGGCCCGGCCCGGATAACCGGGGGCCCCCATCTTCCCAATCGTCCCCGATAATCAGACGGAAAGGTTTTTTGGATGCACGCACCCCCAGGCGGGCCAGACGCGCGGCCAGAAAAGCCCCCACCGGCTCCTGCCCTTCCGGGGGCCAGGATGGAAGCCAGGCCACCGTGGCAACGCCGGCCTGGGCCAGGCGGGCCGGCAGGGTAGGGTGGGGTTGAGGGCTGAAGACCAGGGCCAGCTGGAACCGGGCCAGGCGCTCTTTAAGGACCGCGGGCAGGGGGGAATCAGGGGCGAAGAGAGGGGCCCAGGCGGCCGCGCCGCTGTCCCAGACGGCCTCCAGGGAGAGAGTTGGGGCCAGCAAGGCCCAGCGCTCCGGATGGCCCAGGGCGGTGATCCGGGCCTGGGGATAATGGCGGCTTAGAGCCAAGAGGGCCGGGCCCGCCAGGAGCAGGTCCCCCAGGGCCCCCTGGTGCCAGATGAGGATTTTTTGCACCGCGCCCGGCCGCGGCAGTCCACTTAAAGACATCTGTTTAGGATATATATTTTTTGAGGCAGGGGCCAGAGGCAAAGTGAGCGGTGAGCAGTGAGCAGTGAGCAGTAAAGAAATCTATCGGGCCGCTCTTTTTTCACTGGTTCGAAAAGTTCAAAGTTCCAGGTTCAAAGTTAATTTAGGGTGCGTTGAAGGCATTTCAACTGCTCACTGCTTACTGCTGACTCCCTTCTCCGCCAGGCGTTGGGCGGTGCGGGTGTGGAAGTGGGGGTGGCTTGGGGGGTCCAGGAGGGCCAGGGTGTCTTCGTAGAGTTGCCGGTTGAGGTCCCGCTCCACTCCGGCCCCGGCCAGGAGTTCCATGATGGCCCCGGTGGTGTCCGGTTCGGTCTCCAATTCATCCAGGAATTTTTGGGCCTGGTCCCGGGCCACCTGGTGGAGGAGGACCGCGGCCAGGACCACCCGGGGGTCCCCGCCTTCGGATTTGAGGAGATCCAGGGCGTATTGCATCCCTTTTTCCGTGTGCTCCCAGGCATGGGGATCTTGCAGGTGAGAATGCACCAGTTCCCCCAGGCGCTCTTTAAAGGTCTGGGCGGCCTTTTTTTCCTGCATCAGTTCCGGCACGCATTTTTCCGCGTATTGGCACCATTCGGCGCAGCCCAGCTCGATCTTGGGGTTGTAGAAGAGATGGCCGCACCAGGCGCAGCGGCGGCGGGTGTCGTCCTTGAAGAATTCGATCTCCGCCTCGCATTTAGGGCACTGGGCCACAAAGATATCTCCGGGCTTCCAAAAGCGGGTATCCTGGCCGGGACATTTCATCTGTTCCATAGCTGCGCCTCATTTCCCCTTGATTTTTTGCTGCTGGGCCAACTGGCCGGCGGTTCCCAGGGTGCAGATGGTAACCGGCAGTTCCTTGCCGGAGGCCAGGAGGGCCTGGCGGACGATCTGCACCAAACCGAAGCAACAGGGAACTTCCATATTGACGATGGTAATCTCCCGGATGTCGTTTTGCTTGAGGATTTCCGTCAATTTGGCGGCATGGGCCTCCAGGTCGTCGAACTTGGGGCAGCCGCAGACCAGGGCCCGGCCCTGGAGATAGCGGGAGTGGAAATTCCCGGCGGCAAAGGGGGCGCAGTCCGCGGCCACCAGCAGGGCCGCGTCCTTGAAGAAGGGGGCTTTCGGTTGGACCAGGCTCAGTTTTATGGGCCAATGCCCAAGGGCCGAAGGCCCGGCCTCCGGGGCCCCCTGCGGTTGGAACTGCTGCATGCGGCTGCCGGGGCAGACAAAGGCCTCCGGCTCCGGAGCCGGGGCGGGGTGGTGCGCCGTGGCCCCCGGGGCCGGGCCCACAAAGGCCTCGGCTTCCCGTTCTTCAATAATTAGGGCCCCTTGGGGGCATTCCCCCAGGCAGGCCCCCAGGCCGTCGCAGAAGCGGTCGGCCAGCAACTCGGCCTTGCCGTCCACGATTTGGATGGCCCCTTCCGCGCAGGAAGGGACGCAGAGACCGCAGCCGTCGCACTTTTCTTCATCGATGCGGATAATCTGGCGTCGTTCCATAAGTTTGTTTCCCCAAGGGAGAAGTAGGGGCGGCCGCCCTAGGCATCAGGGCCCTGGGACCCGGAGGCGCCGCCTGGGTTTAATTATAGAATAATCCGCCAATCACCACAGCCCCATGACTTAAGTCAAGGGAGCAAAATATTTGGAGTTTTCTTCAGGGGAGGAGAAGGAATTGCTGAGAGGGGGAGAGATACTGAGGTGCTCCCCAAAAATGAGACTGTTATAATGAGAGGCCTCGAAAGCAGGAGAGACCTTCATGCGGCAGTCTCGGTTTACGGTGGAAGAGATCGTCCGGATCAT
>Ga0299915_10003167_pt1 | contig 11940 bp, 9 predicted proteins | sample RVTome_13_FD_200263 | JGI IMG/M metagenome (GOLD analysis project Ga0299915, IMG submission 200263) | Soil microbial communities from uranium-contaminated site in the Upper Colorado River Basin, Wyoming, United States - RVT92D227 (version 2) ... | reverse complement strand
AGAGGTGCGCAATGGGATCAACCGCCTGCAGCAGACAGTCAAGGAGATGGGGTGTAAACTGGAGGAACCCTTTATGGCCCTCTCCTTTTTGGCCCTGCCCGTGATCCCGGCGCTCAAGATCACCGATAAAGGTCTGGTGGATGTAACACAATTCAAGATCGTCCCCTTATTCGGCGATACGTAACAATTCTTAAGGTTTAACCATCTCAACACCGAGATACCTCTTCCCATCCAAAGCCAAACCAGGTCCTGAAGTCACCTTTTATTCACACATTTTGTTCTTGTTGACAAGATGTCTATAGGTAGCTATAATTTTCTCAGGAGGATATTGAAAATGTTCACATTATCCTCTATATATTTTGTTGTCGTTTCACTTAGCCTCACTGAATACGGGGAACCACATCTACCTACAATAAATCGAACCACCTTCCGACCATTGAAAATGCACCCTCTTGCTCAAGTATGTCTTGGGGAAGGTAATGCGCCTTACCTCTTGGAGAAAGACCACTAGATGAAAGACAAAGATAAAACTCCGAAGCAACCCACCAAAGAATTAACCCAATTGCGGCGGCGCATTGCCGAGCTGGAGGCAGCGGGACGCAAGCGCAACCAGTTCGAGGAGACCCTGCGTCAGAGCGAAGAGAAATACCGAACTATCCTCGAAAACATAGAAGATGGATACTATGAGGTCGACCTAGCCGGGAACTTTACCTTCTTGAACGATTCGATGTGTAGGATTCAAGGATATCCCAGAGATGAATTGATGGGCATGAATAACCGAGACTATATGGCTAAGGAGACCGCCAAAAAAGTTTACAAAATTTTTAACACAGTATTACGTACGGGGAATAGTGCGACCATATCTGACTGGCAGATTATCAGAAAAGACGGATCTCTACGTGATGTTGAATCATCTGTCTCTCTTATAAGGGATGCCAACAGAAATCCAGTAGGGTTTCGTGGCGTTATTCGCGACATCACCGAGCGCAAACACGTGGAGGAGGCGCTCAAAGAATCTGAAAAGAGATTTAGGACCATCTTTGAGGGGGCGATCGACGGAATAATTCTGGCGAATATAGAAACTAAAAAATTCCATACTGGCAATGCAATGATTTGCAAAATGCTCGGTTACAGTCTGGAAGAGATCAAGAATCTAGACGTAATGGATATCCACCCCCAGGAATCTCTCCCCTTTGTCATAAAGCAATTTGACAATCTCGCAAAGGAGGTGATCACCAAAACCAGCGAACTGCCGGTTAAACGAAAGGACAGCAGCGTTTTTTATGCGGAAATTTCCTCGGTCCTGCTGAAGATGGACGGCGGAAGTTATCTCATGGGTACATTCAGGGACATCACCGACCGCAAACAGGCGGAGGAGGCGCTGCAGGAGAGCGAGGAGACTTTACGGGCACTCATTAATGCGCCGACGGACTCCGTCCTGTTGCTGGATACCCGGGGAGTGATTTTGGACCTCAATAAAATCGCCGCAGAAAGACTTGGAAAAAGCAGGGATGAGCTGATTGGCACCCTTGCCGATAGCTCCCTCCCTGAGGATATTGCCAAGAAGCGGAGGTCAATCATCTCGCAGATCTTTGAGACCGGCAGAGAAGTCAGGTTTGAGGATGAACGCGCTGGTACCTGGTACGATACAGTTGTGCATCCCATTACGGACAAAGATGGTGCGATTAGCAGGGTCGCAATCATTGCCCGCGACATCACCGAGCGCAAGAAGGCGGAAGAAGCGCTGCACAAGAGTGAAGATAAATATCGAACCATTCTTGAAAATATCGAAGAGGGATATTATGAAGTAGACCTTGCCGGTAACTTCACCTTTTTCAACGATACCATGTGCCGAATATGGGGGTACCCCAAAGAGGAATTGATGGGCATGAATAACCGGCAGTACGCAGATAAAGAGAGCGCAAAAAGACTGTTTCAGGCGTTTAATAAAGTCTACCGAACAGGGAAAATCGGTAAAGGATATGAATATGAGATTATAAAAAAAGATGGAACCAGAAGCTACGTCGAGGCCTCTATAGCATTACGAAAAGATTCATCAGGTAAAGCGATAGGGTTTAGAGGAATTATTCGGGACATCACCGACCGCAAGAAGGCGGAGAAAGAACTACGCGAAAGTGAGGAGAGGTTTCGCCTTGCCTTTGAGAATGCCAACACCGGTGTGTGTCTGGTAGATCTCGAGGGAAATTTGACAAGGGTTAATAGCGAGATGTGTGAGATCTTCGGCTACACGAAAGAAGAGCTCGAACGCATGACGGTAAACGATATCGCTCACCCGGAAGACATCGATAAAAGCCCAGAGTTCATACAAAAAACGTTACAAGGAGAGATAGAGCGAGCCACGTTCGAGAAACGGTATATCCATAAAAAAGGGCACGTGGTGACCTGTGAGGTTTCCAGTTCGCTTGTTCGTGATGCCGAAGGCGCACCTCTATATTTCATTTCTCATATCCATGACATCACCGACCGGAAGAGAGTAGAAGAAAGTCTGGAGAAAGAGCGAGAGGATCTTAATCTTATCATCGATTCTTCGCCTATCATAGTTTTCTATAAAGATAACGAAGGAAGATTTATACGCGTTAATAAGACATTTGCCGAAGCGCTTAAAATGCCTGAGGGTGATTTCGTAGGGAAAACAGTCTTTGACCTTTATTCCCCTCAGATTGCTCAAGGCATGACGGGCGATGACAAAGAGGTTTTTCAATCACGGCGTCCTAAACTCAGCATAATAGAAAAATATGAATCTTCAAGCGGCATACGATGGGCGCAGACAGATAAGATCCCGATTTTTGACAAACATGGCCTGCCAATCGGTCTGATAGGTTTTGCGCAGGACATCACCGATCGTAAGCAGGCAGAGGCGGAGATCCGGGAGTCGCAGCAGCGGTTCCAGGGCTTGGTCGAGTCCTTAAGCGACTGGATCTGGGAGGTAGATCAGAGCGGGATCTACACCTACGTCAGCCCCAAGATCCGAGACCTGTTGGGGTACGAACCAGCGGAGGTGCTGGGCAAGACCCCGTTTGATCTGATGCCGTCTGAAGAAGCCGAGCGTGTGAAGGGCATTTTTGAATCGCAGCTGGCTGGCCAGCAATCGATAATCGCTCTGGAAAACATGTGCTTCCATAAAGACGGCCGCCTGGTAGTATTTGAGACCAGCGGCGTGCCGTTCTTTGACGCCGAGGGGCAATTCATGGGCTATCGCGGCGTTGACCGCGACATCACCGCGCGCAAGCAGGCGGAAGACGAGCTGAGAGAAAAGCAGGAGACTATAAACGCCATTATCGAAACATCTCAAGACTGGATCTGGGCTATTGATCGCCACGGTGTGCATACATACTCCAATCCGGCGATAGAAAAGATCCTCGGCTATCGGACGGAGGAGATAGTCGGCAGCGTAAGTCTCAATCTTATACACGAAGACGATAAAAAAATGGTTGAATCCATCCTGCAGGACTGTGAAGAAAAGCGATGCGGCTGGAACAATCTTCTGCTGAGATGGCGTCACGAGAATGGCACCTATCGGTATTTAGAAAGCAACGCCGTTCCGATTCTGAATGCGAAAGGCGATCTGATTGGATTCCAAGGGGTTGACCGCGACATCACTGAGAGGAAACAGGCAGAGGAGGCGTTGCGCCAGAGCGAAGAAAGGATGAAGAGCATCTTTCGCGTGGCCCCCGTCGGCATCGGCGTGGTTGCAAACCGTATTATCATGGATGTTAACACCCGCATGTGCGAGATGACTGGCTACAGCCGGGAAGAACTTGTCGGCTCCAGCGCCCGGCTTCTCTATCCCACCCAGGATGACTTTGAGTACGTTGGAAGGGAAAAGTATCGGCAGATTGATGAAAAAGGTACAGGGTCCGTTGAGACACGCTGGATGAAAAAGGATGGCACGATCATTGACGTATTGCTCTCTTCAACCCCCATTGATTTGTCTGGCCAATCTCGCGGCGTTACGTTTACTGCACTGGACATCACCGAGCGCAAGCAAGCTGAAATGTCGCTGCGAGATTCAGAGGAGAAATATCGTGACTTGGTGGAAAACATAAACGATATCCTCTATGCTACCGACGAAAGGGGCATAGTAACCTACGTCTCCCCTGCCATAGAATCCCTCAGCGGATACACTACCCCAGAGATCATCGGCCTTTCTTTTTTTGACTTCGTCCATGAAAAAGACATCCCCTATATGAGGGATAAGTTTGGGCAAGATATCTCTGGCCTGGCCGAGCCGCGTGAGTACCGGATGCTGACCAAATCCGGCGAGCTCCGATGGGTACGGACTTCCAGCCGGCCTTTTTTTGAGGGTGATCGTGTTGTCGGTTTGCGCGGTGTCTTGACAGACATCACCGACCGCAAGCAGGCAGAGGAGGCGGTCAAACGCGGTTATGAGCAACTACAGGAGACCTTGCATGCGACGGTTAGGGCCCTGGCTTCGACCGTCGAGATGAAAGACCAATATACCGCCGGCCATCAACCGCGGGTGACGAAGCTGGCCTGCGCCATTGCCGAGGAGATGGGACTTCCTGCAGAACAGATCGAGGGCATTCGCATGTCCGCCTCCATCCACGATATCGGCAAGATCATGGTCCCTGCCGAAATCCTCAACAAACCCGGCCCGTTAACGGAAATCCAATACGAGATGATCAAAATGCATCCCCGAGCCGGCTATGATATATTAAAAGGATTAAAGCTTCCCTGGCCGGTTGCCCAGATCATCCTGCAACATCACGAACGGATGGATGGCTCCGGATATCCCCAGGGGCTTTCAGGCGACGAGATCATGCTGGAGGCGAGGATCTTGACCGTCGCCAATGTCGTCGAGGCCATGAACGCACACCGACCCTACCGGCCGGCTCACCACATAAAAGTGGCCCTCGCCGAGATAGCACAAAACAGAGGTATCTTCTATGACTCGGCAGTGGTTGATGCCTGCCTGCGGCTCTTTACTGAAAAGGGATTTATACTCGATTCCGTGCCGGGGTAACGCCATCTGCAAGCCGATACGGGGCTACAGTATGTCTTTACAAAGACGATAATACTATAGCACCATGAAAACAAAAGACAGAACGCCGGGACAGCCCGCAAAGGAACTACAGCGATTGCGTCGGCGGATTGCCGAGCTGGAAAAATCTGAAGCCGAGCATAAAAAGATGGAAGCGCAGCTCCAGGAGAGTCAGGCGAGGTATCAGGCGCTTTTCGACAGGACGCTCTACTGCGTATTCGTGCATGATTTCGAAGGCAGGTTTTTAGATGCTAATAATGCCTCCTTTAAATTGTTGGGTTATTCAAGACAAGAGTTTCCCACTTCTCTTACCTCCTTACTCGACCAAGATCAGTTGGAAATCGCCGTCAAAAGGGGGAAAGAAATTATGCAGACCAGCTCCAAGAGCGAGCCTCTTGAATACAAATTGAGAACCAAGAGTGGCAATTATGTCTGGGTTGAAGTTGAGAGCTCTCTTATCTATCGAGGAGGAAAGCCGTATGCAATTCAGGGGATTGCCCGCGACATCACCACGCAAAAGCTTTCTGAAGAGGCACTGCGGGAATCGGAAGAAAAGTTTAGAAATCTGGCGGAACAATCGCCCAATATGATCTTTATCAATGTAAAGGGCAGGATAGTATATGCCAATAAAAATGCTTGGAGCTTATGGGATACACGCGGGAGGAATTCTACGCCCCAGCCTTTGACTTCTTCTCTTTGATCGCGCCGGAATCTATGGACGCGACAAAAGAAGCATTTGGCAAACACATGCGAGGTAAGGAGGTCACCCCATATGAATATACCCTTGTCACAAAAAAGGGGAGAAAGATTGAAGCGATCATTACGACAAAATTGTTACCGTACGGTGGAGAGAGCGCCCTGTTGGGAATAATCACTGACATCACTCATCGCAGGCACGCCAAGGAAGAACTGCATCGCAGTTACCAACAACTACGGGAAACCTTTATTGAGACCGTTAATGCCCTGGCATCAACCGTCGAAATGAAGGACCCGTACACTGCTGGTCATCAACGGTGAGCGACCCGGCTGGCCTGTGCCATCGCCAAGGAGATGGGCCTGTCGGAGGAGCGGATCGAAGGCATCCGCATGGCCGGGCTCATCCATGATATCGGAAAGATCAATATTCCTGCTGAGATCCTCAGCAAGCCCGGACAGCTTTCAGAGCTCCAATATAATATGGTTAAGATCCACCCCCAAGTCGGGTGCGATATATTGCGGGAGATCAAGTTCCCCTGGCCAGTGGCCGAGATTGTGCTCCAGCACCATGAGCGTATGAACGGTTCAGGATATCCCGAGAGGCGTTCAGGAGAAGAGATCATCTTGGAGGCACGGATCTTAGCAGTCGCTGACACGGTCGAGGCCATGGCCTCACACCGACCCTACCGAGTCGCCCACGGCATAGAAAGTGCCCTGGAAGAGATCTCTCAAAACAGAGGCACCCTCTATGATCCTGCGGTGGTCGATGCCTGCCTCACGCTCTTTGAGAAGGGTTTTCGGTTTGACTGATCTATCGAAGGCCGCAACGGTACCGTAAACTCTCTATAGGGTATCTTGCCTACCGCTCCCGCCTCAGTGCCATTTCTCATCAACTGTGATAAACTGTCCCTCCTCGCTACGGTAAGTAATCGGAAGAAGAGAGTAAAGCCCTTTTACCATAAGGAAAGCATATGACCGAGTATCAAATCGATTGGCAGGGGGTACGGGATGAGGCAACGGAGATCCTCCGAAACTACATCCGGATCAACACCACCAACCCCCCGGGAAACGAGCTCGAGGCAGCCCGCTTTCTGGAGGGGATAGTGCACACGGAGGGCATCGAGGCCATGGTCTATGAATCCGCTCCCCGCCGGGCCAATCTCATGGCCGTCTGCCCCGGCACAAATAAAGCAAAACCTCTCATCCTCCTCCATCACATGGACGTCGTCCCTGTCGAGACGGACAAATGGGACCTCGACCCCTTTGGGGGGATCATCAAGGAGGGCTATATCTACGGCCGCGGTGCCATCGACATGAAGGGAAATGGCGTCGCAGAGCTAATGACCATGCTCCTGCTGAAACGCTACCAAGTCCCGCTCAATCGGGATGTCATTTTCTTGGCTACTGCCGACGAGGAGGTCGGAGGGAGATGGGGGGTCAAGTGGATGCTGGAGCACGTACCTCGCCTGAGAGAAGCAGGCTGCGTCCTCAATGAAGGGGGTTGCGTCCTCGTACGGGAAAACGGCGAGCTCGATCACTACGAGATCGCAACGGCCCAAAAGGTGGTTGCCCAGTTTGCCGTAAGGGCCAAAGGCAAGACAGGCCACGGCTCCATGCCCCACGGCGATAGCGCCACGGTAAAGCTGATCAGGGCCCTCGACCGCCTCGTGGCGTGGCAGACCCCGTTTGTGGTTATCCCCCTGGTAAAGGAATACTTCGCCAACCTGGCCAAGACCAAACCCCCGAAGGAGGCGAAGGGGTATCAGGATATCACAGAGGGCCTGCTCGACCCCTCCTTTGCCGAGGCCTTTATCACCAACCCGCAATACAACGCCATGGTAAGGAACACCATAACGCCCACCATCCTCAAGGCAGGCCAGATGGTAAACGTCATTCCCTCCGAGGCCCAGGCGTCCTTTGACTGCCGCCTCCTCCCCGGCACCTCCAGCGAGGAATTCTTGGCCCAGGTCCGCGAGATCATCAAGGATGAGGAGATAAAGATTGTTCCTTTGCCGGAGTTCGAGAGCAACCCCCTGCCGCCCTCCCCCATGGACAACGAGCTCTATCAGGCCATCGAGCAGGTAGCCCGGAGAAAAGAACCGGGCTGCGTGGTCACCCCTTTTCTCATCACCGGGGCAACGGACAGCCGCTTCTTCCGGCAGATCGGAATACCCTGCTACGACTTCTCACCCTTTCGCCTGAGGCAGGAAGACGCCAAGCTCGTCCACGGTCATAATGAGCGGATTTCGATAGAAAACCTGGGCTTCGCCAGCGAGGTTATCTTTGAGATCATCAACGAGGTGGCTGCTGGATGAGGGCGATCATATCCCGCACTGCCTGTTCCATCCCCACCATGACGGCGCGTGCCACGATGCTGTGGCCGATGCTCAACTCCACGATCTCCGGGATATCGGCGATCCTGCGTACATTGAAATAATGGAGGCCATGCCCGGCCTTCACCTCCAGGCCGAGACCATGGGCCCTCCTGGCGGCGACGATTACCTTCTGAAGCTCCTCGTTCACGGCCTCAGGGGTCTTGGCCTCGCAATAGAGCCCGGTGTGGATCTCGATGGCATCCCCCCCTGCTCCACTCGATGCCTCTATCTGCTCCACGTCGGGGTCGATGAAGAGGCTCACCTTGATCCCTGCCTTCTGGAGGGCCTTCACCGCCGCCTCCACCCGCTGGCGATTGCCGACAACGTCAAGCCCCCCCTCGGTAGTTAGCTCCTCACGCTTTTCCGGCACCAAGGTCGCCACCTCGGGCCTGATCTGGGTGGCAATCCGGATCATCTCTTCGGTGGCGGCCATCTCCATATTCAAGGCCGTCTGCACCGTCTCCCGCAGGATCGTCAGGTCCCTGTCCTTAATGTGTCTCCTGTCCTCACGCAGATGAACCACGATGCACTCCGCCCCGGCCATCTCAGCCAGGGCAGCGGCAGCAACCGGATCGGGATAGTTGATCCCGCGCGCCTCCCGTATGGTGGCTACATGATCGACATTTACCCCGAGCCGCGGCATACCAACCCCTCCTATCCCAAGGCCCGCTGGGCTGTTTCCGCCATGGTATCAGCCATCCTCGTTATCCGTTCCTCGTTCTCCCCTTCGATCATGATCCTCAGCAAGGGCTCTGTCCCTGAATACCTGACCACGATCCTCCCCTGCTCGCCCAGCTCCTGCTGGCATTCCTTGATCATGCGCTGGATCTGGGGAATCTGGGAAAGGTCCTTTTTTGCCTTGACCCGAACCGAGCGCTGGGTCTGGGGAAAGACCTTCATCACGTCTGCCAATTCGGCAAGCGATGCCCCCTTCTTCTGCATGACAGCCAATACCTGCAGGGCCGTGAGCATCCCGTCGCCCGTCGTATTGTGGTCTAAAAAGACGATATGCCCCGATTGCTCGCCCCCCAGGTTGTATCCGCCCTTGACCATCTCCTCCACCACATAGCGATCACCCACGGCTGCCCTGACCATCGAGCCCCCGGCCTTCTTGATGACCATCTCCAGCCCCATGTTGCTCATCACCGTTGCCACCAGCGTATTCTTTTTTAGTCTCCCCTCGCGCATCATATCCAGGGCGCAGATGGCCATAATGTGGTCCCCATCTATCACCTTCCCCGTCTTGTCCGTGAAGATCGCCCGATCGGCATCTCCATCCAAGGTGAATCCCAGATCCGCACCCTTCTCCCGAACCAGTCGGCTGATCAGCTCGGGGTACAGCGATCCGCAGTTGAGGTTGATGTTCTCCCCATCGGGTTCCACCCCCACGCTGAACACCTCCGCCCCCAGCTCCTCCAATATCGTCGGCGCCACCCGGTAGGCCGCACCATGGGCGCAGTCCACCACGATCTTTAACCCCTCCAGGGTGAGGTGTTCGGGGAAGGTATGTTTTAAAAAGACCGCGTACCTGCCCATCGCATCATCGATCCTAAAGGCCTTCCCTACCTCCCTGCCGGTGGGGCGAACCCGCTCCAGCTTGCCGGAGAAGATAAGCTCTTCGATCCGCTGTTCCATCTCATCGGGGAGCTTAAAACCGTTGCCGGAAAAGATCTTGATCCCATTATCACTAAAGGGGTTATGGGAAGCGGAGATGACCACCCCCGCATCCGCCCGCATGTCGACGGTGATAAAGGCGATCCCGGGGGTGGGCAGGGGACCCACCAAGAGGACGTCGCCGCCCATCGAGCAGATCCCCGACGCCAGGGCGGTCTCCAGCATATAGCCGGAAAGCCGCGTATCCTTCCCCACGACGATCCGATGCCTCCCCTGCTTGTTGCGGAAGAGATAGGCCGCGGCCCTGCCGATGCGCATGGCCATCTCGCCCGTCATCGGCTCTTCATTGGCAATGCCCCGCATCCCATCTGTCCCGAACAGCCGTCTCATCCTCTCCTTCACTCCTCCTTAACCACCACCATGACCTTGACCGTGCCCTTTACTTCTTCCTTTAATTTAAGGTCGGCGATCCGCAGCTGGACCTCTGCCTTCAAGGTCTCTCTCAGGCCCGAGATGTCAACCTCCTCGGTCAACACCTCCTTGAGCGCCACCAGCTGGCTGCGCGCCCCCTGTAGCTTGATAGCGGGGTGATCGACAACGATCCGGGTGACGCGATACCCTGGTGCGGGCTCACCCTTTACTACCGCCTTGATGCGGACTACCTTGTCCATCACGCTGTCCATCTCAACCTTGATGGATGAAGGGCTGATCTGCGTGATCTTGAGGGTTTTGGGGATAACAAAGTTATCGGCAGAGATAGCGAAGGCGTTCGTCCCGACTCTGGCGTCGGAGAGATCGATCCGCGCCTTCCCATCTCTGGCGGAAAGCTGCTCCACCTGCGCAAGGGGCCCCATGATGCGCACCTGGATCGCATCCTCGCTCACCTGGGTGACGATGAGGTTTGAGGGGCAGCGAAAAAACTCGATCGGTACCTGTAGCCCTACCTCGCCTTCGCTCGTGCTCTTGACAAAGAGCCAGAGGATGATGGCGAGGATCAGGGAGATGACCTTGAGGGTCGGGTTTTTAGTAATAACCTTTAGGGAGATCATGCCTTTTTGATGCCGAAAGGAAATCGGCGTTTCTTCTTTTTACTTATAAAGATGTTGAATAAGACCCTTCTCAACGCACTCGCATTGAGGTTTCTCGTCATCTTTCCACCAATGGCCAGGGAAACAACCCCCTTTTCCTCCGATACCACAATGACCACGGCATCGGTCTCTTCGGTGAGCCCCAGCGCTGCCCGGTGGCGGGCCCCGAAGGTCTTGACCACGCGGGGGTTGGCAGTCAGGGGGAGGAAACAGCGGGCGGCTGCCAACCGTCCCCCCTGGATCAGGATGGCCCCATCGTGCAGGGGCGAAGGGGGGAAAAAGATCGTCGTAATCAGCTCCTTGCTCACTGTGGCGTCAATAGCAACACCCACCTCCACATGTTTGTCCAGCTCGGCCTCCCGCTCCAGGACGATGAGAGCCCCTATCCGTCTCCTAGCCATGCTGAGGGTAGCGTCGATAATCTCTTCCACGATGGGGGCACCATGGGGAGAGGAGGGCTCGAAGAAGAAGGGGTTTTTCCCCACGGTGGAGAGGGCCCGGCGGATGTCATACTGGAATACCACGACGATGATGAGGATGATGGAGCTTAAGAAGTTATTCAAGATCCAGTGCACCGTCATCAATCTCCCCATCTGGGAGATCAGGAGGGCGAGGATGAGCAAGACGAGGCCGATGAGCATCTGGACGGAGCGGGTCCCGCGGATCAGCAGGATGATCCAATAGATCACCGCAGCGACGATGAGGATATCGATGGCGTCCGGCAGCAGTCTAAAATGGGAAAAGATTTCGCCCAACCCCGTCATGCTCCCTGTCCCTCAGGGTTGATAATGGCATCCACCATGGCGGCGGTCTGTCTGATGGCAGGCACATCATGGACCCTTACGATGTGGGCGCCTTTGAGGACAGAGACGGCCACCGTGGCCAGGGTCCCGATCACCCTCTGGTCTACCGCCTGGTTCAATACCGCACCGATAAACGACTTGCGGGAGGTCCCGATCAAAATTGGCCTTTCGAGAACCGCGAGCTCATCGAGACGGTTGAGGATCAAGAGATTGTCCTGAACCCTCTTGCCGAAGCCGATGCCCGGATCAACGATCACCTGGTGGGGATCTACCCCGTACTGCTCTGCCCTCTCTATCCCCTTGCACAGAGAGGCGATGATCTCACCCATCACATCGTCATA
>Ga0299915_10003166_pt1 | contig 11941 bp, 9 predicted proteins | sample RVTome_13_FD_200263 | JGI IMG/M metagenome (GOLD analysis project Ga0299915, IMG submission 200263) | Soil microbial communities from uranium-contaminated site in the Upper Colorado River Basin, Wyoming, United States - RVT92D227 (version 2) ... | reverse complement strand
CCCTCGCCGTCGGCGCGACAATAACTCTTGTAGACGACGTCACCCGAGGCCCTGCCTTCCGTGCCCCAGCTTATCAACCGTGCCTCTATCGACGCCGCCCGCCTGCCCGCGGCCGCCCTGTACATCGCCTTCCCGGTCGTCCGATAGAGCTCCGCCGCCGCGACCAGGGCGCAGTAATCGTCGACGATGTTCTCCTGGCCGTCGTTCGTGAAGGCCAGGTTGTGCTTCTCCAGGAACGCGAAGCAGTCCTCCGCCGCCTCGAGGTAATCCGCCCGCCCGAAATCGCCTTCGCCCCGGCCCAGCCCGTACCCCTCGCTTCCCGGCGCCCCCTCCGCCCCGCCCCGCGCGGCCGCCATCGCCAGCGCCGCGATCGAGAGCCCCGCGCCCTCTCTCCATCCGGCCTCGTAGGCCGCGTCACCGGCGATCTTCTCTCTCCCGTAGTCGCGGAACCTGTCCTTGGTCTCCGGGGTCAGGATGATGTGGCGCTCGGCCTTGGCCGTTATCCGCCGGTCCTCGGGCTTCTTTTCCGGACCGCGCCCCGAGACGGTGATATAGAACGAACCCTCCGGGTCCTTGCTCCGGACGAGGTAGTCGGCGCCGGACAGGGCTTCGTCGAGGAGCCGCCTCCGATACTGTTTGAAAGCGGGCTCGCCGCGCCGCTCGAGCTCGCGGAGGGTCATGAACAGGCTCCAAGCTGTGAGCGAGACCTGCTGAGGATTGAAATACGTCGAAAACGAGAGGTGCGAGAGATGCTTGCCGTAATCGCCCGTGGCGTCGAACCAGCCGCCGCGGATATCGACCGTGCCGTCGCGCCCGTCGAAGGTCATCGTGCGGTCGGCCTTGTCCCAGAGGCCCGATGAGCGCTGGCCCTTGAAGTAATAAAGGACGTCCGAGAGCGTGTTGCGCTCCAGCACGTTCTTCTGGACGAGAATGGGGTGCGAACGGATCTTCCCAGATTCGGCGGCGCGGGCCGTCGGGGCGCACTCGATGACATAGGCGCCCTCGGTCGTGACCGGGCTCCAGTCGATCGTCCAGAAGTCCCAGTCTTTCCATTTGGCGACTGGGCCGTCGTGATGAGGCGTCCCCGAGAGGACCATGGTGCCCTCCGGCCAGTCCTTGACCGTGAAGGTGGCGAACGACTCGCCGGCGCTCGCCTGTATGACCGCTTTCTTGGGCCCGCCCGGTTCGTATCCGACCTGATTCGTCAGGATGCGGGCGTCCCGCGATGGGTCCTTTCCTTCAGGTTGCTGCGAACTGCAACCGGCGAGGACAAGGCTAAGGATGAGGCAGGCAATCAAAGCTTTGGCCGATTTCCTGGATACGATAGACATGGGGCCCTCCGGACGGAGATGATCTAGCGGATATTGCCCGCCCGCACATTCTACAACGGGCCGGTAGAGGAGCCTAGCGGTTAGCCTCGAACAGCGTCCAGGGGTGGGCCTTCAAGTCCTTCAGATACGGCTTCTGCCACGAGAACTCCGGGTGCTTCGCCAGGAATTCCGCTGCTATGAAATCCCGGCCGCACGGATGTCCCATATGCGCCCACATCTTCATCTCTTTGACCAGCGCGCTCGACGTTACCTTGCCTTGGACCGATCCCGCCGGCGAGAACGGCGCCCAGCTGAACTCGGGCGTCCCTTTGGGGTCCTCGTCGACGTGGCCGCACAGCACGTTGCTGTTCGATCCCGTCTTCCCGGTGGCCATGTCGACATGGTCGGCTTCGAAGAGCTTTCCGTCCTCGACGTCGATATAGCCCTTGTATTCCTCCATCAGCTGTTCCCAGCGGGCTTTCCTCATGAGCACCGACTGCCCCTTGTCGGCCGCGTTGAACGTCGTCTCTTCGGCGATGACCTTCTCGTCCGCGGGGAAGTTCGACCCGACGAAATATCCGTCCGTCGTTCGCCATAGTTTCTGGTTCTTCAGCCCCAGCTCGAACTTAGCGATCTCGCCCGTCTTCGTGTCGCCGACGAGCCAATCGTTGGCGTAGGCGCCGTTATTGTCGGCGCTCATGATGCGGACAAAGTCGTCGATCGACTCCGCGTATTGGGCGGCCTTCCTCGCCCGCAGGAACTCGGGCGTTCCCTCCTCGCGGAAGCCTTTGAACGTCCCCATGGTCGTCTCCGTGTAGACGATCCCCGCGCTATTCATGACGAAATCGTCGCCGCTGTGGATGGCCCCCGGGAACGTGTCCATGAGGATGCGGTGGCCGGTCGCCGATACGATGTCTGCGATGACGTTCCATCGCGTCCCGATGATATAATCGACCCAGTTGTTGTGGCCGATGACGATCTGGCCGCCCTCGGTCCAGCTCCCCGTAGCGATGAACGCGCTGCAGTAGCCCGGAGCCTTGTTGTCGCCCATGCCCTTCTTGGCCATCCCATCGAGATAGGGGACATAGTACCAGGCGAGCTCGATCCAGCCGTTGAGTACCGTGAGGTCGATGCGGTCGTACTTCGTGCGTGGGAGGCGTGCCTTCATCCCCGCAACGATGCCCTCGATCTCCTCCTGATACTCCGGCTCGAGCTTCGGCCAGAACATCCGCTCGGCGGCGCCCCTGAAAAACGCCCAATCCCGCTTCGTCGAGCCCTGGAGGAGGTGCGCCAGCGCCTTCATCAGATGGTCGATCTCCGACGCCATCAGCCATCCGTGCTGGAAGCCGATCTCCCGCGGCGTCCCCTCGAGATGGACGCTGATCCATCCGTTCGTGTCGATGCGGGAGGCGTTGGCGAGTTCAGCCGGCGAGGGGAATGGCGCCGCTGGCTTCTTTGAACAGGCCAATGAGAGCAGGGCGGGGATGAGAACGAAAAAGATGATTCCTGCGTCGACGATTCGTGAAAGCTGGACAGATTCCCCCAGCGTTTGCCTCTTCAGTTCGAGCGTCAACACGGCTGCCTCCTTTTGGGTTCACGGGAGCCTGGCGTCATTTCACGCCGCATTACGGCGATCATCGGAGCCAAGAATACGCCGGGCCCGTTAAAGATACAAGAACGGAAGCGGCGGGCAGGATCCTTCCGCCCTAGGCTTTCTTGCCTAATATCTTCCCTCGTCTTGGACATCGTGCTCGATAGATCCTATAATCATTCCCGCGTTATAGCGAATTGGCCCTGGAGATCTTCCATGAAGAACAGTCTCCCGAGGCCTTGGCCGACCGAGTTCTCTTCTGCGATGGCGGCATGGGGACGATGCTCTACAGCTAAGGGATCTACCTAAACACCTGCTTTGATGAGCTCAGCCTGAGCCACCCCGGATTCGTTAAAGCGATCCATCGCGAATACGTCGAGAGCGGCGTCGATATCATCGAAACGAACACCCTTGGCGCAAGCCGCCTGAAACTCCGCAAACACGGGCCAGATGATAAGGTCGAGGATATCAACTATGCCGGGGCCGCCATCGTCAGGGAAGAGGCCGGGGAAGCCGCCTTCGTTGCCGGATCGATCGGCCCGCTCGGCCGACGAGGAAGGGAACAGTCTCTGCGGTACAACTCCAGAGATGTTCACCGTGCGGCTTGACAAGTCGGAAGGAGATGTCATCGGCGTCAACTGTAGCTTAGGTCCGGAAAACATGCTCCAATGCATCGAAAGGATGGCCAGGGTCAGCGGCGTCAAGGTCGTCGGAGGCTGCTGTGGAACCACCCCGGCCCATATCAAGGCCATGAGGGCGGCGATCAAAGCCCTGCAGCCGCCGCCGCGTTGATGTGGCCGTCTTAGAGAAATTCTTGACGCGGGCCGCCTTCTGCCGCGTTCCCTTTCTCGGCGGGCGCTGGCCGTTGGCGAGAATGGCCAACGCAGAGTTCATGAACAACGAGGTGCCTGGAGCGGCGGTTCCGGCGGCGATCATGGAGAGGATGAGACGAGCCCAGGAAAAGGGTCCGAGTTCGCCTCCAGGGAGGGCGTGGATATCGCGCGGGAGGTCATGCCGGAGATCAAGGGGATGGTGGGCGGGGCCCAGATTAGCCCGCCGCTTAGGAGGTACGAACTGGTGCTTGAGGTGCTCGGGGGCTTTTGGATCATGCCCGGCGGCAGGAGCAAGGGAAGGCCGGGGCGTCACTCCGGTTTATGCGGTTTATAGTAGTGATAGTATTGTTTCGAGTAATACCCGTCCTGCTCGATCAAGTCAACGCCGTTGAGAATGACGCCGAGACACTTGAGCCTGTGGGTGTCGAGTTTTTGCTTGGCCTGTTTGAGTGCAGGCAAGGGCGTCTCTCCCGCCCGAGCGATGAGAATCAGCCCATCCCCCATAGGGCCCAAGGCCAGTGCGTCGGAAACGGCGAGGATCGGAGGGGCATCCAACAGGACGTAATCGTATCTCCTCTTAAGGCTCGCCATGAGCATGTCCATCCTGTCCGATACCAAGAGCTCGACGGGATTGGCGGGAATAGGCCCGCTGGGGATAATAGAAAGGCCGGGAAAGTCAGAGAGTTTGATGATCTCTGTTTCCGTGATGGAGGAACTCAGGAAAGTGGATAGACCCGCTTCGCGTCCGGCTCTCCCCAGGCGGAAGATCTCGCTCTGTCTGGGCTTCCGAAGGTCCGCATCGATGATGATGACCTGCTTGCCCGCCTGCGTCATGATAATGCCCAAATTGGAGACAATGGAGGATTTGCCTTCCTGGGCCAAGGGGCTGGTAATGATGAGCGCCTTGATCCTTCCGGGCGGCGAGGAAACCAACAGCGTCGTCCTGATAGAGCGAAAGCTTTCGGTCTGAATGGAAGCGGGATCGCGGGACACGATCAGGTCAAGTGAATCGATCTCCGGCTTGACGCCGACACCCTTCCGAAGGCCTTGACCCGCCAGCCATTCGGAGGTCTGGTTCTTTCGGCGTCGGGCCTTCCCGCGTTCATCGGAGGCTCGTTGTCCCCTCAGTAATCTCACGAGCCTCTGCCATTCCCCCAGGGGGCCTTTGGCGAAAAATTTGGTCTCGAAGGCGGGAATGGCCCCGATGGTCGGGAGGCCCGTGGCACTCAGGATATCCTTCGATGTCTTGACGCTATGATTCAGGTATTCGATGCCGAGCGCCAGACCGATGCCTCCTACGAGACCGATCAGGAATCCCATGGCGACATTCTTCTTCTTGTTGGGAGAGGTGGGGCCCAAAGGCAGGTCCGCCCTGTCGACGATCCAAACCGTGAGGGCGTCGATCTCCTTCAGCTGGGCAGAGACCTGGGTTTCGTTCCTTCGCTTCGAGAGGGCCTCAAGAAGCGCTTGTCTGTTATCGAGGTCGATTCTCAAGCTGTTGTAGAGGACAGCATTGCCCTTGGCCTTATAGGCCTCGATCTTTTCATTATCGAGGAGACGCTTGAGGGATAGCTCCTTGTTCACGGCGGCCTGGTAATCGTTATAGGCGGTTCTGATGAGATTCTGGGTTTCGTTTTTCAGGGCTTCCGTGGCTGAATCCAGCTCGGATTTCTGGCGCTGCATCTCAGGCCATTCCGGCCTGACCTTGTCCAGACGTGCGGCATATTGCCGGTTGAGAGTGACGTATTGCTCGCGGAGCCGCTGGATCAGGCTTCCGTCCGGAGCGTTGGGAATCTCCCCGAGGGGGGCCGCTTTGAGCTGGCTCCATATGTTGAGCTTGTTGATCTTATCGATCGTCGCGTCCGTCAGGGCCTTGCTGACCTCGGCGATTCCGGAGATAGCTTGCGTTTCCGCTGCGGTAAGGGGCAGGATGTCTTTCTCTGAGCCGTATTGGCTGAGCTCTTTCTCCTTCGCTTCGATCTCGGTCTGGAGTTCAGCGATCTGAGAGTCCAGGAATTCGGCAGCCTGCTTGGAATTCGATAGCCTCTTCCGGACGATCAGGTCGACGTAACAGTCGAACAGGGCGTTCAGGATCTCCGAGGCCAGGCCAGGATTGCGGCTCGTGTATTGGACGTCTACGAGCCGGGATTCCCGTTCGATAGAAGATACGGTCACGTTGGCCAAGAACTGCTGGACCAGCATTTCCCGGAATATCGGGTCCGAAGGATCGCGAGGAGGTCCCTTCTTATCCGGTTTTCCCGCGAAATTCGGATTCTCATAGAGCTTCAGTTTTTCAATGGTCTCAGCGGCCAGCGTCCGGCTCTGGAGGAGCCGGGCGTGGCTCTTCAAGTTGGGGCCGGCATCGAAGGACTGGACATCTTCAAAGGGAAGGATCTTGGAATTGTCCTCGATCCAGACGCTCCCCTTTGCCGTGAAGACCGGCGCCGCAAGGAAGCTAAAAACCGTCGCGGCCGAAACGGCGGCGAAGAAGAAAAGGACAACCGTCCATTTCCAGCGAAGGATGACATGCCAGTAATGCTGGGCTTGGGCGAGAAGCCCGCCTTTCGGCTCGGCGCCTATTTCATCCATGGGTTCCTTCTTCCTCGACGATCTGGGCTTGGCTCAGGGAACGATAACGATGTCGCCCTCCTCCAGGACGATGTCGGCGATCTTGCCGCCGATTATATTCTTCAGGTTGACCTGAATCTTGATCTCCTTCTCCGTGATCTTGTTTCTCCGCTTGATGGTCAATCTGGATTTCTTCGCCCACTCCGTCGTTCCCCCAGCCTGGGCGATGGCCTGGAGAAGCGTGATCTTCTTGGAACTCAGGAAGGGGATGGCGCCCGGCTTTTGAACCTCACCATAGACGAAGACGTGTAGCGTCTGATCGATCGGAACGGTGACGACGTCCTTCGGCTGGAGTATGATATTGAGCTCCTGGTTGCCCCCGGTCATTAGCTCGTTCAACTTGATGACGATCCTCTTTTGTGTGCCGTCCGCTTCCTGCCTGTAGACATAGAGCTCGTTCATAGCCTGGGCCGTCACCCCGCCGGCTTGGGCGATGACCTGGAGAATGGTCGTGGGACCAACCAGCTCGTACATCCCGGGCTTACTGACGGCGCCGATGACGGCCGCCTTTTGGTATTCCTTGATAAAGACCGTGACGTGGGCGGTTCCCTTGGTGAATTGTTTTTCCAGCAGCGAGGCGAGCCTGTTCTCGAGCTCCTGCGCGGTCAGATTGGCGGCGTCGACCTTGCCCATAAGGGTGAGCGTGATCGAGCCGTCCTCGGATACCCGGACCGTCTGGTTGAGCTCAGGAAACTCGAATACGGTGATCTGGAGCAGGTCCGTTGGGCCGATCCTGTAATCAAAGACCGGCAGAGACTGAGTTTCCCGCTGGGCGTTCATGCTCAAGGTGGCCAGAGAGAAGAAAAAAAGCCCGAATCCAAGAGACACGACGAGCCTCGAGCGCCTGGGCTGCGAACACATCGTCCACGCACGCGAACTAAGCATGATCTCCTCTTTCCGTCATTATATATCCATTCAGGCCGGTTATCCAGCGGGTGTCCATGCGATCACCGGGGAGCGCCGCCGACGCTCAGGGGAGCCGATATGGCCTGCGGCGGCGTCCCGTAGGTCAGACTGAAGCCGTAGAAGTTCCTGTTTCTGGTCCCTCCAGAGTCCTCCGTGGTCCTTTGGCCGAGCGATCCCATGAATGTGATACCCAGACTTCTGGCGAGCTTTACGTTCAAGGTGATCGTATGCGTCGTATATCGATTCGTAATGCCCGGGGGGGTGCCGCCGTCCGTGCCGTTTTCAGGGTACTTGCTGTGGCCGAACGAGAGGTCATAAGAAAAGGTGGCGTGCTTGGAGAGGAGGCGCGTGATCCCGCCGCCATAGACCACGGAGACGTAGTATGTCGCGCCTGCGTAAATAGAAAACTGGAAATCACGAGAGAAAAAGGCACGTCCCGTGGTTCTCTTCAGGAGCCCTGCGGAGAGGTTGAACGCCCCGGTGAACCCTGATCCGTCGACTTGATCGGGAGCCGACACGTCGAGACGCTTGAATCCGAGCCTAAGACTTCCTTGCACTCCCGAAATCTGTCTTTTCTCCTCTAATGGAGGAATGACGCTGAAGCCTCCGTAAACGCCGTAGCTCCGTGCGTCCTTATGAGCTGACACGGCTTCCGTGAACGCGTAGGTTCCATATTCTCCGTCCGCGAAGAGCCGGACCCGGGGATTAGGCTGGATATAGACGACGGCGTCGTAGTGGCCCTCCTTCCGATTGAGCGTGTCGGCGAGTCTCGTTCCCGCGAATTCGGCATCCCCGTGGTCGAACTCTACGCTTTTATAGAGGACGGCTAGTGAAGTCTTGAGGGAGACCTGCCAGAGGGCAAGCCCGTCGATGCTGTTTTCTTTCTGACGGATGTTGATATTGAGTTCCGGACTGAGCCGTTGGCGGATATTGGCCAGCCCCCCTCCCCCCCGGAAATAAAGCCGGTCCATCGCGAAATGGACCTGGCCTTGGAACATATTGTTCCAGGCTCGTTCGTTATCTGTATCGAGATAATAGAGGTACTGGGGCGTTTCGATGATGTCGACGACGATATTCTTGCCCAAAGGAAGGAGCAGCTGGACCGGACTGCTGAATGCCAGGGTAAAATCTCGTACGGGATCAGCGAGGTAGCCGTAATAGACGTCGGAATCGTATCCGACATTGCCGAGCATAACGGCCGCGTTGATCCTCAGATATCCGATCCGCCAATGGGCCGCTTCGACCATCCGCTGGAGGCTTGATCCGGTCCACGTATTCCCCTGGCCGCGGGCCTTCATGGGAGCGCCAAGAAGCCAGAACGAAGCCGCGATGATCGCGGCATGCCGCACGTGTCTTGTCTTCATGTCTCTATTCATAGCGGGCCCGTCCAGACGCGTCAACACCTGCGCGGGCCTCAATTCCTTTGAGGACATCGCGAGAGGCATCGCTGGCCGAGCGCTGCGCGTTACGGAACAAGGAGGCAGCGGCCATCCACCTCCCGGGTGATCACGGTGATATCCATCGTCTGCTTTCCGGCCGGTCCGGGGTTAATAGGCTCCGATCCCGAAGAGGACGACGGGAACCGTCTTCATGAGGATCTTGGCATCCAGCCAGAGCGACCAGTTGTCTAAGTATTCAAGGTCGAGTCTCATCCATTCCTCGAAGGCGAGGTTGTTCCTGCCGTTGATCTGCCATAGGCAGGTGATCCCGGGCTTCATCGAAAACCGGCGTCTTTGCCAAGTCTTGTACTTGTCGACCTCATCGGGGACGGTCGGCCGCGGGCCGACGATGCTCATATGACCGAGGAAGACGTTGAAGAGCTGAGGGAGCTCGTCCAGGCTGAATTTCCTCAGGAATAGACCGACCGGGGTAATCCACTTTGTCTTTTTATCTCGAAATTCCGGCGAGGTCATGGCATTGAGGTCCACGACACCCGACAGGACATCGTGGGCGCCGATGCGCATCGTCCGGAATTTATAGAGCGTGAACCTCCGCCCCGAAAGACCTAGTCGATCCTGCTTGAAAAAGATAGGTCCCCGCGATGTCACCGCGATGAGGACGACGATGATCAGCAGGAAAGGCGAAAGGATGATGATGCCCAGCCCTGAGGCCGTAAAATCGAAGAGGCGTTTCACGAGGAGTTCCCACTCCTTGGCGTGCGTCGTTTTGAAGTGAAGAAGAGGGAGGCCGTCGAGCTCAGCGACCGAAGACTTGGCGAGCTTGGTGTCGAAGAGGTCGACGAGGATGGTCACGACAACGCCTTCGATTTCGCAGTCGTGAATGGTCTCTTGGAGCGAGTTGAGCCGGGACCGGGGAACGACGAAGACGACCTCGTCAACGGCATCCTTGTGGAAGATCTTGGGGATGTCCCTGAGGGTTCCGAGGATCTGATGTCGGTCAACCTGAAGAACGCCGCGACCCGGTTCGTCATCAACAGCCCCGAGGATCTCGAATCCCCACTCCGGATGGCTATCGACCCTTTTGATGAACTCGACGGCCCGCTTCCCGGTCCCCACGATCAAAAGACGCCGCGTGTTGTAGCCCTGGCGGCGGATATAATGAGCGCTCATGAAGAGCGCCGTTTTTTCGACCCCGATGAATAGAAAGCTCATGCCCGCGAAAAGGAGGAAGAACACGCGGCTCATAGACGTCACCTTGAAGAGGAAAAGAAACGTGCCCAGCATGAGGAAGGTCATGACCGAAGACTTGATCAGAGCCCATAAGATTTCGAGATAAGAACGAGTTCTCATGGAGAGATAGATGCCGTTCGCATAGAGCGTCAGACACCAGCAGGGAATCGCGATGGCCAGGGTGATGGCGTACTTCGCGAGAGTGATTCCTTCTTCATTGATGATTTCCCGCATGAGGAAGGCGAACAGATACGCGAGAGAAATCAGGATGCTATCGGCCAGGATCAGAAATCTACGAAGAGCGGTCTCTTTTTCCTTGAGCATTGTTTCAGATCCCCAGGCTCCCCAAAACCAGCCTCATTATTCAACTTTTATTGATCGTCCGCAAGACCTTTGCGGGATTGCCGGCTACAACGGTCCAGGGCGGGACATCCTTGGTCACGACCGCGCCGGCCCCGACGATGGCCCCTTCTCCGACCGTGATCCCAGCCAGGATCGTGGCGCTCGAACCGATCGAGGCGCCCTTCTTGACGAAAGTCGGGATGACCTTCCAATCCGCCTCCGTTTGGAGCCCCCCGCCCTCGGTTGTCGACCGCGGATACATATCATTGATAAATGTGACGTTATGCCCGATGAAGACATCATCCTCGATGGCCACGCCTTCGCAGATGAAGGTGTGCGAGGAGATCTTGCAGTTGCGGCCGACGAAGGCGTTTTTCTGGATCTCGACGAATACGCCGATCTTGGAATGATCTCCGACCGTGCAGCCATAAAGATTGACGAAGGCGAAAATCTTGACATTCTCGCCCAGCTTGACGTCCGGCGCAATACGGCAATACTCCATGGGGACTCCTCTACAGCTCGACTCTCCGGCCGCCGTTCTTGAGGGACTCATCCGCCGCTTCGAGGATGCGTACGACCTGGAGACCGGCCTGGCCGTTGTTGAACGGTTCTTCGTTCCTTTCAAGACACTGGACGAAATATTGGACTTCGGATTTGAGCGCCTCCATTCCCTCGAGCTTCGGGATGTGGACATCACCCGACCGGTAGCTGACAAGAAGATCGTGTATCCCGTTCTTTTGGTTGCCGTTCGGGCTCTTGATGTCGACGCCCCGGTCGTAGATCTTGACCTTCTCGTCGGCATCGAGGTCGTCCCAGACCAGCATCTTCTTGTCGCCGCTGATCAGGGTCCTCCGGATCTTGACCGGGCTGAGCCAGTTGACATGGAAATGGGCGAGGAAGCGGTCGCCCGCGAACTCAATGGTCACATAAGCGATGTCCTCAAACCCGCCAGCGAAATGGACGGAGCCGTGGGCAGAGATGGCCTCCGGCCGCTCTGCGATGAGATAGTCCATGATGGAGAGATCGTGAGGGGCCAGGTCCCAGATGACGTTGATATCGTGCTGAAAAAGCCCCAGATTGACCCGGACGGAGTCATAGAAGAGAAGCTTGCCCAATTCGCCGGAGTCGATGACTTCCTTGAGCTTCTTAACGGCGCCGGTAAAGAGGAAAGTGTGGTCGACCATAATCTTTAGGTTCTTCTTGGCCGCGAGGTCGATAAGTTCTTTCGCCTGGCTGCTGGAGGCGGTGAACGGTTTCTCGATAAAGATGTGCTTTCCGGCGAGAAGCGCTTCCCGGGCCATCTCGAAATGATAGAACACCGGCGTGACAATGGCCACGGCGTCCACATCCGAGGACCGGATGAGCTCCAGAGGGTCCTTTACTCCCCTTATGAAGGGATAGTGGTTCTTTGCCAGCGCGAGTCGTTTTTCGGAAACGTCGCAGACCGAGGTGAGGTTGATGCCCGCTGTGGCGTGGAAATTCCGGGCCACGTTGGGTCCCCAATAGCCGTAGCCTATGACACCAACATTGATCATGAGCCCCGCTCCCTTATAACTGCCGCCTCCCCCAAACCGAAGCCCCTTGGCACGATGCCGACAACTGGCTGTTTTTTATCACGAAGTTCCTTGTGAGTCAACAATTTTAATTCCTGAAGAACGCTTTGATAGAATCGGCGACATAGGAGATCTGCTCATCTGTCAA
>Ga0299915_10003165_pt1 | contig 11942 bp, 10 predicted proteins | sample RVTome_13_FD_200263 | JGI IMG/M metagenome (GOLD analysis project Ga0299915, IMG submission 200263) | Soil microbial communities from uranium-contaminated site in the Upper Colorado River Basin, Wyoming, United States - RVT92D227 (version 2) ... | reverse complement strand
AAGAAATACGGCAGAGAAAGTGTCTTTTATTGGCGAACGAAAGACAAGAAGGAAATCGATTTTATACTGAATATAAAGGACTCTCTCATCCCCATCGAGGTGAAGCTCAATTATGAGCAGTTTAATCCAACTGCCATCAAATACTTCAATGAACACTACGATATCGACAATTACAGAGTAGTGGGCCTGAACGGCAAACTGAAGGACCAACGCTGTGTCTATCCGTGGGATGCATAACCGCGAAATAGCATAAGAGAAAAGTAGGGCGGATTAAGCGCAGCCCTGCCCTGCACTGAACTCATTCTTTCCCACCCCGCCCCATGGGTGAGAGGATACTTTATTTTCTCCCTCGCCCCTTCGGGGAGAATATACTAAATTTCTCCCTCGCCCCTTGGGGGAGAGGGTGGGGGTGAGGGGTAACAATGTAGGGTGGATTAAGCGAAGCCCCTGAACCAGCACGGTTCAGGGCACAGGGAATCCACCATTAGGAAATAACCTATGGCACGTAAACAACGCGCAAGCAAGGAAACAAAAGAATTATTCCGCGACCCCTTCGGTCAGCCCCATCTGTTTGAGAAATCCTATCATTCTCTTCCGCATGATCTCTGCTCTTCATTGGCACCTTTGTCTATTATAGGTTGACTGAATAATTCAGTCAACGGGTCAAAAAGAAAGGAAGGACCTGGCCCTGGATGTAAGTGCCTAACTCAAAAATTCAGTTGATGTGATTGAAGAGAAGAAATGGGAGAGGGGGTGTGACGTTTGACTGAAAAATTCAGTCAAAAAATGAGTGGTTTACTTTTAGGTTTGAAACTCAATCACCCAATGAACCCGATAACCCAATGACTAAATCATGGCCAACTTTTTTAGGGATGACATCTGCTTTGTCATTCAATCTTTTTTTGAATAATCCGGAAGGTTTCTTGGTAGATCCGTTCTCGTGGGCCTATGGCAACAAGCTCAATCCGCTCAGGTTTTTTGATCCTGTAGATGATCCTGAAAGAACTGATTCGAAAACTTCTCAACCCCGACAGTTCTTCCATCAGTGCCTTACCTGAATGGGGTTCAGATAAAATAATTTTCAAAGAGGCTTTAACCTTCTTCTTCAGATAAGGATGCATCGTTCTGATCAGGTCTCGAATGTCATCTGGGACAACAAGTTTATACATGGGGCACCCTTCTCCCATTAGCGAAACAATTCTTCAAGAGTGTACAGCTTTGCTTTCTTCATTCTTAGAGCCCTAAGTCCTTTTTTGATCTCTTTCATTAAGGCTGAGTCCGATCGAACAGCGACCGTTTCCTTCAGACTCTCGAACTCATCCGGACTGACCAACACAGCCGCTGGGCGACCGTTTTTAGTAATCAAAACCTCTTCATCGGTCGCGTTGACGGTATCGATCAATCCGCTTAGTTTCATCTTTGCCTCGGAGACAGATAGGGCTTTCATAATTTTAACCTCCATTTAGGTTAACCAGAATTCAGACCATTTTAACAAATGGCCTTGAGGATGTCAAACCATTTCTGCTCAAAACTTATTTCACCATAGTTTTTAAAATTGGTCGGAAAAGTGACTTAGGAATGCTATCAGCTTTGAGTCTTCAGCTTTGAGCTATATATCCCTGTTTTTATTAATTCCGCAATCTGCAATCGACAATTGATATGGCCAACTTTTTTAGGGATATCACCTGCCACATAATTCCTGCCATATGAAGATGTGACCCTCAGATCCCTTCAATATTGACTTGTATGGCCCTCTTACTCCGGAGGACGCTGGAGAGCATTGCCACTCCCTGTTCAGTGAAGGCATAAGGAGAATACCGACGTCCTCCCCACTGACTTGAGGTGCCAAAATGGAACCTCAAGTTTTCCCCTCTTCCTCGTTTAGTTGGAACATAAAGTCGTCTGGAAAACGTGGTAGATTTCTCTTTACTGCTCGGATCAGTTGCTTCGTTTCAACGCCGTAAAGGGCGGCTAAGTCAGCGTCAAGAATTATCTTATGACCACGAATCAATAGTATTGATTGTTCAATGCGTTCAACAGGAATCAAGGATCTGTCTTTTAACATTTTATCATTCATTGACCCTGCTCCCCTTGCAATTATTCTGAGGCCCAATCCAGTCCCCTGAGTTGCACTACATATACCAAAAACAGGGAATTATGACAATAATTGAATTTTTATAGAAGGCCCTTAATTTATCTCACAGAAACCAGTCCCATCAGATGAAGAAAGGAGAATCCCCCCTTAAATACCTCATTTAATTCATTGTTGAAAATTGAATCAAAGATTCTTAAGGGATCAGGGGAAGGATGGTCCGGAGCTCGTGGATCAATCGCTCATTATGCTCTGGTAGGGAAATCGTGACTCGAATATACTCCGGCAAATTCCAGGGGGTCAGGTCACGGACGATGATCCCTCTGCTCAATAATCGCTCATAAACCTTGGTCGCTTTCCCGACGCGAAGCAGAATAAAATTGGCTTCCGTTGGAAGGTAGGGAATTCCCATCTTCTCCAATTCGGCATAGAGATAGGCTTTCCCGGTTTCGTTGATCTTTCGGATGTGAGCCAGAGGCGTCTCATCCGCGAGATAGGCAAGCGCAGCAGCCTGAGCCAATGTCCCGACACTAAAGGGAAGGAAAAGCTTCATCAGGGCCTGGATGACAGCAGAATGGGCGACGGCAAATCCCAGGCGGAGTCCGGCAAGGCTGTAAATTTTCGAAAAAGTCCTCAGGATAATCAGATTTTCATTTTTTCCAAGCAGGTCAAGCCCTGTTCCAGCCTCAGAGGAAGTGACATATTCGAAATAGGCTTCATCGACGACTACGAAGATTTCGCGATCCAGATGGGTCATGAGCCATTGAAGCCTGGAGAAAGGGATGATCCGTCCTGTCGGATTATTAGGTGATCCCAGAAAGATAAGACGTGTCTGACCTGTGACTGCCTTGCAGATATCTTCAACATCTATTTCGAAGTTCCTGAGGGGAACGGTGACGGCGGTTCCGATAGCTCCCAGAATCGCCCTTCGGTAAAACAGGAAACTCGGCGAAGGAATGATTCCCTGATCGCCGGGATTCAAAACGCACCGGCAGATGAGATCGATCAGATAGTTGCTCCCATGTCCCACTAACACCTGTTCTGTCTGGACCGAAATTTTTTTGCTCAGAGCCTGCCTCAGATTGTAACAGCTTGAATCCGGATAAAGATTCAAATGGTCTATCTCCTGGACAATAGCAGCGGTTACCCCAGGAGGGGGGCCCATAAAATTCTCATTAGAAGCCATCTTGATGGCATTCTTGATGCCCAGTTCCCTTTCCACTTCTTCAATCGGTTTTCCAGGAATATAATCAGGTATATCCTTCAGATGATTTGAAAATCGCATGATCTGAGTTTACTCCTTTTTGGGGACTCCCTTTACTCCAGCCCTTTAACCCCTGTTGATCCCTCCGGAACAAAGGGAGGTAAAAAGGTGTTAAACGTGTGTCATCCTCAGGGGAAACTGGTATTCGATGGCATTGGCAGGACACTCTAACCGGCAGGCCCCGCAATACCAGCACTCCATGGGGTAAAAGACAACGGGCTTCTTTTTCCGGACAGGCCAATCAAAAACATCACCCGGACAGATGTCGTAACAGTTCCCGCACTTGACACATTTTTCATTGATCACAGGGGGCATAACCTTTCTCCTTTTCCAGGTCGAGAGGAAAGAAGTCACCAATAAGTACATTATTAAGAAGACATCTTTAAGAAAATCTCCCCCCTGCCTTCGCCGAAGCGCCTGCCCGCCGCACGAGGCTCTGGGAGGCGGGGCTTCGCGCAGGCAGGTCACCCCTCTTTGCCAAAGAGGGGTAATTCCGTCCGGCGCCAGAGTCCCAATGCCGGCCTTGGAGTAAGTAATGCGGCTCTGGACGGCGGCGCCTCCCTTTATCAAAGGGAGGGAAGGAGGGATTTATATTCAATGTCTATCCAACTAATCGCCGCCCATTTTATTGCCTATAAGTCAAGGGTTTGAACTCTGTCGTGATCCTGCCATCCTTCTGGGCCACAAGGACTTGACCGCACCACTCTGCATTATTGGTCTGGGGGTAATCCTCGCGGTAGTGATAAGGGATGAAACGGCTTTCGGTCCGAAATAAGGCGGCATGGGTCATGATCTCACCCACTTTGATGAGACTGGCTGTTTCAAGGGTTCGCATCAATTCATGACAGTTGTTCACCTTGATCTCATCAAGAGAAGGGGCAAGGGCTCTGATTTTTCTCTGGGCTGTTTCCAGCGAGCTTCGGGTCCGGCTCGGCCCCACATTTTCTGACATGATCTGGCGAAGGACATCCTCCACCTCGTGATAGGTCAACCCGAACTTTCTCTTGAGGGGAGCGAGGACCCGGGTCTTTTCATTACGGACCGCTTCCCTATCCAGACCCTTTGACACGTTTCTGTTCGCATACTCAGCAGCAAATTTTCCGGCCGAATACCCCCCAGCGACAGCCATGTGAACGACCTTCATCTGATCAGCGCAGTCTCCTCCTGCAAACAATCCTTCGATCGTCGACATGCAGTTCCGGTCAATATGAATCCCGCTTCCAACCACTTCGATGGGACCGGTCTGCATCGCTTCCGAAACCATGATCTCAAGCGGCGCTTTTGCAATGTCAATTTTCTGGACTTTCAGGAAATCGTTCAGCGTCTCCTTATCGAGGCCAAGCGTCTTCTTGAGATGGGATAACTTCTCGGAGGGGAGATGTCGTGAGTCGACAAAGACCGGACCTCTCCCCGCCTTTAACTCACTCAGGGTCCCCCAGACAAGCCAGTTGCGGGGCGCCTTCTCCCCCTTTTCATGATATCGCGTCATATACCGTTCCCCGAGACCATTGATGAAATAGGATCCCATCCCGGTGAAGGCGTTAAGGCCAGGAGCACTAAACCCTTTGGGAACGATAGTCATTCTTAAAAACTCCATGTTGGCCAGAGTTGCTCCTGCCTCCAGGGCCAACCGCTGTGCCTCCCCTGTGTTATAAGGGCAGAGCCAGGTGTTGAAAGGCATACGCGTTGGCGTCTCATAGAGGCGGTTCGTATTGCCTGTTGAAGCAACCAGGCCTTTGCATTCGATGGCAAAGGTATCTCCTGTTCGAGTATGGAAACCGAAGACACCAGCCAGTTTTCCTCCAGAGACGAAGAGGCGTGTGGCCATGACACGGTCGAGGACTTTACATCCGAGACGCCGGACTTCTGCTGCCAGGTTTGGCTTGAGGTTTTTCCCGTTGAAATTGATCCAGAAAGGCCCGGGCTGACCCATGGAAGCGGTCCGGTAATACTGCCCTGTTTTCGGATTGCAAAGGGGAGAGCCGATCCGCTCCAGTCTCGTTATGGCATTCTTCAATTCGTCACAAAAGACCCGGTTGTGGATCTCCACATTGACGATGCCGTAACCTTCCTCCTGGACATACTGAAGATAGGCCTCGCGCGTATCCCAGGGTTCCCCAGTTTCAAGATAGGCCATGAAGTGGTCCACTCCCCCTGCAATATTTCCGCTCCGCTCAATCTTCCCCTTATCCAGGATCACTACATCGGCGCCCCGCTCGGCTGCGGCAATGGCTGCATTGAGTCCTGCAAGTCCCCCACCCATGATCACCACATCGGTCTTTAAATGGTGTGTCTTCACTTTAGCTTTGCTCCTGATCTATGGAATTAAAATGAGCGGTAAGCATAAACCTATTCGAGCCTCATGACATTTGTCAAACCGACAATCCGCTCCGCAATGATAATGGTGATCACGGTCAAGACGATCAGGATAGTGGAGATGGCTGCCACAGAGGGATCAAATTGCCATTCGAGGTGGAGCATGATACGAACGGGCAGAGTGACGGTTTTTGTCCCAAGGAGGAAAAGAGAGACAGTGACATTGTCAAAAGAGATGATGAAAGCCAATAGGGCGCCTGCGATGATCCCCGGTTTGATCAGGGGGAGGAGAATATTCTTGAACGTGTGAAGGCGATTGGCTCCCATGATCATTGAGGCTTCCTCCAAACGCCGATTGAATCCATAGAGACTGGCTGAAATGCTACGAATAGTATAGGGGATCGTAATAACAATATGCCCGAGGATGAGCCTCATCCAGAAGTTGTGGTAGCCGAGGATGCTGAAAAACTGGAGCATGGCGACACCCGTGACGACCGTGGGCAAGATGATGGGCATCATGAAAACATTCTCGATGATCATCTTCCCCCGAAATTGATACCGCACAATCGCCAATGAAGCGAGGATGCCCAGGATGAGGGCAAAAAGGGATGCGAAGAAGGCGACCACCACGCTCACATAGAAGGAATGGGTGAGTTCTTTCTGATCCAAGACATGTTTGAACCATCGCAAAGAAAGTCCCTCAGGGGGGAAGGACATCTGATAAGTGGGAGTGAATGAAATCCCGATCACGATGAGAAGGGGGATGACAAGGTACGCGTAGACGATGACATTGCTGATCAGCAGCAAAATTCTACCTGGAGAGTTTTTCACTGATCAATACTCCCACTTTCATGGATTTGACGATTCTCGAGAAAACGACGATGACGGTGAGGGACGTCAGAATGAGAAACATGGCGATCGTCGCCGCAAACGCCCAATTCTGTGTAACGCTGATATGCGTGTACATCATTACGGCAATAAACCGTTTTCCCGAGTCCCCCCCGACCAGGAGGGGAATGATGAAGGCGGCGATGACCGAGGTGTAAACGATGATGGAACCGGAAAGAATCCCCGGAATACTGAGGGGCAAGATAATATTTTTAATGACTCCGGTTGTCGTCGAACCGCAGATCCTGGCTGACTCGAGCAGACTATCTTTGATGTTCTGAATCGGCCCGATCAAAAGGAGGGTCATCATCGGCACGTGAACATAAACCATGATGATGATCACCCCCATGTAGCTGTAAAGGAATTCGAAGGGGCGATCAAGAATCTGGCAGGTGAGAAGCAGCTTGTTGATGATCCCTTGACGTCCGAGGATCACCATCCATCCGAAGATTTTGATGATGATGTTGGTGTAGAAGGGGGCCAGGAGCATGATCAGAAGCAGCCCCCGGTGTTTGAACCGTGTCTTGGCATAGAGGTAGGCCACAGGATAGGCAAAGAGCAGAGTGATGATCACCACGACCAGACCGGTTGCCAAGGTGATCAGAAGCCCGTTCAGGTAATAGGTGTCTGTGAGAAACCGGAGATAATTCGAAAATGTGAAACCCATCCCGATTTTTTGTCCTGGGACATGAACGGAGAAGCTGTATTGTAGGAGTATGATCAAAGGAATCAAGAGGAACACGGTCAGCACCATGGAAGGGGGTGCCAGGAGAAGGAGGTAGAGATGTTTCTTGAGGGGATTTCTCATACCGTTTTTCATCGCTGGAGAATTTTGATCCCCGCAGGGTTCAGACCCAAGAAGACCGGATCACCGATCTCATATTGTGTGTTATAGTCCCCTTGACTATCGAGAGCCTCTAAGAGAAAGCCGCCAACATCGATCTCATAGTTGAAAGCAGCCCCGAGGTAGGAAACGCCAGATATTCTCCCTTCAATATCATGTTCGGACTCTCTTGCCTTTCGGAGTTCGATCTTCTCGGGTTTGATAATGAAATGGACTTTTTCTCCCGCCTCCAGAGAAATCCGGAAGGGAACAGGGATTTGTTGTTCCGATGAGGTCTTGACATGGCAAATACCACGGCCCGTATCACAGTGTGTGACGGTTCCCTGGATGATATTTGTCGAGCCAATGAAATCCGCTACAAAGAGGGTCCTGGGATTTTCGTAAATCTCGTTCGGGGTTCCCAGTTGCTCGACCCGGCCCCCGTTCATCACCACAACGCGATCCGAAAGTGAGAGGGCTTCCTGCTGATCATGGGTAACAAAAATGGTGGTGATTTTTAACCGGCGTTGCATGCGTTTCAGCTCAAAACGCATCGCTTTTCGCAATTTGAAATCGAGATTGGAGAGGGGTTCATCCAACAACAGGACATCGGGTTCATACACCACCGAACGGGCAAAAGCGATCCTTTGTTGCTGCCCGCCTGACAATTGATGAGGGTACCGGTCCTCGAAATCGGGGAGCCCCACAAGTTCAAGGGATTTGGAGACCTTCTTTTTTATTTCGACTTTCGAAACGTCCCGATATCTGAGCCCGTAAGCGATGTTATCAAAAATGGTCATATGGGGAAAGAGGGCGTAATCCTGGAAAACGAATCCCAACTTCCTTTTATTAATGGGCATGTGGGTGATTTCTCTCCCTCTTACGAAGATCGAACCTGAATCAGGCTCGATGGACCCCGCGATACAGCGCAGGGTCGTTGTCTTGCCACATCCGCTCGGGCCAAGAAGCGAAATGAACTCGCCCTCCTCAATGGTGAGATGCTCGACATCGCTTGCGACAACATTCTTAAAGGTTTTTTTCAGTTCGCGGATCTCGACAAAGGCCATTCCGTCTCCCTCGATCTTCGTGCCTTTGATTAGACACTTACCCCAGAAAATCCGAGAATTTATCTCTAACTTTCTCTGAAATGTCTCCAATAAATCTCCCCTCCCCACCGAGACTGTGTCGTAATATGAAAAAACCGACTTTTGGGAAAGGGGGGGAGGCGGTCGGGTGGAAAAGATTTAGAGCGGTAACCTTTAGCCTTTCGGATTCAGGTGTGCCAAGCGTATGAAAACATTCGATTTTATACAAGTGGCAATTTCCCATAATCTAAAAGACCCGCATTCCAAAGCTTTGGAACCTGACTGCCTCTCCCCCTTTGCTTGCGATTACGACACAATCTCACCGTGGGAGGGTATTAAGGAGAGGGGGAACCAAACGGTCTCTGATTTGTCCACCCCCACCCTCGCCCTCCCCCCTGCCTTCGCCGAAGTGCCTGCCCGCCGCACGAGGCTCTGGGAGGCGGGGCTACGCGCAGGCAGGCATCGAAGGGGGAGGGAGTTATTCAGAAAATTTCAAATATCTTTAGCTAAAGTTTCACTTCTCTCGTGAATTTTTCAACCCATTTTTCAAGATTCTTGGAGATCTGAGCAAAGTCATAAAGGACATTCTTGCTGGGCAATCTCTGACTCACCTCAGGAGGCAACTTAACCTTCTTATTGAACTCGGCAATATTGTATTCCGCGGCCCATCCAAGCTGTGACTCAGGGCTGAGGTATTCGTTGATGAATTTTTCGGCCAGCTCCTGTCGCCTGCTTCCCTTGACGATCTGAGCTGTTGCAGGAGAAAGAACGTTCCCCTCTGCGGGGAAGATCGGTTTGATAGGCAACCCGGTATTCTTCGCCTCCTCAAAGGGGATATTGGGTCCACAAATGGTGATCACTTCCTCCGAGTGAAGCGAGGACCGGATTTCAGCGATATTCTGGGCAAACCTTCGGATGTTGGGTTTGAGCTTCTTGATCATCTCGATGCCCGGATCGATGTTCTCATAGCTTCCTCCGTTCATCATGGCGATCTGGAGGAGGAAGAGGTATCCGGGTGTAAGCGTAATATTTACCAGGAGAAGCGTGTCCTTATAGATGGGGTTCCAGAGATCCTTCCATGATTTCGGGACAGGCTTGGTCATCAGCTTTTCATTGTAAGCGAGGCCAATCGAATGGCTATGGATGATGGGGCCATAACCGCTCTTATCGATGGCCGTCTCTTCCATGTCCTTCAAATTGGGGATCTTGGCGGGATTGATCTTTTCCAGAAGACCTTCAGCGATGGCCACGGCCGCAGGTCCGCTATCCAGGGTGACGACATCTTGAGACGGATTCTGTTTTTCAGCTCTCAACCGGGTAAGCATCTGGGCTCCTGATCCCGGAGTGATGTTGACGACCGCATTATTTTTTTTCTCAAAAGGACCGACCACAAGCTTTCGGGCCAGTTTTTCATAGGCCCCTCCGTTCATCATGACATTGAGAGTTTCTGCGGCGTCTGTCCTCCGGGCTCCCAAGGGCATGCCCAAACCCACCAGAAGGGCTGAAGCGGCACTTCCCTTAAGAAATGACCTCCGACTCATTCGCTTTTTATGACTCATTTTTCGTCCCATACAACCTCCTTTTTAAAAATGGATTCGCGGTTTCAATTCAATTTCTACTGTTTGCTGCAAACCCTCATGGGAAGAGGGATGTATAGAGAAATGGCCTGGCCCGGACAATCCAGCAGGCACGCCCCGCAGTGCCAGCATTCCTCGGGGAACTTGATCCGGGGATACTTTTTCTTCTGCGAACCCCAAAACACGTCTTCCGGACAGATCTCAGCGCAGAGTCCGCAACGCTTACATTTCTTTCTGTCAATCAGCGGAGGCATCGTTTGGGATGCTTTCTTTTCTTCTTCCGATTAGCACAGGGCGTTATCGATTTTCCTTTTGCTGAACAGCAGATCGTTTTCCTTTTTGCGGATGGCCAGGAAAACCTTCCAGCGATCATCATCCTGTTGAAGAAAATCGATGCGTTCATGCTCAGGGGGAAAGCGGGTTTCGCGCCTTTCACGGGCCGATGCGATAATGGTCTCCGCTATCTCCAACAGATTCAGAACCTCGAGGCAACGATACAGCTCATGAGGATTAGCAGCCTTCAGTTCTTCGTTTGCACGGGCACGGAGGGTTTTGAGATTCGACAGCCCTGCGGTCAGCATCGTCTCCGACCTTCTTCGTCCTGCGTGATCGGTCATAATATTCTGGAGCGCCAGTTGCACCTCCTGCCAGGAGGCTCCCGTTTTTCTCGAAAGGATCCGGTTCAGCCGGGTTTGGGTTCCAGCGCATTTTTCCCTCCAAGGGATAGGCTGGGTAACCTCGTTCTCTTGTACAAATTTACTTGCTGTCTCTGCGGCCTTCCACCCGAGGGTAAGGGCGCCCGGCATCACACCCCTGGGTAAAACCCCGATGACATCACCCGCCGCAAAAAGACCTGGGATAGAGGTCCGGGTCTCCTGGTCGATCCACAGGCCCGCTTTTCCGCTTCCGCTCTTGGGTTCATATACTGTGAATTCGAGCTTCTGTTTCCGGAGGTCAACCCCTTCAGAGTCCAGATAATGCAAGAAGGCTGCGTTCCCTTCGTTCGAAAGTGCCCAGCGGATGTACTGGATCTCTTTTTCTGAGCACAAGGAGCAGTCCATATACAGCGGTCCTCTTCCCTCATCGAGTTCTCTGAAAAAGGTCGCTTCCTCTTCGACCGATCGATCGGTTTGAATCCCTTTTATCGGACCACGATTTTCTGCCTTCTCTCTAAGAGGTTCGCCCAATGCGTTAATGATCCTGCCTCCAGGGAAATAGGATCCCCTCCCGCAGCGCTGGAAATATTTTGGTCCGGTCTGATAAGTCGTAAACTCCATATTCTGAAGCTCTGCGCCGGCGCGAAAAGCCAGGGCATGACCGTCCCCCGTTTCATGGGGAGGAAATCCGATATTAAAATCCACACCTGTTGGGTTTCGATATAACCGGTAGATGTTCCCGGTCGAAAGGATAACGGCCTTCGCCTTGATAAGGTGGAGTTTCGCGTCCCGGGTTCCTATCCCGATCACCCCCCGGGTCTGTCCTTTTTCGAGAACCAGTTCGACGGCCATGACCCGGTTCAGGATGCGGATTTTTCTCTTTTTCATCTCCCCGGTGAGTTTCAATTTCAAGTCCTGCCCGGCGAAGTGGAGGAAATTGGGGACCCGGTGGATCTTTTTTACAAACCGGAGTTTTCCCGACTCATCTCGAACCTTTACTCCGAACCGTTCGAGATCGAGGATCCTTTCGTAACTGTGAGAGGCAACATATTGGGCAATTTCCTGATCAAGAAATCCTTGAGCCCATTCTGTATGATCCCTGACGATGTCCTCGACCGTGGCTTCTGGACCATGGATATCCTGAACATATGTCCAGATGTGATCCACGCCTGTTGTAGCGCATCCGCTCCTCCGGCTATCGCACTTTTCTACGACAACTACCCGGTCGACCAACTCGGCAG
>Ga0299915_10003164_pt1 | contig 11950 bp, 9 predicted proteins | sample RVTome_13_FD_200263 | JGI IMG/M metagenome (GOLD analysis project Ga0299915, IMG submission 200263) | Soil microbial communities from uranium-contaminated site in the Upper Colorado River Basin, Wyoming, United States - RVT92D227 (version 2) ... | reverse complement strand
CACTACAGACTGTGGAAGAAAAAATTCTCAAGTATATAAAAAAATTCCTACCAATAATAGGTATAATAATATTGATTATTATAATCATAAATTTAGATTTAGAAAAAATAAAAGAAGCGTTTCTATCTATAAATCCTATTTTAATAGTTGTATCAATAGTTCTTTTACTTCCTATTATGTTAATTAAAAACTATGTATGGCAGATAATACTAAAAGAGCAAAAAATAAACCTAAAATTTTTACAATCGCTAAAAATTTACATGATAGGATTTTTTTATTCTAGTATAACACCTGGATTCTTAGGACATTTAATGAGAATTCCCTATATAAAAGAAAAAACAGGTGAACCATATGGTAAATTATTTGTAAATATTTTTATAGATACTACTATCCGTACAATTGCCGAATATTTAATGATTTTAGTAGGTGCATTAATTATATTTGGTTCTTTCCCTAAAATATTTATTATCTCTATTTTAGTTTTTGTAATAGTCGGTTTAATTTTGTATTATTTTATTAAAAAAGAAAGAGGAGAAAAATTCTTTAACGCACTTGTGAAATATCTTATCCCTAAAAAGCTAAAAGACAACTCGTATAATTTTATAGATACTTTTTATCATGATTTCCCAAAACTAAACAGATTGATAATTCCTTTGATTTTAGGGGTTTTTGTGTGGATCATGATTTTTACACAGGAATATATTGTCGTTTATGCAATGGGTATCAGTATACCATATCTTTATTTTTTAGTAATTTTTCCCATTGCTAATATTGCTGGTTATTTACCGATAACTATCGCAGGTCTAGGTATGCGTGAGTTTGCATCAATTATGATTTTTTCAACTCTTTTTGGAGTGGGAAAAGAAGAAATCCTAGTTTTTACTCTTGTAGGATTTGTAATAACAGATGTGTTTCCAGGCATTATAGGTTTTTTATTTTGCCTGACAGAAGCTAAAGAAAGTGGTAGAAAAAAAATCTTTATGAATGATTAATTATTTTTTTACTAGACAGTAAGACGTCCAGTTTGAGTTAGAAAAAGCGTGGTTTCTAATTTTTTTAGAAATTATAACTTCTTTGTTTGGAGCAATACTGTTTAATATTGATTCTATGTCTAAAAATGTATCTCTGATAATAATTTTTGAATTAGGTTTAGCATTTTTTATTATATAACTAAAAACCTGAATTTTTGGAACTGAACAACCTGAAATTATTATTGTGTCAAAACCGTTTAAGGGGTATTTTGTTGCATCACCGTACTCTGCTTTTATTTTATTTTCTAAATTCTTTTTTTGTATTACTTTCTTTGCAAGTTTTATAGATCTATGACTACTATCAATTGTGACAATTTTTGCATTATCTAAACTAGAAAGTATCATAGCCGTTATTGGGTAAGCTCCACAGCCAATATGTAATATTTTTTTATCGTTCTTAAGATTAAAATTTTCTATTTCTTTTTTGTATTCCCTTCCAACAGTATTTTCATAGGTTTTAGCTATTTTATCCAATTTACATGCGATATAGTCAACATATTTCCAGAATAAAACTGATCTTTTAATACCAAAAATTTCCTTTATATTTAAATTATAATTGAAATTATACTCCCCCACTTCTTTTATTGTTTTCATTATTATTATTCGACCTTTTATAGTATTGATTAAATTACTTCATAATTAAATATTTTTCTAAAATGCAATAGTTTAACCAAAATCAATAAAAACATATACTAATTATGGTATTTCAATTTGAACAATCAGATATACTTTATGTGATATAAATGTCGGGCGAGGGCATAGGTTTTGGAAAAGCCATTTTGTTTAACGAACATTTTGTTGTTTATGGAGTACCAGCTATTGTTTCAGCTATAGGTAAATATACTGTTGCTAAAGTTAATCCAATTGATGTAACAGGCTGGAAAATAATTGATAATAGAAAGGCTACTCCTAAATACAAAGAGGATAAACTTGAACAGCAGAAGGATTCCATCAATAGGATTTTGCAAAAAATGAATATTGATCTATCCAAAAACGGTGTTGAAATTACTCTAGATGGAGCACTACATTGCGCAAGTGGAATAGGTGCAAGTGCTGCCTCCTGTGTGGCAATTGCAAGGGCATTATCAAATCATTATGGTATGAATCTAACTGATGACCAGATTAATGATATTGCTTTTGAAGGTGAAAAAGGGTATCATGGGACACCCTCGGGTATAGATAATACAGCTTCCGCCTATGGTGGTCTTATTTGGTTTGAAAAGGGTGAAAATAACGTTATTGAAAAGATTTCTACTCCCAATCCTATAGAAATAGTAATGGGTGACTCAGGTAAGGTTGCAAATACAGCAGCAGCTGTTGCTGGCGTTCGTGACAGAAAAGAGAAAAACCCTAAAAAATACGAAGAAATTTTTGATAGAGCTGAAAATATTGCTTATCTAGCTAAGAACGCACTGATTACTGAAGATTATAAAGAAATTGGTAAATTAATGAATGAGAATCATAAACTACTGCAACAGATAGAAGTTTCTTCAAAGGAACTGGATTTTATGGTTAAACTGGCTAGAGACAACGGAGCATTAGGTGCAAAACTTACAGGCGGCGGTCTAGGTGGTAGTATTATAGCTTTAACACCTGGTAAAGCTGCTCAGGAAGAAGTTGCAACCGCTATTGAAAAGGAAGGTTTTCAGACCTTAAAAACCATAATTGGTGCATCAAGAAGGGAATATGTATAATGAATCTACGTAGTTTTCTTGCTAAGCTAGAAAAAGAAGATAAACTTGTTCGTATAAAAAAAGAAGTTTCTGTAAAATATGAAATAGCCAATATCATGTATTCACTTGATGAAAAACCTGCTATTTTTGATAGGGTAAAAGGCTACGATTTTCCTATTTTTGGTGGTATAACATCAAATCGTGATATTATTGCAGAAGCCCTAGGTACAACAAAAGATAAACTTCTATTGAAATTAGTTGATGCACTTAGAAATCCTACAAAACCAAAAATGGTTGATAAAGCTCCTTGTCAAGAAATCGTTATTAAAAATCCTGATATAGATAAATTACCGTTACTGTTTCATTTACCAGGTGATGGAGGAAGATATGCAACAGCAACAGTATCTACTATAAAGGATCCAAATACTGGTAGAAATGTTGCTTTTCATAGATTAATGCAAAGAAGTAAAAACACGTTCACTGCCAGGCTTATAAAAGGTAGACAGACTAGAGCAACTTATGACAAGTTGAAAGGCGATTTAGAAATGGCTGTTTGCATTGGTAACTCCGTATCTGTTATGGTTGCTGCTTCTCTAGGTCCACCTTCTGGTGTTGATGAGTTTTCTATTGCAAACTCCCTTGATAATATGTCGATGGTAAAATGTGTTACCAAAGACCTTGAAGTGCCTGCTGAATCTGAGTTTATTATAGAAGGTAGACTAACAAAAAATGTTGATAAAGAAGGACCTTTTCTTGATTTAACGGAAACAAGGGATTTTGAAAGGCAAGAACCGATTTTTGTTGTCGATTGCATAACCCATAGAAAAGATGCAATGTACCAAGTGTTAATTCCAGGTCGTTTTGAGCATAAGAACCTAATGGGTATGCCAAAAGAGCCAACTATCTATGATGAAGTGAGCAAGGTTGCTAAATGTAAAAACGTGTTAATAACCCTGGGTGGTGGTTCTTGGCTTCATGGTATAGTTCAGATTGAGAAAAAAAATCCAGATGATGGTAAAAAAGCAATCGAGGCTGCTTTTAACGGTCATAAAAGTATGAAACACGTTGTAATTGTAGATGAAGATGTTGATATTTATAATCCAACTGCAGTTGAATGGTCTATTGCAACACGTTTTCAAGGTGATAAAGACTTAATTGTTAAATCTGATTCACCTGGTAGCTCATTGGATCCATCTGCAAAACATGAAGAAGGTAAAAAAACCCTGACTGCAAAAGTTGGCGTGGATGCAACGATTCCTTCTCATGTAGATCGAAGTAAATATGAGATAGTGAAATACAACAAAGTTGATATTAATGCTTACCTCCGGTAAGGGAAAATATAAGGTTTGGCTTGAACAAAAAAATATCGGCGATGATCTTGTTTATTTTTTGGGTGGTGGAGAAAAACCTCATATTGGTGGTATTATTGTTTGTGAACCTAATAAAAAAACTAAATTAATAAAATTTCAAGATCATTTTGATTTTATTGTTTTGAAACCAATTGCAGAGGCAGCTTGTAAAAAATATAAGACAAAGGTTGTTGCAGTTGGAGGAATTCATATCGATAATGCAAATAAAGAGGAAATAAATTTGATTGTTGAGAATTGTAATAATTTTATTAATAAGCTATGATTTTTTTTTTTAATTTAATTACAAATATTTATATAATGATAATAATCTATGTAATTATAGTTACGGAGAGCTAAATCATGCTGAAAAAAAGTTTATGTGTCGTTTTTTGTATGCTTATGATAGTGAATGTTTTACCTGTAGTAGGTTTTTCAATTCAAACGATTGAAATAGAGAATTTAAATAATACACAACCACGTTTTCATGCACCACCACCTGGTGAAGCAACAAATTCTTTTCCAGATATAATACTGAATACACCAATTGTTCGTGAACATATTGAAATAACAGCGGCAACTATGGATGATATCGTCGTTGGTATGCTCGAGCAGGTAGATGAGTCGATTTATTTAGGTTATCTTGAAGATCTTGTAGGTTTCGGTCCACGACGTACAGGAACACAAGCCTGTGTAGATGCAGCAGAGTACATTTATAATCAATTTCAAAGCATGGGAATAGAATATGTACGCTATCATCCTTGGAGTAATGGTGGGTACTCATCAAATAATATTGAAGCAACTATTAATGGTACTGATGAAACCAGTGATGAAATCTACATTATCTGTGGGCATTATGATACAGTATCATCTAGTCCTGGTGCAGATGATGATGCATCAGGAACTGTAGCAGTTATAATAGCAGCATATATAATGAGTCAATACACATTTAATCATACCATCAAGTTCGTGGCATTTTCTGGAGAAGAACAAGGTCTTTTAGGGAGTGAAATTTACGCTCAGGAAGCATCTGCACAAGGATGGAATATTGCAGGTGTTCTTAATGCAGATATGATAAGTTATGCAATAGAAACAATCGATGGAAACAATCTCGTTGTTTACAAAAATTCTGCATCGCAGTGGTTGTACACATTTACCCAGAATGTCAACATAGAATACTCTGATTATATAGGTCCACTCACTTTGCACGATGGAGGGACTTCTTCAGGTAGTGATCACTATTATTTCTGGCAATACGGATATTCTGCAGTATTTTATTTTGAATATGAAATGACACCATATTATCATTCCTCTGAAGATACTATAGCGCATATTAATACAACCTATGCAGTAAAAAATGTTCGACTTATTCTTGCTACCCTTGCGGAACTTGCAGAAGCTGGCTTTCCAAGTAATCCTCCAAATATACCAGCTATAACTGGTCCTACTGACATTGTAGTAAATCAAGAGTGTACATATACTGTTGTTACAACCGATCCAGATACAGATGATGTTTACTACTACATAGATTGGGGCGATGGAACAAATAGTGGATGGATAGGACCATATAATTCTGGAGTTCCTGTACTTGAATCTAAGGTGTGGGAAGGTTTAGGCAGCTTCATGGTAAAAGTAAGAGCAAAAGATATTTATGAAGTTAGGAGTGATTGGTCAGTACCAATTATTGTAATAGTATCTGATAATACACCCCCAAATGCACCAACTATAAATGGTGAAACAAATGGAAAAGTAGGGGTAACATATCAGTATGAAATTAGTGCTACAGACATAGATGAACATGGTTTATACTATTTTGTATTCTGGGGAGATAATACAGATACAGGTTGGATAGGGCCTTATAATTCAAGTGAAGTAGTTACTTTAAGTCATAAATGGACCAAAAAAGGAACATATACTATAAGTGCTAGAGCAAGAGATGTAGGTGGATATGAAAGCAACTGGACCATATTAAAAATATCTATTCCAAGAACTAGGGTGTCGGTTAGCTCTTTACTTTTACATTTTCTCGAGCGATTACGGTCTTTAAGAGGTTGAATTACAGATTTTTCCTTACTTAAAAATCCTATATTTTTCCATATTTGATTTTCATTACAAATATTTATATATTCTAATTGTTTTAAACAATTGTTAATTACGGGGAGTTAAATAATTATGAAAAAAATATTTGGTATAGCAATTTGTATGCTGATGGTCCTGAGTGTCTTACCTGCAATAGGTTTTTCAATTCAAGCAGGGGAAATAGAAAACTCATACAATTCACAACCATATTATAAACCACCAACACCAGGATATGCACCAATTCCATCCTCAGATACATCAAATGATTTATCTTTGGCTCATGAACCTCTTGATATAACAGCAGCAACTATGGATGATATTGTCGTTGGTATGATTGAGGAGGTTGACGAGTCCGTTTACCTAAATTATCTTGAAGATCTTGTCGGTTTTGGACCAAGACGGACAGGAACTAGTTCTTGTATTGCAGCAGCAACCTATATTTTTGATCAATTCGAAAGTTTTGGATTAGAAGTTCGATATCATCACTGGGCTTATGGAGGATATGATAGTAACAATGTAGAAGCAACTATCAATGGACTTAATGAGACAAGTGATGAGATATACATAATCTGTGGTCATTACGATACAGTATCCTCAAGTCCTGGTGCTGATGATGATGCGTCAGGAACTGTTGCGGTTATAATAGCAGCATATATAATGAGTCAGTACCAATTCGAACACGATATAAAGTTTGTGGCATTCTCAGGTGAAGAACAAGGTCTTCTTGGTAGTGCTGTATATGCATCAGAAGCAGCAAATCAGGGTTGGAATATCGTTGGTGTTCTTAATGCTGATATGATAAGTTATGCAATAACTATAAGTGATGGGAATAATCTTATTGTGTTTGAAAACACTGCATCAGAATGGCTTTACACATATACGCTTGGAATTAACAATGAGTATTCTGATTACATTCAGTTAACTTTGACTCATGGAGGCTCAACCTGGGGTAGTGACCATAATTCGTTTTGGGATGAGGGTTACGACGCACTATTTTATTTTGAATACACAGAAACACCTTACTACCATACCTCTGGTGACACAATCGATCATATAAACGCAACATATGCCGTAAAAAATGTGCGTCTTATCCTTGCTACTCTTGCCGAACTTGCAGAAGCCACCATCCCAAGTAACGCTCCTAATATACCCACACTTTCCGGTCCTTCACATGTTGTCATAAATGAATCAGGTACATTTACAGTTCTTACAACAGATCCGGATAATGACAATATTTATTATTTTATAGATTGGGGTGACGGAACAAACACGGGTTGGATAGGTCCATATCCTTCTGGAACATCAAATCAATCATCTCATATATGGGAAGATTTAGGTAATTACTCCGTTAAAGCAAAAGCAAAAGATATCTATGGGGTCCAAAGTGGCTGGTCAGAACCACTAATTGTGATAGTATCTAATAATTCTCCTCCTGGTGCTCCAACCATAGCTGGTGAAACAAGTGGAAAAGTAGGAGTTACCTATCAATATGAATTTAGTTCAACAGATCCAAATGGCAATGATGTTTATTTCTTCATATTCTGGGGAGATGAAACCGACACAGATTGGGTAGGACCTTATAATTCTAGTGAGGTTGCAATAATAAGTCACAAATGGGATGAAAAGGGAACTTATACCATTAGTGCCAGAGCTAAAGATGTAGGAGGATATGAAAGCAACTGGTCGCAACTAAAGGTTACCATGCCTCGAACCAAATTAGCGAGTAATACCTTATTTTATCATTTTTTACAATATTTTCAATCAATACGAAGTAGACTTGCAAACATCTTTACTTAATCTTATTCAAAAATATAACTGAAAACGTCAGTGACCAAAAATACGTTTGGTTACAATCGTTGCGTAACTACCTTTAAGTAAAATAAAAGATAAAATAATCTTGTAAATTTTTTTCTTTCCTTTATCATTAATTTCATCCATTTCAAAATCTGAAATAGTAAATTCTTGTGGTTTCAAAATTAATTCTCTTTTACGACTTTTAAAAAAATTTCCTGTTACTTTTTCTATATCAAGATTTTCTAATCCTATATTTTCTTTTAATAAAATATTCTTGATTATATCTTCTTCAAACTCTGATGAAAACTTCATTGTTGGACTGATTGTTTGGAAAGTTAAAGGTATTTTTTTAATCTCGACATCGATCAATTTATTGTAAAAAAGTAAGTTACCGATATTATAGTTAATATTATACAATCTTTCTTTACCTACAATTTTTTTTAGTGATTCTTTTACGCATTCATTCCATAGATAACTCTGATATGCATTTACAAACATCTCTCTGAGATTTGGAGGAATTTTTTTGTATGCATCGACCCAACTTTTAGTTTTGATGTATTCATTTATAACAGATTTAAAGATCTTGTTATTTACTTTCATTAACTCGAGATTTTTCCAATTTGCAAGTATCTTCTTTTTTTCATCTTTTATTTTTCTTCGCTCAGATTTTAGATATTTTGTTAAAAATATTTTCACTGCTTGTTCGTAATTTTTTTGTATTAGATATTTTGCAATAAATTCGTTATGTATCACACTTCCAAATCTTTGTGAATCGAAATAGTTTGGTACACCTATTTCTGGAATTGTTTTCGCTCTGCTATAAAAGCCCGGTGTGTCTCCTTTTTGAATGTTACGCACAGTAATTGTAAATCTATTTCCTTTAAGATCACCTGTTTTTATTTTTTTGTTGTTATAACCGATAAACTCCAGCTTTATGTTTTTTTCATCTTTACTTTTTATATTATGTCTTGCGGGAATTGAAATGTACTGTTTTGTTAATCCATGTTTGTCCTTGAGTCCCGCATAACCTATTTCAAACGATGAAATATGAAAGCTGTTTGCTATAAGTCGTAACGCTTCAAATGTATCCATTTCTTGTTTTTCCAAGATATATATTGCATGCTCTTTTTTTTCTTTGGAAATTTCTATGATAGGTATTTCTTCAACTATGAAATCATTAGGAAACTGTTTTATTTTCATAAAATGACAAAACAATAAAATATTACAAGCATATAACCCTGTTCATAAAGGAGTAGTTATCTTATGTATCTTACAAAGGAAGAAGAAATGATTCTTGATGGGGAACAAGGCGAAGTGATGGCGAGGATGTTTAGACTCCTTGTTCGTCTGGGCGAGATTTACAAAGCAGATAAAATGATACCAGTTGGTTCTGTTCAGGTTGCTGGTGTATCTTATAAATCCATTGCTGATCCTGGTACAGAATTTTTGGAGGATCTAGCAGAGAAAGGTGCTAAAGTAAAAGTCCTAACTTTTCTTAACCCCGCAGGAATGGATTTAGAAAACTGGGAGAAGCTTGGGTTTCCAAAAAATTTTGCTAAAAATCAACTGCGTATAATGGATGCTTTTAAAAAAATGGGGATAATAGTAACCTCTACTTGTACACCTTATCTAGCTGGTAATCTACCTAGGTACAGGGAACATATAGCCTGGTCAGAAAGTTCAGCTGTAGCTTTTTCAAACTCAGTAATAGGTGCGAGAACCAATAGGGAAGGTGGGCCTTCAGCCCTTGCTGCAGCAATCTTTGGTAGAACCCCAAATTACGATCTGCATCTTGATGAAAACAGACATCCACATGTGAAAATAAAGGTTGATGTTGATTTGGAATTTTCTTCAGATTTTGGTGCATTAGGTTATTTTGTTGGTAAACAGGTAAAAAACAAAATACCTTATTTTACGGGTGTTAAAGATGCAAGCACTGATCAACTCAAGGCTTTAGGTGCTGCAATGGCTGCATCAGGTGCAGTTGCTTTGTATCATGTAGAAGGTCAAACTCCTGAAGCAGAGATTGTTAGAAAAAATAATTTAGAGACAATAAATGTTGGTAAAAAAGAATTAAAAGAAGTATATGAAAAATTAAATTCAGGTAAAGAGCCTGATATTGTTATTTTAGGCTGTCCACATGCGTCCTTGCGTGAGATTTCTACTTTGGCTGATAAATTAAAAGGTAAAAAACTTAAAAAACCGCTTTGGATTTGCACTTCAAGAGTTATGAAAGAAGCAGCAGAGAGAATGGGTTTTTCTGAAATAATTGAAAAAGCAGGGGGCAATATTGTTGCTGATACATGTATGGTTGTTTCACCTATTGAGGAAATGGGGTATAAGGTTACAGGTGTGGACTCAGGCAAAGCAGCAAATTACTTGCCAAGTTTCTGTAAACAAAAAGTTGTTTTTGCTGATATAAATAAATTAATCGAGGGACAAACATGAAAGGAAGAATGATCTCACCTGGAAAAGCAAAAGGTTTAGCCATTGTCTCAAAAGAACCAATAGGTTTCTACGGTAGCTTTGATATAAAAACAGGTAAAATGATTGAAAAAGGTCATCCTTTGGAAGGAAAAAACATAAAAGATAAGATACTAGTTTTTCCGTGTGGAAAGGGTTCAACCGTTGGTTCATATGTAATTTATGGTTTGAAGAAAAATGGTGTCGCACCAGCGGGTATAATTAATAAAGAAACAGAAACAATAGTTGCAACAGGCGTGATACTTGCTGGTATTCCTTGTGTTGATCAGATAGATATAGATAAAATAAAGGATGGAGATACTGTAATTATTGATGCAGATAATGCAACAGTGGAAGTCAAAAAATAAGCCCCTAAAAACTTCTCATGAACCATACTGAACCTGTTCCTTTCAGATCCACTTCTTGATCACCGTCATCAGACCATGTTATCTTACCAGTAACAGAATTAAGCCCGATTTTCATTCCAACATATGTTGGTAATTTCCAGATTTTTTCATACGTGGTTTTAGCTTTTATATCAAGATCAAGTCTAATATTATATGATTTCAAAAGTGGTTGAGAAAGAACTTTGGGTTTTGCATTAATTCCTAGATCTGTCGGTATTTTTAGAAGTAAAAACAGTTTATCATATTTTTCAATTGTTAAATCAACATTCTCAAGTTTTGTTATTTTTGTTCCTTTATTAGTTGTAATTACAACTGTTGCAAGTGGATTGATTCTCGAGGTTTCAGGTGATAATATCTGCCTGGTTAAATAGTAGTTGCTATAGTAAATTGTCCAGCCGTTATTTAGTACTAAATAACACCAATCCCAACCTTTTATTGATAGCTGTAAAAATCCTGGTGACCAAGAGTGTTCATGATGTCCAGTTCCTTTTACTTTGAATTCAAGGTTGTTTAATTTTACTGTTCCTTCAACTTCGCATCCTGCAAATATGTAGTTTGCAATTTTTCCTCTGCCTTTATCAATTAACCTGTTACTGTGAATCCATAATGGATTTGCTTTTGCAAAATAATCTAAATCTATTACTATATCATTTTCTTCATCTATGTCTTCGTCCTCTGCATGTACATGCCATTGGGGAGACCCGCCTTTTGCCCACGATTTACCATATTTTAAATCAACACCTGGAGTTTTTGCATCCAGTGTTAGTAATCCTATTAATCCTAGTAACCCTCCTCTTTTTTTATTTAACATTCCACCATATTTTTCACCATTAGGACCTTCTAACGTCACAACAATTAGATCTGGTTTGAGTGTTAATTTCAAATCACCCCATGCTAAATGACAAAAACCTATCGTAGCAACCCAACCAGGAAGATCACAATCATTACTAAAAACAACTGTAAAATACCACCATTCTCTCGTATTAATAATGGATTTAAAATGAACACCTTCATCCTGTGGGGATACAGCTCTTTCATTTGGCAATAAAATAGAGTATGGTAGTTCTGGTGCTGGTGGAAATACCCAACTACCTAATTCTTCACCAGTTGGTATATGAGTAATTATTATATTGCCGCTGCAATCCTTAATTATGTCT
>Ga0299915_10003162_pt1 | contig 11955 bp, 12 predicted proteins | sample RVTome_13_FD_200263 | JGI IMG/M metagenome (GOLD analysis project Ga0299915, IMG submission 200263) | Soil microbial communities from uranium-contaminated site in the Upper Colorado River Basin, Wyoming, United States - RVT92D227 (version 2) ... | reverse complement strand
ATGGTTGATTTTATATGGGCATCAGCATTGCCTTCTCTATGGAAATAATTCATTTCATGTGGTACAAGCCTGCTCAGGGTATTCAATATATCACGTTGAACACTTGGGTCAGCCCCTTCGTTTATTGTGATTCCTGCGGTAGTATGTGGTATATATAGATAGCAAACGCCCTTCATTATATTTGCCTCTTTCACAACATTCTGAACCATTTCAGTAATATCAATAAACTCAGTCCTTGACTTGCTCTTAACATTGATGTATCTGACCATCTAACCCTCCCAAGACTTCCTCATAAAACCTTTTGTCGACAATGAATTCAATACCTAACGAAATTAGGTTCTCTGATGTCTCCAGCCTTTTAAGTCTCATTATATCTTTTCCCGTCGTAACAATCCACTCTGCCCCAAACCTTTTTGCGTTGCCTAATATTGTATATATATCACTCTGATTGTATCTGTAGTGATCTCTAAATGCCTTGAACCCCGTTAAGTTAATATCTACTGATAAGAGGGTAGCCCTGAACGATTGGGGATTCCCAATTCCGCAGAAGCCGAAAAACTTCTTGTCCTTTGCCCATTCAACAGGCATTGTCTGACCATTTGTTTTTATAAATTTTGAAGGCCTGTGTTCTGCAAAAAATACAGAAGCCTTTGAGTTGTACCTTTTGATTTCCTCAATTAAACTTTTGACTTTTGACATTTGGCTTTTGTTACCCTCTCCCTTGCCCTCCCCTCGGTACGAGTCGATTCCGACCTTCGATGGTGAGGGGTGGGTGTGGGTCTTTGTTAGTACAATAATATCAGCCCTGTTTATCGCACCGATGGGCTCTCTCAAAGAGCCAAGCGGCAGCAATCTTCTGTTTCCAAAAGGATTTGAGCTGTCAATCAGCAAGATATCTACATCTCTGAAAAGCCGCCAGTGCTGGAAACCGTCATCGAGGATGAAAAGGTCAGGACGAAGAGTTGATAGCAATGAACTGAGTGCAAACAAGCCAGCCTTATACCTGTCTTTGCCCTTAATAACAGGGATACCATTTAATTTCTCAGCCATAAGCAATGCTTCATCTCCTGCCCGATATTCGTCTAATATCGGCCCATTGCCTTTGCTAACAAAACAAGGGCCTTCTGCTGTCCCCCTGTACCCCCTTGTGAGTATACACGGTTTAAACCCCCTCTTTTTTGCTTCCTCTGCCACGGCTATCGTAGCAGGCGTTTTGCCGGTACCGCCAAGTGTTAGATTTCCAATGCTAATAACTTTATTTGACAGTCTCTTTTGATTCTTAAGTGCATAGTGCTTTTTTATTGAATAGCCAAGGTAATATAAAAATTCAAGAGGTGTCATATCATCCTCTCGCATTATCTTACCTAAGATGAATTTATTTTTCTTACTGTATTTTGTTTAAAGATTTTCGTTATCAACTTTTTTTCTATACTCGCTCCACAGGAAGCCGCAGGTGTAACCCGTAGCGGAATGGTAAAATCTCCCACCGGGTAATAACCTTAGATGCTACGGCTGTAACGCCGCGAGCGAGGTTAACCTTAACCAAAAGGTTTAAAGTTGCGGTGACTTTAAATCCAATTATTATTTTTACAAAAAAGTACATAAATATTTTTTACTTAACAACAATAATTTTTTACTTGACAAGGGCTAACCTTTTGGATTATAACATCTACGCTTATGCCTGGAACATATTTACCATCAGAATATTTACCAGTTCTTATCTTCATCATGATTGCTACGGCTTTCGGTATCGGAGCCCTATTAATAGGTACAATTTTCAGACTCAAAAAGCCATATTTTGAAAAGCTAATGCCTTATGAATCAGGTATCACACCCAAAGGAGAGCCAAGGTACAGGTTTTCTATCAGGTTTTACATTATAGCTATGCTTTTTGTTATATTTGACGTTGAGGCGATATTTATATATCCATGGGCTGTGGTCTTCGACAAAATCGGGATTTATGCCTTTATCGAAATGGTTATTTTTATTGTGATCCTTTTAGTTGGTTATATGTATGCCTGGAAGAAAGAGGCATTTCAGTGGGATTAAACTTCAGCAAGGAGCACAGATGTTAATAGACACATCAGCAACCGGGCTTATTACAGTAGAAGAAGGAACAAAGATACTCCCCCCGAATTTAATAATCACAACTCTGGATAAACTTATTAATTGGGGAAGGTTATCTTCAATATGGCCCACGACTTTTGGACTCGCATGCTGTGCAATTGAGATGATGGCAGTCGGTGCATCACATTATGACTTTGACAGGTTTGGTATCATATTCAGGGGCTCACCAAGGCAATCGGATTGTATAATTGTTGCTGGTACAGTCACAAAGAAAATGGCCCCGGTTATCAGGAGGGTTTACGATCAGATCCCTGAGCCAAGGTATGTCGTGGCCATGGGTAGTTGCGCATGTACCGGCGGGGTCTTCAGAACATATAGTACGGTGCAGGGGTGTGATACCTTTCTCCCTGTTGATGTATACGTTCCCGGTTGTCCTCCGAGGCCCGAGACCCTGTTAGAAGGAATGATGAAGCTCCAGGAAAAGATTAGAAAAGAACGAGCGAGGTGGAGTCCTTGGCGGTAAGATTGATAAAAATGGTTCCCATCCACAAGGGGCTGGAACCAACCGAGATAGCTGAAAAGATAAAGGAAACATTTCCTGATGATGTAGTAGAAATTACAAACTTCAGAGATCAGGTTTCTGTTATCGTCAAAAAAGGCAGGATTTTGGGGATATGCAAGTACCTCCATGACGAGCCTACTTTATGTTTCGACCACCTTCAGGATCTCTGCGGTGTTGACTACCACGGCAAAAAGGAGCCGAGATTTGAGGTTGTATATAATCTTTATTCTGTAAAATATCGCCACAGGATAAGGATAAGGGCGCAGGTCACAGCGGATGACCCGAGTATAAAAACTGTTACTTCTGTCTGGGCAGGGGCGGACTGGCATGAAAGGGAATGTTTTGATATGTTCGGAATAGTATTCAAGGAGCATCCTGATCTCAGAAGAATTCTTCTTCCGGAGGATTGGGAAGGACACCCGTTAAGGAAAGACTATCCTCTAAAAGGTCCTGAACTTGAAAAGGATTGGCCTGGTTTTGTTGAGGTACTCAACAGGTCAAAGGAATTAGAAGAATTTGTATGGAAAGGATGAGATGGAACAACAAGTAGAGAGGATATTCGAAACCAGAGAACTGAACGTCAATATGGGGCCACAGCACCCGGCTACGCATGGTGTTTTGAGGCTCGTTCTTGATATAGATGGCGAAACAATTGTTAAGGTCACCCCTTATGTGGGTTATCTCCACAGGGGTATTGAAAAGCTTGGTGAAAGTTTGACTTATTTTCAGGCTCTGCCCCTTACAGACAGGATGGATTATATTGCTTCAATGTCAAATAATATTGGCTATTGCGTTGCAGTCGAAAAACTATTTGATATAGAGCCTCCTGAGAGGGCCAAATTTATAAGAACCATAGTTGGAGAGATGTCAAGGATATCAAACCATTTACTCTGGCTTGCAACACATGCCCTTGATATCGGTGCAATGACTGTTTTCCTTTATTGCTTTAGAGAGAGGGAGTGGATCTTGGAACTCTTTGAGAAGATATGCGGCGCGAGACTCACTGTTACATATCCGAGAATAGGAGGCGTAAGAAACGATCTCTCTCAGGAATTTCTTGACAGCCTTTATAAATTTACAGAAGAATTCCCATCACGGATTCTGGAATATGAGACCCTGATTGACCAGAACAGGATATGGCTCAAGAGAACAATAGGCATTGGTGTAATCTCAGCAGAAGAGGCAATAAACTGGGGTCTTACAGGTCCGACATTAAGGGGCTCCGGTGTGCCCTATGATATAAGAAAACACATGCCTTATGATGCATATGATAAGGTTGATTTTGAGGTGCCTGTCGGAATAGAAGGCGATACATATGACAGATACCGCTGCAGGATGCTGGAGTTCAGGCAGTCGAATAATATAATCAGGCAGTGTATCGAAAAGTTGCCCCCGGGGCCGGTTATGGCAGATGCCCCTAAATTTACCCTTCATCCAAAGGATGCAATGTTTCCCGTTACCCATCCCACTAAAGAACATGCTTTTTATATTGATGAAAAAGTATGCAAGGGATGTGGGATGTGTTTAAGGGCATGCCCTGCAAAGGCTATCTTCGGTGAGAAGAAAAAACCACATAAAATTAAGCAGGAATTGTGTTTGAGTTGCGCTAACTGCTATGTCACCTGCAAATTCAAGTCCTTAAAAATAGTACCTGGCGGTAAAGGATTGAGCGATGAAAAACTGGCAGAATTAGCCAAAGCCCCTTTACCAGAAGAAATCAAAAAAGCTACAGAGCACCTTGTTGAGCATTTCAATTTTGTTAAAAAGGGGGCAAGGGCGCCTGAGGGAGAGCTCTATGTTGCTACAGAAGTCCCCAAAGGCGAGCTTGGTTTCTATTTTGTAAGTGATGGGTCAGGGAAACCTTACAGGATGAGGTTAAGGTCACCTTCTTTTATACATGCCGGTGCCTTGCCAAGGTTATGCGTTGGACATCTGGTAGCAGATGTAATAGCAAATATAGGAACAATTGATTTAGTACTTGGAGAGTGTGATAGGTAATTTATGTTCGAGAATGCAATAAGCCCGGAAGCACTTGATACGATAACAAAAATTGGAATTAATGTCGGGATCGCAATAATAAAGATTGCGGTTGTTCTCGGGATCGGATTGCTTCATGTGGCATATGCAACATACTTTGAGCGTAAGGTTATCGGACATATGCAGGTGAGACTCGGCCCGATGAGGGTAGGTCCGCATGGACTATTACAACCTATTGCTGATGGTCTAAAGTTGTTCTTTAAGGAAGACATTATCCCGGCAAATGCAGACAAACCTGTGTTTTATCTCGGCCCTGTCATCTTTATGGCTGCATCTATGGTAAATTTATCCGTTATACCCTTCGCATCTAATTTTGTAATCGCTAACATAAATGTAGGACTTTTATTCATCTTTGCAATAGCAGGTATGGGTGTTTATGGAATATTCATATCAGGTTGGGCATCGAACTCTAAATATGCATTCATTGGTGGTCTGAGGTCATCAGCACAGGTTCTCAGTTATGAGATAGCGATGGGGCTTAGCCTTGTTGGTGTGATGATCATGTCAGGCTCTTTAAACCTTACGGATATAGTAAAGGCACAGAGTGACTCTATATACGGAATGTATGCAATACCCCAGATAGTGGCCTTCGTTGTGTTTACGATAGCTGCGGTAGCCGAGACAAACAGGACACCCTTTGACATGCCCGAGGCTGAAAGCGAGCTTGTTGCAGGCTACTTCACAGAATACACCGGGTTCAGGTTTGCGCTTTTCTTCCTCGGTGAGTATATCGCAATGATTATCATGGCTTCATTAGCAACCGTGTGCTTTCTCGGTGGATGGACAATTCCGTGGTATATAACGAATGTACTGCCATTTTTAAAATTCGTGCCCGGCATCGTGTGGTTTCTTATAAAAGTTTATGCATTCATTTTCTTTTATTACTGGATAAGGGCAACATTGCCGAGATACAGATATGACCAGCTCATGGCTATCGGCTGGAAGATACTCATACCTGTAGCGCTTGCAAATATAGTAGTTACGGGTCTTGTAAAAATTCTCTTATGAGGGTAAAGGGAGCGAAGATTGACTGTTAGAGAACTTGTAAACAAGATATTCTTTATAGAAATACTGAAAGGCATGGCCCTTACCTTAAGCAGGTTGTTCTCACATGCTGTTACCATTCAATATCCCAAGGAGAGGAGGCCTATAGCTCCTGGATTCAGAGGACAGCATGCCCTGGCAAAAAATCCACAGGGTGAGTCGAAATGTGTTGGCTGCGGGCTTTGTGCAGCGATGTGCCCGTCACAGTGTATTCAAATCTTCAGAGAAAAAGGAAAAGTTGCAAGATACGAAATAGATGTCTTGAGATGTATTTTCTGTGGCTTTTGTGTTGAGGCCTGCCCGTATGGTGCTATAGCGCTTACAGAGAATTACGAGTATTCCGATTATAAGAAAGAAGATATGTATCTGACAAAGGACAAGCTGCTTTCAAATTGGGATAAATATATGCCCGGTAAAAAGGGAGAAGAGTATTTTAAGAAATTTTGGCGGCCTATGTCTGAGGACCTCGGGACCCCTCCGGGCCAGGCAGTATTTAGAGGGAAACACTCATGATTCACGAATTGTTCTTCGCATATTTTGCATTCGCAATCGTTTTGCTATCGATACTTGTTATAACAAGAAGGAACCCTGTTCATAGTGTACTCTGGATGCTGTTGCTCTTTTTCCATATAGCAAGTCTGTATCTGTTTTTGAATGCCGAATTTATTGCAGCGCTTCAGGTTATTGTTTATGCAGGCGGGATACTCGTCTTGTTCCTCTTTGCCGTGTTGTTGGTGAATATCAGAGAAGAAATCAAAATCGGCAGATATATAGGTGCCTGGTCATCGGGGTTGACCTTTGCAGCGGGGCTATTCGTCGTTATTCTGATGGCAATTAAATCTTTTGTCGCTGCCCCTCCAGGCATGTATTCCATTGATTATATAAAAAAGGAAACGCATATAAAGGCATTGGGAAAGCTCTTATATACAGACTTTCTCTACCCTTTCGAAATAGCATCAGTGATACTTCTTGTCGCAATAATTGGCGTAATAGTCCTTGCGAAGAGGAGGCTGAAAGGTTAGGCAATGGTTCCATTAAGCTGGTATATGGTGCTCAGCACGGCGGTCTTTACAATCGGGGTTTTTGGTTTCCTTTCGAGGAAGAATATCATTATTATCTTCATGTCCATAGAGTTGATGCTCAATGCCGTAAATATCAATCTGATATCTTTGAGCCACTACCTGCAGGATATGAGGGGACAGATACTGGCTTTTTTTGTCATTGCAGTAGCGGCTGCTGAGGCGGCTATTGGTCTGGCTATAATCATTGCCTTGTTTAGAAACAAAGCAACGGCCCATGTGGACGAGATTCACGAGATGAAGGGATGATAAAAATAACAAGTTTTAATTTTAAAGGTTTAAAGATATGAAGCTATATTTGTTAATACCTTTTCTACCACTTGCAGCTTTCATAATAAATATCCTTTTCGGCAGAAGCCTCATAAAGGATAAGGCGCACTGGGTCTCGTGTCTTACAATAATAGGTTCATTCGTTATATCAGTAATAACCCTCATAGACGTCATTAACGGAAAGATAATTGACGAGGACTTGTACACGTGGATAATCTCCGGCAAGTTCAGGGTTTCTGTCGGCTTCCTGATTGACCAGCTCACAGCAGTAATGCTCTTCGTTGTCACAGGTGTGGGTTCCCTCATCTTTATATATTCCGCCGGCTATATGCACGGCGATAAAGGTTACTACAGATTCTTTTCTTACATGAGCTTGTTTGTGTTCTTTATGCTTATGCTCGTTATGGGAAATAATTTTCTCCTTCTCTACCTCGGCTGGGAGGGGGTTGGACTTTGTTCTTATTTCCTGATTGGTTACTTTTTCAATAAGAGGGCAGCAGCCAATGCAGGTAAAAAGGCATTTATTGTAAATAGATTTGGTGACTTTGGGTTTGCCCTCGGTGTATTCATGATATTTCTTACCTTCGGGACGATCCATTACGCCTCTGTGTTTTCTGAGGTGGGAAACTTTGCAAGTCACACCATAAACATCCTCGGATACGAGGTTAATTTAATGACGTTGATTGCATTGCTTCTTTTCTGTGGCGCTGTGGGTAAATCAGCCCAGATACCACTGCATGTGTGGTTGCCGGACGCCATGGAAGGTCCCACACCTGTCAGCGCCCTCATCCATGCTGCGACAATGGTCACGGCGGGTGTCTTCATGGTCGCCCGATGCAACGCCATATTCAATCTCTCACCGATTGCGATGAATGTGGTAGCCATTGTTGGAGGGGTCACATCCCTGTTTGCGGCAACCATCGCCTGTGCCCAGAATGATATCAAGAGGGTAATCGCTTATTCTACCCTCAGCCATCTGGGAATGATGTTTGTGGCAAATGGTGTTGGCGCCTATGCGGCGGGGGTGTTCCACCTGTATACCCACGCATTTTTCAAGGCATTACTCTTCCTCGCTGCAGGAAGTGTCATTCATGCCGTCCACAGTAATGATATCCAGAGAATGGGCGGCCTTAAAAAGTATATGTCCATCACCTATATCACGATGTTTGTCGCTGCATTAAGCGCTGGTGGAGTACCGGGTCTTGCGGGGTTCTTCAGCAAGGACGAGATCATATGGTCTGCCTTTGCCTCCGGCACCCCTGTAGGAACATTTGTATGGATTCTCCTAACTTGTGTTGCATTCTTCACTCCATTCTATTCCTTCAGGATGATATTCCTTGCGTTCCATGGAAAATTCCGTGGAACCCATCATGAGGAGCATCATCTTCATGAATCACCGTTCGTAATGACGATACCTCTCATGATACTGGCTGCCGGTGCAGTTGCAATAGGGTGGGTCGGAATTCCCCATGTTCTCGGCGGAGGAGCGCATTTCGCTGAATTTCTAAAGCCTGTAGTCGGGCATCCGGAATTCCACGGCACACATGCTCAGGAATTCGGGGTGATGGGGCTTTCGACAACTATAGCCTTTTCCGGAATAGTAATTGCTGCAATCTTCTATCTCAAGAAAACAGACATTCCTCTAAGACTTGCGCAGAAATTCAACTTTATTTACAGAGTGCTCTTCAACAAATATTATATTGATGAACTTTATGACCTTACTATTATCAGACCTACTCTCTGGGTTGCTAATAGGGTTATTGAACGTTTCACTGATCCAAAGATTATTGAAGCTATTGTGAATGGTGTCCCGAGGACAATAGGAAGATTTGCAGGGGTATTTAGAAAAGTACAAACAGGCCTTGCACAGCATTATGCAATTATAATGGCTGCAGGTGTATTTATAATGATTGTTTTAATCTTATGGTGATACTATGGAACAGGTAATAATGAATAATCTGCCGTATCCGATCCTTAGCACGGTTATATTTCTTCCTGTTATAGGAGCCCTGGTACTTCTCATTATAAGCAGATCCCAGGAGACGCTTACAAAATGGGTAGCACTCATATTTGCTGTCGCTACATTCCTTATTTCCCTTCCTCTCTTTATAAACTTCGATAAGACAACGTATAAGATGCAATTTGTCGAACGACATGATTGGATTTCTGTGTGGAATATAAAATATTTCCTGGGTGTAGACGGTATAAGTGTCCTTATGGTTTTACTTACCACTATCTCGTCTATCCTCTGTATCCTCATATCTTGGCACGCGATAAAGATAAAGGTAAAAGAGTTCTATATCTCAATTCTCCTGACCTGTGGAGCAATCGCAGGTGTCTTTGCCTCCCTTGATTTATTCCTCTTTTATATCTTCTGGGAGGCTATGCTCATACCCATGTACCTTATCATAGGGGTCTGGGGAGGTCCAAACAGGATTTATGCAACATTAAAGTTCATCCTCTACACCCTGGTCGGCAGTTTATTCATGCTTGTTGGTATTATATTCCTTTACTTCCTTGCAGGCAGGACCTTTGATATCCTCGAACTGACAACGAAGACATATCCTTATAACGTCCAGTTCTGGCTTTTCTGGGCCTTTTTTGCAGCCTTTGCAGTAAAGGTGCCAATGTTTCCTGTGCACACGTGGCTTCCAGATGCCCATACTGAGGCGCCAACAGCAGGCAGTGTAATCCTTGCAGCTATCCTTATCAAGATGGGTGCATATGGTTTCCTGAGATTTTCTATTCCGCTTTTCCCCGATGCTGCAAAGGCCATGATCCCTGCCATGTTAACCCTTTCTGTCATAGCCATTATTTATGCAGCCCTCGTATGCCTTATCCAGAAGGACTTAAAGAGACTTATTGCATATAGTTCTGTGAGCCACATGGGATTTATCACCCTGGGAATCTTTGCACTTAACAGTCAGGGAATAGAAGGTGGAATCTTGCAGATGATCAACCACGGAGTTGTAACGGGTGCACTCTTTATGTGTGTCGGTGTAATCTATGACAGGACCCATACAAGAAAAATAGCTGACTATGGAGGGCTTGCAACGCATATGCCTACTTATGCAGCCTTCTTCATGGTCTTCACACTTGCTGCAGTCGGGCTTCCGGGGACGAACGGTTTCATAGGGGAATTCCTCACACTCCTTGGTGGTTTCACAAGGAGCAAGCCGGCAGGTCTGCTTGCTTGCACTGGGGTAATCGTAGGCGCCGCTTATATGCTCTTGCTTTATCAGAAAGTGTTCTTCACGAAGGTTAATGAAAAGGTCATCGGTCTTCCTGATATGGATTTAAGGGAGATGGTGGCGCTCGTGCCTCTCATTATCCTCGTTTTCTGGATAGGTGTCTATCCGGTGCAGTTCCTTGACTTTATGCACCCAACAGTTCAGCATCTTTTAGAGAGGGTTAATATGAGTGATATGCAGGAGGTCAACATAGCAAAGACGATCATGGAGGTTATCAGATGAATTTTCAATTTCCTGATCTTGGACCTGTAATGCCTGAGATTTTCATGACCTGCCTTGCCCTTATACTTCTATTAGTGGACCTCATTACAAAAAAGAAGGAAGTCGTTGCGGTCTTGAGTATTATAGGTGTTGCTATTGTGGCATTTACCATGATCGGTTCTCATGGCATGACCTTTGGAGGGATGTTTATCTCCGATGGGTATAGCTCCTTTTTCAAACTCATCTTTTTTATAAATGTAATCATCTCAGTTTTAATATCCATTAAGTATATTTCTGTCGAGAAGGTAAATCTCGGAGAGTATTACTGTCTCATCATTACATCAACACTTGGCATGATGATCATGGCATCTGCTGCTGACCTTATCGTGCTTTATCTCGGACTTGAGCTGATGGCCCTTAGCACATATGTCCTTGCAGGTTTTATAAGACATGACATTAAATCAAACGAGGCAGCATTGAAGTATTTCCTTTTGGGCGCCTTCTCATCAGCCTTTCTGCTGTATGGAATCTCAATAATCTATGGTCTAACAGGTACGACTGATATTAAGGCGATAGGGCTTTATATCAGTGAGAATGGTCTTACAGGCAACCTTGCCCTTTCCCTCTCCATGGTACTTTTCGCTGTCGCGTTTGGATTCAAGATAGCCGCGGCGCCGTTCCACATGTGGGCGCCTGATACGTACGAGGGAGCGCCGACATCTATTACTGCCTTCATGTCCGTTGGTCCCAAGGCAGCCGGTTTTGCCGTTCTTGGAAGGGTCTTTATGATTGCCTTTGCGAGTATGAAGATTGAATGGGCTTCAGTACTCATACCCCTTGCAATTCTTTCAATGGGTGTTGGAAATGTCGTTGCCTTAGCCCAGACCAATATTAAAAGGATGCTCGCTTATTCTTCCGTTGCTCACGTCGGGTATGCCCTTGTCGGTTTTATTGCTGCCAACAATGAGGGTCTGACAAGCATGATGAATTACATGCTTATATATGCCTTTATGAATCTTGGCGCCTTTGCTGTAATAATAATGCTCAGGACCGAGGGTTTCAAAGGCGATAATATATACGACTATGAAGGGCTTTCAAAGAATCACCCCTTATTAGCAGCCCTTATGCTTATATTCATGTTCTCCCTTACAGGTATCCCGCCCACAGCAGGATTTATGGGTAAGTTATACGTATTCATGAGCGCAATCAATGCCGGTTATACATGGCTTGTTATTGTAGCTGTGGTCTTCAGCGCTATATCTGCATATTTCTATCTCAGGATAGTCATGCTTATGTATATGAAGGAACCCAAGATTGACGTCGCCATTTCTAAATCCGGAACATTGGGAGTTGCCCTCGGGGTAACAGCTCTGGCAGTACTCGCAATAGGTGTATATCCTTCTTTCCTCCTCGATATAGTCTGGGCAGCAATAAAAGGGTTTTA
>Ga0299915_10003161_pt1 | contig 11955 bp, 8 predicted proteins | sample RVTome_13_FD_200263 | JGI IMG/M metagenome (GOLD analysis project Ga0299915, IMG submission 200263) | Soil microbial communities from uranium-contaminated site in the Upper Colorado River Basin, Wyoming, United States - RVT92D227 (version 2) ... | reverse complement strand
CATGGTCGATGCATCGGGAAGGATCAAGTTGCCTGGAGACAGCGACCGGGCAAGGAAGGGGAAGGACGGGCACGCGGAGTTCGTCCTCGCACGCGCGGGAGACACCGCAATCTCAGAGGACATCGTGATCTCCCAGAAGGACATACAGGAGATACAGCTCGCGAAGGCGGCTATCTTCACGGGAGTCTCGATCCTCATGAAGAAGCTGAAGCTCGAGCCGACTCGGCTGAAGAACATCTACGCAGCTGGGGCGTTCGGGACATACGTCGATGCGGGCAGCGCGATCAGAATAGGGATGTATCCTGATGTGCCTCTCGAGAGAATCAAGTTCATCGGCAATGCAGCGGGTTCCGGCGCGCGCATGTGCTTGAAATCGGTTGAGATGAGAGACCTCGCGGAGAAGCTTTCGAGGAAGGTGGAGTACGTCGAACTCGCTGCGGAGAGGAACTTCCAGGAGGAGTTCGCGAAGGCCATGTTCCTCCCCCACCGGGACCTGTCGAGGTTCCCCACGGTCGGATCGAAGCAGAGATGATCCACTGGAAGCCGAGGTGCCCGGGTGGGCTGACCGAGCCGCATCAGTCGACATCCCTGGCCTCTGCAGTCTATTTCTGTCGGAGTTTTTCGAATTTCGTGCACGATAACGCCGAAACGTGAAACACGCTTCGAAGCCAGCCCGTGGGATTTAAATAAGGTATGCGCAATCGTGCCCCGACGGATCCTGGTCAGTAGCGCCGGCATCCAAGGTGTACGTGAAATAATGAAGGCAATGGTTCTAGGAACCGGGGCCGTGGGCTCAGTCACGGCCGAGATTCTGGGTCACGCAGAGGAGTTCGAGAAGGTCATCCTCGCGGACGTGAATCTTGAAAGAGCGAAGCGTGCAGAGAAGAAGATCGCGAGCGACAAGGTGACCGTTCAGAAGGTCGACGCGTCCGATGTCGACCACCTGACGGAGTCGATAAAGGGCATCGACCTGGTGCTGAACGCGGTGATACCGAGGTTCAACATGAACATCATGCAGGCGTGCCTCAGGGCCAAGGCGAACTACAGCGACATGGCCTGGGACGTCGCGGTCGACAAAACGAGGCCGGGAGATATCATCAAGGAGACCCCGGCGATGCAGTACATCAAGCTGGACGCCGAGTACAAGAAGGCGGGCATCGTAGGTATGATGGGGCTCGGGTGCGACCCTGGCCTCTCGAACATCTTCGCGCGGATGGCAGCGAACAGGATGGACAAGGTGAAGGAGATACTCGTGAGGGACGGTGACAACGGAGCGGTTGCGGGACATCATTTCGCGCCGCTGTGGTCGCCCGAGACGCTCATCGAGGAGGTCCTGATGCCAGCCACTTACTACGCGGATGGACATTACAGGAAGCTCAAGCCGTTCAGCGGGAAAGAGGTCTTCGAGTTTCCCGACCCGATCGGCAGGCTCCCGATATACAACGTGGACCACGAGGAGCAGGAGACGCTCCCCACATACATCGGGCAGGTGCTCGGGAAGGGGTGCGACTACTGCGACTTCAAGATCGCCCTGGGAGACGACTATGTCGAAGTCATAGAAGTCCTGGGCAAGCTCGGCCTCGACAGCACCAGAAAGGTGGATGTCAAGGGGGTCAAGGTGTCCCCGAGGGACGTGGTCTCCGCAGTGCTTCCAGACCCCTCGACCCTGGCAGACAGGGCGACGGGCGACTGCGCGGTCGGGACGATCGCAAAGGGCGTCAAGGACGGCAAGGACGTCAGCTACTTCATCTGGACGCAGCTCAACCACGAGAAGTGCCACAAGGACTTCGGCTACAGCGCTACCGCGTACTCGGTGGGCGTGCCGTTCGCGATCGGCGCCATTCTCCTAGCCCAGGGCAAGGTGAAGCAGACCGGGGTGTTCCCGCCGGAGATGCTCGACCCCGAGCCGTTCGTGAAGATGCTGCCGAAGTACGGCATGAACTGCCTCGAGAAGAAACTCTGAAACCCAACGCGGGGCGGAATGCCCCGCCTCGTGTTTTCCATCCACGGAAATGTCCATTTCCTGCCACTTGTCAGGGGACGCCCTGGCTCCGATTCGCGAACCTTATATACGCTATCCGCAATGCGCAACTGGGGGAGGCTGGGGTAGTCCTCCAGGTTTTCCTTTAGGGTGTATGTGACAAAATGAAGGCCATGGTTTTAGGAGTTGGTGCAATAGGATCCGTGACCGCACAGTGCCTTGCTGAGTCCGACGAGTACGAGAAGGTCTTACTCGGCGCGAGAAACCCGGAGAAGGGGAAGAGGCTCGCGAAGAAGATAGGCTCGGACAAGCTCAAGGTCGTCAAGCTCGACGCGTCGAACGTCGGCGCGATGACGAAGGCCTTCAAGGGCCTTGACATCGTCTGCAACCTCGCGATACCGAGGTTCAATTTCGAGATAATGGAGGCCTGCGAGAAGGCCAGGGTGAACTACCTGGACACCGCGTGGGACATCGCTATCGACAAGACGCCTCCTGGAGGGATCGTCAAGCCGGCACCTCCCTCGTTCCTGTACCTGAAGAAGGACAAGGCGTGGAAGAAGATGGGCCTGACCGGTATGCTGGGCATAGGTTGCGACCCGGGCCTCTCGAATCTGTTCGCGAGGAAGGGTGCCGACAAGATGGATACCGTGAAGGAGATCCTTATCAGGGACGGAGACAACGGCTATGTCGAAGGATACGATTTCGCGCCGCTCTGGTCTCCCGAAACGCTGATTGAGGAGGTCCTGATGCCTGCCACATATTTCAAAGACGGGCACTACAGGAAGTACGGGTCGTTTGAGAACAAAGAGACTTTCGATTTCCCGGACGGAGTGGGCAAGTGCCCGATATACAATGTAGCGCACGAGGAGTCGGAGACGCTGGGAACGTACATCGGCGAGGTGCTCGGAAAGGGTTGCGACTACACTGACTTCAAGATAGCCCTTGGGGACGAGTACGTGGACGCCATCAAGATGATTGGAAAGCTGGGCCTCGACAACCCGAACAAGATCAAGGTGAAGGACGTCATGGTCGCGCCCAGAGATGTTGTCAACGCAGCGCTTCCGGACCCGTCTACGCTAGGCCACCTTGCCAGGGGCCAGTGCGCGATCGGGGCCATCGTGAACGGGACGAAGAACGGCAAGAAGGCCGGGTACTACGGCTGGACCTCGCTCGACCACAAGAAATGCTTCGAGAAATGGAACAACAGCGCGACGGCATGGTCTGTGGGAGTGCCGGCAGCGATCGCCGCGATCCTGTTCGCGCAGGGCAAGATCGACATGAAGGGAGTCTTCCCGCCGGAGATGATGAACCCAGACGCCTTCATCAAGATGCTGCCCAGGTTCGGCATGAACTACAGCGAGAAGAAGCTCTGAGCAAACACAACGCGAGCGGGCGAAAGCCCCTCGCATATGCTATTTCTTAAATTCGTTTCTTAGGACTCGACGCGGGCCTGCGCCATCTGCATATAGACAACTAGCCATACGGCCTCTTTGATGGCAGTTGGGGACGACAGGATCAGGAAATACTTTCTCTTCCGGGCGGTCACGTCGTTCGCTCTCTGGCTGCCTTTCTGGACGATATGGGCCAACAACCATCTCAACAGCCTCTTCCTGCTGACGGTCGTCGACGCGGCGTTCTGGACGACGATGATCGTCCTGCAGGTGCCGACCGGGCTCCTCGGGGACAAGTACGGCCGCAAGCCAGTCCTCTTCATTGGAGAGGTCATGGTGGCCGTGGGCGTGCTGACCTTTGGCCTCAGCACCGAGTTCTGGCAGTTCTTGGGTGCGAACATCCTGTGGGCATCAGGGATATGCTTCGTCGTAAGCGGCGACACGCCCTTCCTGTACGACACTCTGCTTGAGCTCGGCCGCGCAAAGGAGTTCATCGGGGTCCAAGCGAGGGCGTGGGCGGTCAGTGCGATCGTGAACGCCTTGGCTTGCATCGTTGGTGGCATCATGGTCCAGTGGATCATCCCCGACAGACTGGACCTGACACTCATCATCAGCGCTCTGGTCGCCTTGATCGGATCCTTCACCATTCTCCTGCTCAGGGAGCCACAGGTCAGCAGGACCAAGTTCGGGTCCTTCAGGATACAGCTCAAGGACGGCTGGAACGAGGTCAGGAACTCGCGCGCCATCTTAACGATCATCGCGTTCCAAATCGTGGTCGAGATCGGCCTCTACGTCATGGCGGTCTTCAGGTCAGTCTACATGAACACGGACCTCGACCTGAGCTACTTCTACGTAGGCATGTTCATAGGCGCATTCACGATCGCGGGAGGGCTCGTGGCCACGCAGGCCGGCAAGATCGAGGGCCACCTCGGAGAGAAGAAATCCCTGTGGTTCCTGCTGCTGGCGCTCATCGGCTCGTTCGCCGTGGTCTTCATCATCAAGTCGGCCGAAGCCATCATGGTCCAGTTCATGATCTACGGCGTCTCCTACCTCGTCGGCCCGATCACCAACGGATACATCAACAAGAGAGTCGACTCGCAGCACCGCTCGACCGTGGTGTCGATCGCGACGTTCCTCTTCACGGCAGTGCTCGCACCTGTCGAGATGGCCTTCGGATTCCTGGCGACTGAATGGGGCACGCGGGAGAGCCTGCTGGTCCTGGCCCTCTGCATCGCGCCGATAGGGTTCTTCCTGCTGAACGTATGGGGAAGGGAAATCGACAGCGAGAAGGCTCAGGTCAAGGAGATTCGGACGCTCAAGCAGTTCTGAGAAATCGATGGCCCCGCCTTACAATCATCAAAAAAAGGGGGGAGGATAACGAACAAGGGAAATGCGTATGGCCTAATAAAGATTATCAATCCTGATAATCACTGACTATATATACTTCTCAAGGTGCGATCCCGAGGCTCTTTTCCTTGCTCGCGACGATCAGTCTCGTCTTGATCACGCTATCTGGGTTGAGCGAGATGCTGTCAATACCGCACTCGACCAAGAACTCCGCGAAATCCGGGAAATCGGAGGGCGCCTGCCCACAGATGCCTATCTTCCGACCCTTCTTCTTGACCTTCTCGATAACGCTCGCAATCATGTGCTTGACCGCGGGGTTGCGCTCGTTGTAGAGATGGGACACGAGCTCAGAGTCCCTGTCGAGTCCGAGGACCAACTGCGTCAAATCGTTCGAGCCGATTGAGAAGCCGTCGAATACCTCCGCGAACTCGTCGGCGAGGACGACGTTGCTCGGTATCTCGGCCATCATGTAGACCTCGAGCCCGTGGTCGCCCTGCTTCAGCCCGAACTCCTGCATCGTATGAATGACCTTCCTACCCTCGTCAGGAGTGCGGCAGAAGGGCACCATGACCTTCACGTTGGTAAGGCCCTTCTTCTCCCTGACGCGCTTGAGCGCGATGCACTCGAGTTTGAAGGCCTCCTTGAAATGGCCGGCGTAATACCTCGACGCCCCGCGCCAGCCAATCATTGGATTTGCCTCAGTCGGTTCGTAAAGCCTGCCTCCAAGGAGGCTGGCGTATTCGTTCGTCTTGAAGTCGGATAGCCTGACTATGACGTCACGTGGATAGAAAGTGGCAGCGATCTTGCCGACGCCCCACGCGAGCTTCTCGACGAAGAAGTCCTCCTTGTTGTCGTAGCCGTGGGTCCTTTCCTCGATGTCTTCGACGATCCTCGCTACCTCCTTGTCGTGAGCGGCCTTGTGCTTCAGCTTGTCGAACTCGATGAGCGCCAGAGGGTGAATGCCTATGTGCGACGCTATGATGAACTCGAGCCGCGCAAGGCCTACGCCATCACACGGGATTTGGCCCTGGGTGAAAACGTGCTCGGGCACGCCCACGTTCATCATGATCTTGGTCTTCGTCCTCGGGATGCTGTCCAAGTTGGTCTTCTCGATCCTGAACTTCAGGATGCCATCGTACACAAGTCCCTGGCCCTGAGACGTGTCGACCGTGACCTGCTGCCCGGTCTTGAGCGTCCGGGAGCCCGTGCCCGTCCCGACTATGCATGGGATCCCGAGCTCGCGCGATACGATGGCTGCATGACAAGTCCTGCCGCCGCGGTCCGTGATAATGGCCGATGCGATCCTCATGATCGGCTCCCAGTCAGGGTCGGTCTTGTCAGTGACGAGGACCTCGCCCTTCCTGAACTCGGATATCTCATACGCGCTCTCGAGGACCTTCACCGTGCCCTGACCGATCTTGGACCCAACGGCCTCTCCCTGTACGAGGACTTGGCCTTTGTCTTCAAGGACGTAGGTCTCAAGCACGTTCGCGCCTTTCACCGAATGGACCGTCTCCGGACGAGCCTGAACGATGTAGAGCTGGCCCGTGACTCCATCCTTGGCCCACTCGATGTCCATGGCTTTCTTGTAGTGTTTCTCAATGATGCAGGCCCACTCCGCGAGTGTGACTATCTCTGGATCTGAAAGCACGAACCGTTGCCTGTCGGCCTCGGGGACCTCGGCGTCCTCCATACCCGGGCCCTTTGACGCATATACGAGCTTCTGCATCTTGCTCCCGAGCTTCTTCTCGACGATCGGGTCTTCGGTCTTCCCAATGGATGGCTTGAACACGTAGAACTGGTCAGGGTTGACCGCGCCCTGGACGATCATCTCGCCGAGCCCCCATGAGCCAGTGATATAGACGACGTTGTCAAATCCGCTCTCAGTATCGAGTGTGAACATCACGCCAGAGCATGCGAGGTCGCTCCTAACCATGCGTTGGACGCCCACGGAGAGCGCGTTTCCGATATACTCGAAACCCTTGTGCGCCCTGTACGCGATCGCCCTGTCGGTGAACAGCGAAGCGAAGCAGTGCTTCATCGCCTTCAGGACCGCCACCTCACCCCGCACGTTCAGGATGGTCTCGTGCTGGCCTGCAAACGACGCGCCGTCGAGGTCCTCTGATGTCGCGCTCGACCTGATCGCTACGCTCGGGTTGCTCATGTTCAGCTTCCGCCCGAGCTCCCAGTAACCGTACTCGATTTCGCGCCTGAGTTCGTCGGGGAACTCTGCCTCCAGGAACAGCTTCCTGATCTTCTTGCCCCTCGCAGCAACGTCGGATGGATTGTCGGGGTCAAGGCCTTCCATCTCGGCCTTGATCTTCTCCTCGAGCTTCGCGCCGTCGACGAACTGCTTGAAGGCCTTCGTGGTGACCGCAAAACCCTCGGGAACACGTATGCCCGCGCTGGTGAGGTTTCTAATCATCTCGCCGAGCGAGGCGTTCTTGCCGCCCACGAGCGGGAGATCCTTGAGCCCCACCTGGTCGAACCATAGCAGTTGCTCGCTGGATTTCTTCTGTTTGCCGTCGGCATCCTTTGGCATGATCAGCCCCGCCGCAACCGGTTTGCGCTACGTGCGTCTCTTCGAACGCCCGAGGCATCTTGTCGACACGCGTACCCCCAACGAGCGGCCCGGAACAGCCGATTAATATCCATGCGATTGAGCAGACTGTCCGAAGCGATTCGGGGATAGATGCGCCAGACTTAATAACATTTCCCAGTTACACCGACGGGGCTCGGAGTCTGGCACCGTGTCTGTCAACAGCGCTCACAAGGCACACGTGCATATCTGTGCAACTGCCCGAAGCCTATGCCAAAGCCGAAGGACAACAAAGGAATTATGGCAAGATAGCGTTCGCGCATCCTGTTCATCATGGCTCTCAAAGTTGCGATGCTCACATACAGCACGAGGCCGAGGGGAGGCGTCGTGCACGCCCTGAAGCTCGCTGAGAGGCTTCGGAGTCTGGGAGTAGACGTCACCCTCTATTCGCTCGCGAAATCGGATGATCCTGACGCGGCCAGGGGCTACTTCCGCAAGGTCTCCATCCCTTACGAGATATTCTCATACGATTGGAGTCTGGAGCTCGTCACGAGGCTGGAGAGGATGATTGAGGCCTACTCGGCCAACCTGCCTCGAGACTGCGACATCTACCACGCGCAGGACTGCGTGGGAGGCACCGCCCTCGCGAGGATGAAGGAGAAGAAGGCAATCTCTTCGCCCGTGTTCCGGACGATCCATCACGTCGATGATTTCGCCGAGCCGCGGCTCTTCGAGTTCGAGAAGAGGGCCGTTGGCCATGCAGACTTCAGGTTCGTCGTGTCCAAGTACTGGAAGGATGCGATTCAGAGAGACTACGGACTTGATTCGATCGTGACATACAACGGCCTCGATGAGGAGGACTTCTCGGAACTGCCTCCAAGGAGGTCGAACGCTCCTACTGTGTTGTTCGTCGGGGGGCTCGAACCCCGCAAAGGGCTCGAATACCTCGTCACAGCCATGGCCAATGTGACACGGGAGATCCCCGACGCCAAGCTTATCGCGGTGGCGAAAACGGGCTTCAGAGGAACGGACGACTGGGGAAAGTTCCAGAAACTCGCTGCGGACCTGGGCGTAGCGAGGAGCGCGGAGTTCCACGAGTCGGTCTCCCAGGAGACTCTCCTCAGATTCTACACAGACTGCGATATCGTCGTGCTGCCGTCCAAGACAGAGGGCTGGGGATTGTCCCTCATGGAGGGGATGGCCTGCGGAAAGGCTGTCGTTGCATCACGGGTTGGAGGAATCCCGGAGCTCGTCCGCGACGGAATCGACGGCATTCTAGTCGAATCTGGAGATGTAGGGGGGCTCGGACAGGCGATCGTCAGCCTCCTATCCGATGGTGATATGCGGGCACGCATGGGCCGGGCAGGCAGGCAACGCGTGAAGGACTTCTCCTGGGACGAGACGGCAAAGGTGGTGCTCGAGGCCTACAAGGACGCGCTTCAGTTGCCCTGACCGAAATCGTTCATGAAGTACGCGCAGAACTTCTCCACATCGGCGAGTCCTGCGATCTTCTTGTTGCCCTCGACGACGATGTACTCGTTCGGGCTGTGGGAGAGGGCGCTATGACCTATCCCGCCCATGGTGAATGGCAAGCCTAGGGTCCTCTGGAATATGTAGTACGGGACCGAGCTGGGGTCAAGGGGCCATATGCTGGCCTTGCACCCGAAGTGGTCCAGTGAGCGTATCATGGCCTGGACGACCGGCTCTTTGAGGTCGCACTTCGACCACTCGATCGTGCTGTCTATCTCTGTTATCTTGATGTCCCTGTACCCGTGCTTGTCGAGATGCCTCCTCACAAGCGCCCTCATCCGTTCCTTGTCCTGCCTCGGGACCAGTCTGATGTCGATCTTGCATGTCGCCTTGTGTGGCAGGACGGTCTTCGAGCCCTTCTGAGTCCATCCGGCCCAGATTCCGTCTATGTTCAGCGTGCTCTCATAAGTGAGGCGCTCCAGTAGACCGAGCTTGTCCGACTCAGGGAGTGTGAATCTGGATATCCCAGCCTCCTTCTTCGCGACCTCTGGATCGAACTCCTTCGCGGCCTTGACCAGGAGCTCCTTCTCCTCCTTCGTGGGGGTCACGACGTCGTCATAGAACCCTTCGATGAGGACCTTGTTCCCGTTGTCCTCCACCATTGTGCTCAGGGCCTCCACAAGTCGCCAGACAGGGCTGTCGATCCAGGCCTTGTTGCAGCTGTGTATCATGAAATCCTCGGGACCTCTGCCCCAGGCCCTGCCCGAGCATTCGAGTTCGAAGTAGAAGCAGCCCTTCACGCCCAGGTACAGGGAGATGGCGCCATCAGAATCCTGCGCCAGGAACGGGAACCAGAGGGCGTCGGCTCTGGAAAGTCTCTTCTTCTCCTTCTTGACATAGGCTGGAAGGCTTGGGCTTCCGAGCTCCTCCTCGCCCTCCGCGAGGAGTATGACGTTCACGGGGGGCCTGCCGACCGACTTGTTGCAGGACTCGAGCGTGTTCAGGAACGCTGCGAGCGGGCCCTTCGTGTTGGCCGCACCTCGGCTGACCATCGCCTTGACCTTTCCAGCGATGAGCCGCTTGTCGACGATCTTTGCGGCGAGCGGAGGAGTGTCCCAACCGGGCTCGTTGTACGGCATGGTGTCGTACATGAAGTACACGAGGAGGGTCTTGTCGGAGTCGCCTTTGCACTCGCCGTACACGATAGGGTTCCCCTTCGTCTTCGCGACCTCGACCTTCTCACAGCCGGCACGCTTGTACATGTCGGCGACGAGGTCGGCGCAGTCCTCGATGCCTATGTGCTCCTGGCTTGAGCTCGGCTGCATCAGCAGCTTTCTGGTGTTCTGGACGTGCTTCTTGATGTCGCGGTCAATTCGGTCATTGACCTTCTCGAGGTCGTACATCTCGCGCATGGGATCGAGAGGGGTTATCGGCCATGGAGGTAAAACCGTTTGCGGACAACGACTTCCGAGAACAACAAATATCTGAAAGGCGGTCAGAGGTGGGATGGCGATCGAGTTCCTTGTCATATTCATCCCGATGTTCATCATCATCGACCCGATCGGGACGCTCCCCTTGTACATCGCCATGACCGGGAGCATGGACAGGGCAGCGCGGCGGAAGACCCTGGAGTACGCCATCGTCTTCGCGACGACCCTCTTGGTGGTCTTCGCGCTCCTGGGCACAATCATACTCGACTATCTCTCGGTGTCGATAGATGCGCTCATGATCTCCGGGGGGCTGCTGCTGCTGGTGATCGGCATAAGCATGCTCTATGAGGGCGACATGCCCAGATCGAGGCGGAAGGGCGCCGAGGACGAGCCTGAGGTCAGGCAGAACCCCGAGGATATCGCCTTCGTGCCGCTCGGCACCCCGTTATTAGCCGGCCCCGGTGCGATCTCCGTGGTCATAATCATGAGCGGCACTGCGGACATGCCTCTCGTCATAACATCCCTGCTACTGGTGATGTTCATCTCCGCGATGATCCTGCTATTTGCGGCGGCGATCTACGGGTTGATTGGCAAGGCGGGGAGCAGGGCTCTGACGAGGGTCATGGGGTTAATCACCTCCGCCTACGCGGTGCAGATGATACTCGACGGCATCTACGGCTACGTGTCGTCGCTCTGAATCCACCTTGATGCTCAGAGGTCATGCACGAGCTTCGGCCCTCACAAAAGAAGATGCACGCCCGACAAAGTCCCCGAGGACGAGCTGAATTCTTGCGGGAGCAAGGCCGAGACAAAGAGACGGCGGGCGAGGCCTAGGCCGATTTCACAGGCTCTTTCTCGCCGGAGCCAGTGCCCGCGACCAGGTATATGGCGGAGAGCACCAGCAAGCTGCCAAAGGCGGCCGCGGTGCTCATCGTCTCGTGCAGCCAGAATATGGATATGGCGAGCGCCGTGAGGACCTCCACGAGCATGATGGTCGCGGATGCGGTCGCAGAGACGCCCTCGAGTCCGAGCGCCCAGAGCAGGGTGGCGATGGAAGTACAGAACAGGCCAAGATAGAGCACGAAGGCCCAACCCGTCGTCTCGATGGCGAAGTCCGCACCGCTGAACCCGAGGTACATGGTAGGCAGAGTGAGCCAGACCGTGCATGTCGCGATCGCCGCGGAGCTTATCTCGACCCCGTTGTACTTCCCGAGCATCTTCTTGTTGAACACTATGAAGAAGGCCCAGCTCCAACCCGCGAGGTAGACCATGACGTCACCTAGCACCTGATCCTGGTCGAAAACCAGGTCCTTGTTCAGCGTTAGGAAGAAGACGCCGATGGTGCCGCACACGATGCCTGCGGCCTGCATCTTGCCGAGCCTTTCCTTGAAGATGAAGTACGAGAGAACCGCCACACCGACGACGTTGATGTCCACGAGGAGGGCGGTCTTCGAGGCCGTCGTGATGGTGAGCCCGACATATTGCATTATGAAGCCCGCTGCGTTGAAACCGCCGATGAGCCATATCACCGGATGCTTGAATATCGATAGGGACATCTTCCGAAGATAGACGACCACTGGCAGCGTGATCACTATCGCAACCACGAACCTCAGCCAAAGAAAGAAGACATCGTTCCCAGCATGCTCTAGCCCGGCCTTAGTCCCGGGGAACGATGTGCCCCAAATCAGGCTGGCCATCACCGTGAGCATGATGGCGTTCCTTCTGTCCCTGGCGACCATTGCGTGAGGAGATTGCTGAGAAGTATTAGTATCTACTTGGGCTGCTCCTTAGAAAGGT
>Ga0299915_10003160_pt1 | contig 11956 bp, 10 predicted proteins | sample RVTome_13_FD_200263 | JGI IMG/M metagenome (GOLD analysis project Ga0299915, IMG submission 200263) | Soil microbial communities from uranium-contaminated site in the Upper Colorado River Basin, Wyoming, United States - RVT92D227 (version 2) ... | reverse complement strand
ACCAAGATCAGGCGTGAATCTACACTCGGTCCCGAATGGCCTCCTTCACTTCTCCTTTCCCTGGCACGGTCCTCAGCATCGCCTTCTCCAGCGCTTTCCTCCACGCCTTCGTCTTCAGCATCGCGCTGGGCTCTTCGCTCTGCATAGGGGGCAGGCTTCCTCTCTGGCGGGGGTTTACGCCATGGCCGAACTTGCACCAGGAACAAACCGCGCCGATTTTCGGGATCCCCATGGAAATACTTGCTCAAATCAATGGACTTGAACTGCGCCTTACCTGGTCCGAGATTTTCAAGCTCGATCTTGCCGACAAAGCGCTCGCTGATGCGGTCCTGGTAATGGTTGCCGAGTACTTCGCGCACGTCGGAGAACTTGGTCATATGTCCCTGCCGGTCAAGGAAATGATGCAACTGGTGCGGTGCGACCCGCGACACCTCAAACTCAACGGCTTCTACGTCGCGCGCAAACACGCCCACTTTTTTTTCGCCGCTCATGGTGAGGAGTGCGCCATTTCCGAGTATCTTCAATACCTTCGGATACTGCGGAACCTGCCGGACATCGCCATAGGTGCGAAATAGCTGATAGCCCCCGAATGAGCGTGTATCCTTAGCGACAGTAACGTAGACATAGCGCCCTGGGTCGGCGCTGTACTTGAAGCTCGCCGTTTTGGTGTTCTCGACTTCACTGGCAATCGCCTCAAGTCTTAGGAGCGATGCTTGTCTGAGAATCTCCGCCGTTACCTGCGACAAATCCCATGATTGAGGTCTTTTGCGCTCTTCGGGTTTGCTGCGCGGATGATAGACCGGCAATAGATAGGCGCTCACCGCAGTCTGCCAGGTACGATCCGGTATCACTTCCGAGGCCTCGATGATCGCGACCTGTTCCGGTTCGAAACGTTCGTTATCCACAAGCGTGAGGGAAATATCCTGAATCGTTAGGCTGAACCTGCCGGCCACCTTCACGTTGCTCGTCAAGGCATCGGCGCCCGGGCCGCCGCGGGCGCTGCGCAAGCCGGATGCGAGCTTGATCTCCATACGTGAATCCTCGGGCGGAATGGCGAGGGGTTCTGAATGAACATAGGCGGTGAGCTTCAGCTTGTCATAACTGACCGTGAACTTCTTGGCCACTGCCGAGGCATCCTTGCCGTCACGGCGCTCAATAAACCCCAGCTTTATTTTTTTCTCGAACTCAAGTGAATCAACGGGGTAGGTGAACCTGAACTCGACTACTACTTTCTTAAGGTTTGGATCAGATGGGTCTTGGTAGAACTCGCTCGAGCGGACTGAAGCAACAAACGGCTCGGTCGCAAACTTGAAATGGGTCTTGGCAAGTCTCTTGTGGGGAGCGATGGCAACTTTTGGATCGATCTCCACCGAATACTCTGTACCGACCGGCCAATCGCCACGCGGCTGGTACTCAAGCCGCCTGTCGTTAATCCAAGTCCACACGCCCTCAATACTGGGATGGATGGACAAACCGGATGCTTCCTTTCCTATAAAAGAGATCGGTGCCACCGACTTATCAAAATTGATACGCAGCGGCCGGGGTTTCGCGTCGGGATCCTCAATGGAAGTTCGAGGGGGAGGAGTTACCTTGAAATGAACCAGCTCTAGCGCAACAGGTTTTGGAAGGAGCGACCAAACCAATGCTCCTCCACCCGCAACCAGCGCCACGAGAAGCACGATGCCACCCACGCGCAACAGACGCTCTTCGTGCTTGTGCGCCCAGTTTCGAAGCCGTGCGCCGCCTTCCGAAACCCGAACGACCCAGTATGGTGGCTGCCACACGAGACGGCCAAAGAAGAGTTCCCAAAGCTTAGCGAATTTACGAACGATAAGCACTGTTGAAAAAAGAATGTTGGACAGTGTCCCCACAAGCCAGTGCATTGCACGAACGATTGTCTGCATTTGTCCCCCTTTCAAAACAAGCGCGCCGCGATGAATGCTAAGTTCGGCTGTTTAACTGTGGCCAATCGATTTTATCTCTCCTTATTATTAGTTCAACCCTTATTTTCTTAACCCGCAGATACTAAAAAAAAGCCCATCCCCAGTCGTTAAGACTGAAGATGGGCTTTTTGATTTAGCCTTTCTTTATTTCCCAACGCCTCCTCCACAAATTGATGAGCGCGGATTAAGATCAAAGGCAGAAATATTTGTTGTCTCTCAAGCTACCAAAATATCAAATCCTTCCAAACCCGTCAACAGATATTATTTTAGGATTAATTTCAAAACGATTAAAACAATGGTTTACATAACTTTAAGCAGGACAACCGGTATGTTCAGCGTGTCCACATGGAACTGTTTAAACAGGCATCAGTATGCCGGCCTCGCTCTCATCTTCCCTGCTATTCGCTTAATGCTGAAGCGATCGTTTCACCAAAGTTTGTTGACGCACCCGGACCGTTGCCTGTTATGATTTTTCCATCTCGTTCTACCATTTCACTCGTCACCATAGCTCCTTTGGCCTTGATATCCTCCCTCACACTTGAAAAACATGTAACCTTCTTTCCTTTAAGGACGCCCGCATTGGCCAATATGCGAGGAGCCATACAAATAGCGGCCAGCATTTTATCAGCTTCCAGCGCTTGTCTTGCAATCCTATGGGCCTGAGGATTTTCAAAGTATTCGATTACGCCGACGCCGCCTATAAAAACGATGGCGTCAAAATCTTTTACCTTAATATCATCAATAAGAAGGTCCGGTTTTACCCTCAGGCTTCCACCTGTTGCCATTGACAATGTGCTGGACGCAATAGTGACATCCGCGCCCTCATTATCAAATATCTCTTTTGGATATTTAAATTCAGGTTCCTCAAACATTTGTTTTGCAATAATCATTACAATTTTCTTGCCTTTTAATTTGCCCCCTTTCTCTTCCTTTTTATTTTCTGCAAATACGGCCGTTAGGGATAATGCCACCATCAGAACGACGGACCATAACATACATCTTTTCATGAAATATCTCCTTTTCTATTATTATTTTCCTTACCTCCTATACGGACACATCTTTGATGACGATTTGGTCCATATTCAAGGCACCCAGGCCAAGATGGGCGGCATGATCAAGCTGTAGGCTGGCCATTTCTGTTTTGAAGCCGCTGTAGCATTCAGCAAGAACCTCCGCCGCAACGCGATCGGCTGCCAACGCATCACCACTGATGATGATCCGATCCGCTTTTAAGGAAATTCCACCCCAGCTAAGGTGATGTGATCTGCCTAAGCAATAACGCGCATCAATGATCGTTAAATCCGGATCAATAGCTGAGGCTATTTCGGCAATGGCACGATGAGACATGATAATTTTGCGATCATAACTCTCCGCGTTGTATTCTATCCCTTCACGATGCATATCCATCCGTGTTATCCGATTAATTTGCCCCATGGTATTTTTTAATGCGCAGGTGAACTGCATGATCGAATGCTGTTTGAGCGTCGGCATGTTTATGATCAGCGGTGCTTTATAAACACTCTGAAAAACAAACGCACTGGGTATGGCTATCCAACGGCGATCCTTGACAAGCACAACTTGATCATCATACAAATCCTTTATCTTGAAGCCACCTGTTTTTGCTTTCTCATCAAGATCATATAATTGAAAAGCATAAGCTCTTGAGCTATAAGCAAATTCCGTAATGGTGATATCGTTAAATCCTTCCTTCTTCAGCAACTCGATTGTTGTCAACAATGAGAGGCCGTCGGTGGTTACAGGATACGGGCTTGATGTCACAAAATTGGGTTTTAGATGGACAGCGTTGTTTTTACCCAAGCGGGCAAAACCGCCAAGTATCTCCATCCCTTTGGCCAGCATGGGCGTAAATTGGGTTCCGTGAACCACCACGACAATGGACTTGCCGTTCTCCACATATGGATTTGGCAAGCGTTTCCTGCGAGGCAGAAAAGATGGTTTCTGCTCCTGGGCCAGACTTTCCAGGGCAAGCGGGCCACCGGCAAAAAAAGCGAATGTGCCACCCAGAAAATTTCGTCGGGTAATTTTTTTCGCCATAAGACACCTCTACGAAAAGTTTTTTAGAAATGACCGGTTCGTTTCGTTTAGTCTGGCGCCGGTCGGGATGTTTGTTTTAGTATTTCATCGGTCATTTTAAGAGAACTGGCTTCAAATATGACATAAAGAAAATGGCCGGTCGCTTTCGCTGAGTAATATCTGCCTTTGTTGTTCTTGAATACTAAAATTCCATCAAATATTTGTCTGTTGTACTTGCTGGAAAAGATATTTAAAAGCAATTGCTTTTTTTCTTCTGCTTTTTGGCTATTCGCGTATCGAATGATTAAAAGCCGCGCTTCTTCACCATTGCTTTGATACGCACCCAAGACGCCTTCAGTTCGGATACCGTCTATCTCGAGGACATTTTCATGTGTCAAATAGAAATGACTATTCAACCCCAACGGTCCTTTAACATAAACTTTACTTCGCGGCACCAGGCCGTTTACAGGAAGGTGGGTGAGCATCTTCGGCCCTTCAGAGGTGTTGCCAATCCGCTTTGAAATGTTTTCAGCAAATTGAGAAAGAACCATTTTGGTCCTTTTACCCGCTTTTTGCCCTATCGTAACAATATAATAGCAACTCTGCCAAAAGGCTACATGATAATCATATTGAGTCCCTTCATTGCCAACATTCAAAGCAGGCATTTTGTAATCGCGCTGAAGGGAATATATCCCGAAGGCTGCCTCAGGATCATTCATTTCATAAATATCAACCGTGAGTAATTCTTCACCATCAGAATATTCCTGAGTGATGATTCGTTTGAATCCGTATTCAAAAAATAAAACAGCCCCGCCGTCAATGTATTCATAAAGCTGTTCCTTTTCATAAATTCTTGCAGGCCCCTTTTTTTCCCAAGGAGAAATTTCAAAATTTGACGGCAATAATAATTCCAGTGACTTTGGAATCCCAGAAGTACCGTAAAGTGAAGGGCTTGCGATTATATTCAGAAAAGTTGTTATCAGTAAAATGAACATGCATTTGTACCCGGTTTGCTTATTCATATAAAGCTCCTGAACATCCTTTACCCCGTTAGAAATAATACCCCGCTCGGCTTCGAGCCGTTCGACTGTACTCACGGCTGGAATTTGTAACGGGGTTTACTTGAATGATTTTCGCCGCCGGATGGGTAACGTGATCAAGCCTCTATCATTTTGCCTCCTGCCGGCAGGTCACTTTCATCGTAGCCGAAATCGGAGAGTATACGGCGGACTACGGGCCCAGGTATGGTCCAGTCCATCTTTTTACTCAGGAAGCCAATCACTGAATAGTCAACGATCGGGGCAAAGACCCCCATTGCTAAGAAATTTGTCTGATGTGCCAAAGTGAAATCAGTAGTCCAGAGTCCATCTATAAAACAAAGCTGCTGGCGAGGATAGAGAACCCTACCTGTCTTCTTATCCATGGAGCCTAATATTTCGGGTGTCTGATTAATGGCGACAAGATAATCCAAACCGCTGATTGGATGGTGTCCCCGTAATGGTTCGAAAGAGCCGAAATGGTTTTTCATGGCCAGGCTGAAGCCGCTCAAATGGGGGAAAGTGCCGCCTCTGGCTTTGGTAATATTGATAAGAATGTCAATGGATCCATCAACTAAATACTTCAGACACTTTGATTTTCCTTTGTTATCGGGGTTTAGCCATGGCTTTGGTATTTGTGTTTCGGAGGCAAGCCCTCCCCAGAGCTTCTCAACCCGGCAGCCTTCCGGAAGACCCTTGAACTTCTTCATATACATGCCGTGTACGGCATCGTAAATATGGATATTGGAAGGCTTTACTTCCAGAAAACGAACCAGAGAAGAACATATTTTTGATACAATAGCGCTGGGGGTATCTGGTCCTTTATGATGCACGCTGTTAAACTTCAGCGCCACCACCGTATCCGACCAGGATTTTCCGGGAGGTTTAATAAAAATTGTGCGCCAGGCATCCTGAGGGTTGGAAGTCTGGGTAAGAGAGCAGGCGAGCTTGTCTATGTTTTCCCAGACAGCCTTTTGTACGATAAACTTATCCACCTCGTAAGCTGAAGCACCGGGCTTTATCATTTTAGCGTCGGTAATGCTGACTACCCGAAGATTATCTACATTCGGGTGGGTGATTGTCTTCGGCGTCCACTGCGCCCTGGCTTTGGGTATGAAGATCATCGGAAAAGCCGCAATTCCAACCCCTGCGGCCACTGATTTTTTGATAAAACTCCTTCTGGATATTTTTTTTCATCGCTCCTCCTTTTATTTTTATCAAGCCATATGACGACCTATTGGAGGCGTCATTACGGCGCCTAGATGAGAAAGGTTCATGTAGAGAAATTACCGATAGATGTGTTTCATTAAATTGGAAGTAAATGATCCTTTTGCCAACCCACGAGTTGGATCTTTATCTCATCCAGTTTGCTTGTACCCAGGTGATAGACTCGATCCGCCGCTTCCAGACAGAGAGGAGGCGGAGAAAGCCGCCAAGGCTCGCCGCGCAACACGCGCCTTTTTTCTTCAAGGATGCGCACGCACACCGCTTCGACCGCCACAGGGTCCGTTCCCGCGATCAAACCATTGTATGCCCATTTATAGCGCGGATCCACCTGGGGGCCTTTATCACAAAGAGGATGTAACGCGTCAACCAGAACAAGCCTGGTTTTGCCCTTCACATTTGGCTGATGCCAGATCTCACCCAATTTGGCGCTATTTTCTCCATGATAATGCGTTGGACGGCCCGAAAACATGATGTAGTTCTTTAAGACCGTGCCGATGCCTGTTAGCCAGTGGGCTTTTAGAGCCGGCAGAGAAATCAAGGTCGTGCAGGTGTCAATGCCCCACCAATTAGACCCATCTTCCACATTCTTGATTTGATTTTCAGGTATCCCTATATCCTTTAGTGATGATACAAGAATATTGTACAATTCACGATGTGTCGGATTTAGGCGATGAAAGGTTGGGACAATGCCGATCGTATCCTTAGGCTTCACGAGCCGCAACCAGGCGTCTTTAGCATTCTTTTCGCCGGTGGTAAGCATCACCGCTTGATCCAGCATCTCCCTCAATATTTTGGCGTCAACGGTCGAACCTTCGGCGTCCATGACCTTTTCATTGCGCACGACTGTCACCAGACTGGAGCGGGCCTTGTTTTCAGCTCCAAAGGCCCATTCAACGTCGAGCAGCGAGGCGCTAAGCGCGGCGCCAACAGTGCCTCGCATGAAATCCCTTCGCGTAATAAGCCGCTTCTTATTTTTCATAGCTAGCCCCTTTTTAATGATAATAATTAGGATCACTCATGACCATATAGAAAGCCTCTCCCTTTTCAGAACTCATCGATATAACACGCCTTCATCTTCCCTGCTATTCGCTTAATGCTGATACTATTGCTTCCCCGAATTGTATTGTTGCGCTCGGGCCGGTGGCAGTTATGATATTTCCATCGCGTTCAACATGTTTGCCGGTATAAATGGCTCCTTTTTGCTTTATATGATAGGAACTGGAAGCTGTAGCCTTTTTCCCATTAAGCAGACCTGCATTCGCTAAAATGGTAGGAGCCAAACCAATGGCGGCCAGAATTTTTTTCTGTTCCAATGCCTGTTTCGCAATGTTATGAGCAACAGGATTATCAAAATATTCGCCTACCCCAAAACCGCCGATAAAAACAATAGCGTCAAAATCCTTTACTTTAACATCATTGATAAGAATATCAGGTTTCACTGTCAATTTATAGAATCCCGTGGATGTCTCCTCTGATAAGGTGCTGCAGGCAACGATGATTTTTGCTCCCCCTTGTTCAAAAATATCTTTCGGATCTTTAAACTCGTCTGAATCAAACATACTTGCCGCAATAATCATTACAATTTTTTTACCCGTTAATTTACCTGTATTTTTCTGCTGATTTTCCGCGAAAACAACCGTGAGGGATAACAGTGTAATTAAAACGATGGACAGCACCATATATCTTTTCACGGGGCACCTCCTTTTCAAGCTATTATAACTTTGATAAAAAAATAAACAAAAGAGCTTTCAAGATGTAAATTTCTGAACCATCAGACTTCGATGAGTTTTCCTCCTGCGGGAAGATCGCTCTCGCTGTAGCCGAAATCGGATAGCATCCGGCGGATGGCTTCCTTATTGGGTTCCCAGCCCATCTTTTTGCCGCGAAACTCTGTCGCCACCAGATAATCAACAACAGGCGAGAGAACTCCCATAGCGAGAAAATTGGGTTGATGGCTGGGTCCCATCAGAGGCCCTGATTCGCTCGCCCATAATGCGTCAACGAGGCAGAGCTGCTGGCGGGGATAGAGAACCTTACCTGTTTTGTCATCCATCTTGCCTAATATTTCCGGCGTCTGGTTAATGGCGATGAGATAATCCTGGCCGGCTTTTGCACTGGCGTGTCCAGGGCCTGGAGAGAAAGTCCCGAAATGATTTTTCATGGTCATTGTAAAATTGCCAAATGTTGGAGAGTGTCCCTTGCACATGGATATATTAATGAGGATATCGACAGCGCCTGATGTCAGTTGCTTTACACAATCTGATTTACCCCCGTCCCAGGGGGGTGGAACCGGCGTAGCCAAGGTGATTCCGCCCCAGTCACCTTCGATCCTCACGCCCTCCGGTAAACCGCTAAAAGGTGTCCCTGCCGTCATCCTATAGCCGTGTTGCCCATCATAGATATGGATGTTTTGAGGTTTTACACCAAGTATATCCGTGAGGGTATGGCATATTTTGGCCATAACCGCGCTTCGGGTATGCTGTTGACCGATGCAGTTGGTCTTTATCGCCACTATCGTGTCCGACCAGGACTTCCCGGGAGGTTTGATAAAAATTGTGCGCCAGGCCTCACTTGGATTGCGCGTATCCACAAGAGAGCAGGCCAATTTGTCTATATTTTCTTCGACAGCCTTTTTGTTGACGAGCTTTTCCTGATCAGCCCAGTCCATAGGAATCTGCTTGGCGATCTTGGTCATGCGCGAATCGGTGATGCCGACCACTCGAAGATTGTCCACGTTAGCGTGAACTATTGTTTTGGGCGCCCAGTGCGCTTTGGCTTTAGGGATGAAGATCATCGGAAATGCTGTAATTCCAACCCCTACGGCCACTGTTTTCTGAATAAAACTTCTTCTGGATATCTTATCCATATTTCCTCCTTTGGTGGATTTCATATTTAGCGTTTTCGTATCAATTTAGCTCTTTTTTTCCCTCACAAACCTGAATCGGGCAGATTCATGCCAATAGCATTTCGGTCCATAAATAGGATGCTTGTCTTGTCGGGTAGATCTTCAGGACTGATCGATATGAATTTCTTGGATGACTTATACCCAGTCCATTTATCCACTGCCATTTTGCTACAGGTTGATTCGAAGATATGAGTCGGGATGATCAGCCTGGGCTTTACCTGATCCATAAGATTGAATCCCTTCTTGTTTGCCGCGTTCATGCCGGAAAAAAAATTGCTCAGTTGCGTGATGGCGATATCCACCTTGCCCAAAGCAGAGAGTTGTTCAGGGGTCAATGCATCCTGCCCGATATCCCCAAAGTGGGCGATTCTCAGTCCGCCCATGTCGACGATGAATATGTAATGGCCGCCTTCAGATTGAAATTCATGTCCTTCATTGTGGGCAGAGGCAATGCCGCGAATCATTACATCCTCCATCTTGATTTCTCCGATTTTCACATCAAGCTGTTGACCCGGAAAGGATTTGACAAAATCCAAACGCCGATGATCCCCGTGATTGTGCGTTGTCAGTAAAACATCCTTCTTGGTTGGAGGGCTGGATAGCGCTTCGGGAGTAGTGACATCAATAAAGACCCTTGTTCCCCTGGCGCTTATCAACTCAACCTGGGCAGGGTCCAAATAGTACAGTTTAATAGAATCTTTGCCCTCTGATGTTTTGGGGATTCCCAGAATGCAACATATGGTGCTAACCATAAGAAAAGAAAACAATGCCTTGAAAATAACATGTATCATTCTTCTCTCCTCCTTTTTTCCTGAAGATTGTTTATGGTTTTTTTTAGCTGTTTTCTGAATAAGACTTCTTCTGGTTATCTTATCCATATTTCCTCTTCTCATTTTAATCGATCGAGGCATAGACCGTTGATCATGGCTTGCGCTGACTTTTCATCCGGGGATTTAAATACGAGAGCGAGGCTGTCATGGTTCAATTTGTACCCCAACCAGCCGTCTTCAATCTTGAAAAAAGCCGAATTTTCATTAGCGCCGGTCTTGGTGCCGACTCTGGCACTTTCAGGTATGTACGATTTGCGAAAAAGATCCAGTGCACGGCTTGCTTTTTCGGGAGTCGAGTATTTCACAAACAATACCCGCGCCTTTTTTGATTTTTCGCCGCCGGTCTTTTCATAGGTCGCGGTAACCGCTTCCGCCGAGCGGTCCAGGTTCAAGATGTTTTCCAGGCTCAAATAATAGAATATATTCAATATCAGGTAGGAGCGAAAATAGCGGATCTGATTGGGCTGTAGTTTCCATCCATCGGCGATCTCATCTGTAAGTATGTTCAACAAACTTGGCCCATCAGGGAGCTTGTCATTTTCAGCAACTGACCGGCCCAACGACAGAACGGCTTCCTTGGATTGAGGCGTTTCCCGGGTTGCCATAATCCGCGCATACATGCTGCCAGACCAAATTCTCAGCAGACCGGCGCCATACAGCGCCCTGGGCAGTGGAGATCGAGAAGCTTTTACGGCTTCAGGCCGTGATGATCTCAAATCTACAGGCTCGCCCCCCCAATCCTGGGAAAGAAGCCCGAAAGCATCATCAGGCGTCTCCATGAAGTATATTTCGACTTCGATGCTTTCCCGGCCGTCGGCCTTATATTCGTACACCTCAAGGTTTTTGAACCGGTATGCCAGATAAAGCTCTCCGGCTCCGTCCATATAATCAAAGATATTTGACGCATCCACCATCTTGGGCGAATCAGGTCTGGTCCAAATTCCGACGGTTTTAGGAAGCTTAAAGGTACGCTCTTTCATTTTTGCACTGGCCTCAGCAAAAGTTATCATGAATAGAATAGCTGCTATTATGTAAAAAGTTCTTTTCCATAACCGGCTCACAGGATCACTCCTATCCATATAGAAAACCTCTCTCTTTTCAGTATAAGTTCATCGATATTACACGCCCTCATCTTCCCTGCTATTCGCTTAATGCCGCTACTATTGTCTCCCCTAATTGTTTTGATGCGGCCGGGCCGTTGGCGGGTATGATATTTCCATCGCGTTCTACAGGGTTGCCTGTATAAATGGCTCCTTTTTGCTTTATATTATAAGAACGGGAAGTTGTAGCCTTTTTCCCTTGAAGCAGGCCTGCGTTCGCTAAAATAACGGGTGCACCACAGATGGCTGCGATAATTTTCCCTTGATCCAGTGCTTGTTTGGCAATTTTATGAGCTATGGGATTGTCAAAATATTCAGCACACCCAATACCGCCGATAAAGACAATAGCATTAAAATTCTTTGTTTCAATATCGGTAATAAGAATATCAGGCTTTACTGTCAACACATAGAGTCCCGACCCGGACGCCTCTGATAAGGTGCTGCAGGCAACGATGATTTTGGCTCCCTCTTGTTCGAAAACATCTTTCAGCTCTTTAAACTCACTTGCCTCAAACATACGTTCCGCAATAATCATTACAATTTTTTTACCCTTTAATTTGCCTTCTTTTTTCTGCTGATTTTGAGCGAATACAACCGAGAGAGATAACAGCATAATTAAAGCGATGGATAATGGCATATATCTTTTCATGGGACCCCCTCTTTTCAGGCTATTATAACTTTGATAAAAAAATAAAAGAGCTTTTTAGGCCGCAAACTAGTGTACTGTCTCCGCAATGACTTTACAATGTTGTCATTCCGGACTTGATCCGGAATCCAGTGTTTTCAATCTGGATTCCCGCCTTCGCGGGAATGACAGTCCTACGAGCATTGAATAGAAGTGTTAGAGACACTACACTAGTAAATTGTCAGGCTTCTATGA
>Ga0299915_10003158_pt1 | contig 11956 bp, 9 predicted proteins | sample RVTome_13_FD_200263 | JGI IMG/M metagenome (GOLD analysis project Ga0299915, IMG submission 200263) | Soil microbial communities from uranium-contaminated site in the Upper Colorado River Basin, Wyoming, United States - RVT92D227 (version 2) ... | reverse complement strand
GACGAATTCTATTCTTTGATGGCTTCCTTGGACTTCCTTCCCAATTCTCCCACGTTGATGAATGCGGGGAGAGAGCTTCAACAACTCTCTGCCTGCTTTGTTCTTCCTGTCGGAGATTCCATGGATGAAATTTTCGATGCCGTGAAACAGATGGCCTTGATTCAAAAAAGCGGTGGCGGCACGGGTTTCTCTTTCTCACGGATCAGGCCGAAAAATGATGTCGTGGGTTCCACCCAGGGAGTTTCAAGCGGCCCGGTCTCTTTCATGAGCGTTTTTGATACAGCCACCGAGACAATCAAGCAAGGAGGAACGCGTAGGGGTGCGAATATGGGCATCCTCCGCGTGGACCACCCTGACATTCTTCATTTCGTCCAATGCAAAGAGGGCGACCATCACTTCAACAATTTCAATATCTCGGTGGCCGCTACCGATGAATTCATGGAGGCCGTGGAATCAGGGAAGGAGTATGCTCTTCGGAATCCAAGGACCAAAGAAATCATTGATACGCTCGATGCCCGTGGAGTTTTTGAGAAGATGGTCCACTACGCCTGGAAGAACGGGGACCCAGGAATCATCTTTATCGATCGGATCAATCAAGACAACCCCACTCCTCAAGTCGGACAGATCGAGAGCACCAACCCTTGCGGGGAACAACCTCTCCTTCCTTACGAGTCCTGCAACCTTGGTTCCATCAATCTTTCCAATATGGTTCGGAACGGAGCCATCGATTGGGAAAGACTGGGTTCGGCGACTGAAAAGGCTGTCCATTTTTTAGATAACGTGATCGACATGAATCGCTATACCCTTCCCCAGATTGAAGCGATGACCAAGGCGAATCGAAAGATCGGTCTGGGTGTGATGGGATTTGCTGATCTTCTCATTCTGTTAGGAATTCCCTACAACAGCCCAAAAGCCTTAGAGATCGGGGGAAAGGTAATGGCCTTTATTCAGAAGAGGGCGAGAGAGGCCTCCAGGGAGTTGGCTCTGAAGAGAGGGTCTTTCCCGAATTTCGATGGAAGTACCTTGGAGGGCCGATGGGATGCGATGAGAAATGCGACGGTCACGACGATTGCTCCTGCCGGGACCATTTCCATTATCGCAGGCACCTCCTCGGGAATCGAACCCATATTTGCTCTGGCGTTTATCCGACATGTCTTGGAAGGCAAGGAACTTTTAGAAGCCAATCCATACTTTGAGACCTTGGCAAAGCAGGAAGGATTCCATTCAGAAGAACTGATGAGGAAGATCGCTTACAGCGGGAATATCCAGAACGTTAAAGAAGTTCCAGAGAACATCCGGAAACTCTTTGTGACGGCCCATGATATCACCCCGGAGGATCATATCCGGATGCAGGCGGCTTTTCAAAAATATACAGACAACGCCGTTTCGAAAACCGTCAATTTTCCTCACGAGGCGACCGTCGATGACGTGGCCAAGGTCTATAAATTGGCTTACGAACTGGATTGTAAGGGAGTAACCATCTACCGGGACAGGAGTCGAACAAAACAAGTCCTATATAAAGGAACGGATTCCGTGAGCAGGGATCGATCGAAGGAGGAGGAATTTCGCGAGGAAGAGAGGAAGCCGAGGGCCCGCCAGGATGTGATTCACGGGTCTACCCGAAAGATCCGAACCGGTTGCGGGAACCTCTATGTGACGGTGAATGAGGATGAGGAGGGAAGGCTTTTTGAGATTTTTAATCAGATAGGAAAGGCGGGGGGGTGTGTCGCCTCTCAATCCGAGGCAATCGGCCGCCTGGTCTCTCTGGCTTTTCGATCGGGAATTGAACCCGAAGATATCATTCGACAGCTGAAAGGCATCAGCTGTCATACGCCGGTCTGGTACCGTGAAGGAAAAGTTCTCTCTTGCTCTGATGCCATAGGCAAGGCCATCGAATGGCACCTCCAAGAGAAGGAGGGAAGAATTAAGACCGGGCTCGAAATAAGAATGTCCATTCCAAAACATCCTTGCCAAGAAGAGGGGGGATCTTTTCAACGGAGTTTAGGTATGGTCTTTCAAAGAGGGGCATGCCCTGAATGTGGAGGACCTCTTATCTTTGAAGAGGGTTGTGTAAAGTGTTACTGCGGATATTCAGACTGCGGCTGATATACGCATAGCGCCCGCCTCCATAAGCCTTGCCGCAGGCATAGGGCATAGCGCATCGCGTAAAGACAATATTAATCCCATTGCTTTAAAACCCATTCACTCAATAACTTAACCTTACAGTTGAATAATAAGATTTCAAAAAGGCGGTTGGGTGTGCTGACAAAGCTTTACGGCGGAACCTTTTGGCGGTTTGCTACTGTGTTTCCAAACCCGTTACAGAAGTCACATTAGGCGATATCGCATGTTACTCATAAATAAAGTAAAGAGCCGCTTGTAAAGGTTTGGAAGCATAGCCAACCGCCTTTCCAATGCGACATTAAGGTTAAATTTTGAAGACTCGATCTTTTAAGGCAGGGAATTCCGCTCGGGCCTTCTGAACGATATCTCGATTCACCTCTGCCCAGACCACACACTCCTCCTCATTACTTCCGGTTATGATTTGACCCATTGGATCGACGACCAGGCTGTGCCCGATAAACTGTGTTCCCCGATTCATCCCTACGCCATTGGATGAAATGAGGCAGGAGAGATTCTCCAAGGCTCTTGTTCGATTCAGAAGAAGCCAATGCTCCAGACGAGGAGCGGGCCAGGCGGAGGCGATCAGAAAGAATTCAGCCCCTTGATCGAGCATCTTCCTGAATAATTCTGGAAATCTTAAGTCATAGCAAGTGGCCAGCCCGAAGTTTCCAAATTCAGTGGGGATCACCGTGATGGATGTGCCGGGAGTTAAGATTTCTGCCTCCTGAGATTGGTAGGTGAAAAGGTGAATCTTCTGGTAACCTCCAAGGATCTTTCCTTGGGGGTCCAAAAGAAAACTGGAATTGTAAAATCGATCACTTCTCTTTTCTACAAGGCTTCCGGTATGAAGATGGCAGGAAAGTTCTTTAGCCAAAGTTCGAAGGAGGGTTAAGGTCGGACCCTCTTGCGTTTCGGCCTCATTCCTATAACGATCAAAGCTCATAAATCCTATACTCCAGAGTTCTGGCAGGAGGATCAGGTCTGCCCCCCGACATTGGCGAATCATCTCAGAAGCATGTTCCAAAGCTTTTTCTTTTGATTCCTCGATGACTTTTAACTGAATGGACGCCACACGCATCGTTTTGCCCTATCGATGGTTTTGACTCGTTTTCATGGGTAGCACATATAAATTCGGCCTGTCAAGCCAACCCGGGAAAAATAGTTGCTTCCCAACTGAGAGATGGTTTAGAATAATTTTAGCTGATAATGAGTCAAAGGACATGAGACAGGACAAACGAAAGGTAGCCATTGGGTTACTCTTTTTTATTGGAACCCTTTCAGGGTGGGGATTCTTCGCCTATGGTAATGAGCAGAAACAGATCCCTGATCTAAAACCGGGGCCTGGAAAAGTCTTTCTATATGCGGCAAAAAAGTTTGGTGTTCCCATCCTCAAGGCTTCCATTAAGATTGAAAATGGATTATCCGAACAGGGGAAGCCTCTATACCATATTTCTGCCTCTGTGGATTCTTTCCGTTTTGGATTCTTATTTAGGATGAACAACCGATTCCTCTCAACCGTACAGGCGGAGACCTGTTCCCCGGTGCGATATGTTAAAGAAATTGATCAAGAGGGACTTCTGATCGAGAATAAACATTATCTTCAAACGGTCACGTTTGATTACCCTAACAAGAAGGTAGTGATGGAAAAAGGGGAGAAGAAAGAGAGGCAAGAAATTCCCCTTTTATCCGACACGCATGATCCTCTTTCGATGTTCGCCAAATGTTATTTAAAAGAGGAAATTCATCCGGGACAGGATATTCAGATGTCTATTTTCGACGGGGTGAAGTTGCGACAGATGGTCTTTTATTCAAAAAAAGGGAAGGTCAAGTCAAAGGTGTATGGAGAGGTTGAGGCCGTATGTCTCGAGTCCAACACTTCCTTTTCTTCCTTTGAAGATAAAGAGGGGAAAATCCGAATCTGGTACACTACTCATGGGGAAAAGACTCCGATCTTGATTGAGCTGGAGCTTCCCATTGGACATATCGAATTTGAATTGGAGTCTGTAGAAAAGAGGTAAAAATGCCTGAACAGGATGGGATGAGAAAAGGTCTCGAAGCGCCCATCCGATGTTCAATATCAAAACAATAAAAGCTGAGTGGAAAGGAGGAAACCATGGCAGTAAAGAAGGCAGCAAAAAAAGTGGCAAAAAAGGGTGTAAAGAAGGGGGATGTTTATAAATGTAGTGTTTGCGGTCTGGCTGTCAAAGTGGATGCGGTCTGCGGGTGCATCGATACTTGCGACATCATCTGCTGTGAGAAACCCATGAAGCCTAAAAAGAAGGGTTAACCGAGATATTGCATTGAAAAGGCAGTTGGGTCCGCTTGCAAATCTTTACCAAGCGGTTCTTTATTATGTTTTATGGGTCGCATACAATATCACCTAAGGTAAGTTCTATAATATAGTTGGAAGCTCAGTAGCAAAATGATAGAAGGTTCCGCCCTGCCTTCGCCCCGCAAGCGCGGGGCTTCGCGCAGGCAGGTGTAAAGATTTGGAGAATCCCCACCATGAGGTGTGGATTCTCCCGGAAAGGTAAGATTCTTTTGTATCATCTGGCGGCCCAGCACACCCAACAGCCTTTTGACATGTTTTTATTTAACTGGGGGTAATTCATCATCCACCCACATGGCCTGCAGTCAGCAGGTCTCCCTATGGAAGAACTTACCACCGACATTCTTGTGATCGGCAGTGGCCTAGCTGGCCTCCTTTCTGCTTTGGAGGCAGAGAGAGCGGGTCTTCGTGTTCTCCTGGTAGGGAAATTCGCCATTGGAATGGGGACCAATACCTCGTTGGCCAATGGCGCCTTCACCGTTGCGAACGCCGGTTTTTCCAAAGAGGATCATCTCCGAGCGACCTTAGAATCTGGAAGGGGATTAACCCAGGTTAAACTGGCGGAGACCCTCATTGAGAAAGGTCCGGATGCCATAAAAAAATTGCGAGGCGATGGAGTCCCCCTCCTTGATAAAGGGACGGGGTGTATCGTGGCTCGGCCAGAGGGTTCCTCCCAACTGCCTGGAGTCCTCTTAATCAAACCTCTGGTCGAAAGACTGAAAAACAGTTCCATCAAACTTTTGCCAGGGCTGGTCATTTTTGATTTAGTCGTTGAGGGAGGAGAAGTTCGGGGGGCGCTTGGATTTTTAAATGATGGGAAACCCTGTTTGATTCAATCGGGAGCGGTCATTCTCTCAACCGGTGGAGCGGGGTCGATTTATCGTAGAAATGATAATCAGAAAAGTATCCTCGGAGATGGATATGCCTTAGCCTTTCGGGCAGGTCTTCCCCTTTTTGACTTAGAATTTGTCCAATTTTATCCCTTTGTTTTGGGAGAGCCAAGGCTCTCTTCTTTTCTCCTTTATCCTCCCTATCCAAGTGAAGTCAGGTTGTTCGATGAGAAAGGGGAGGATCTCTTAGAGAAATTTGACCTTCACGGAGATCTAAACCAAGCCATTAATGTCCAAAGAGATCGCCTCTCCATTGCCCTCTACCATGCCTCGCAGAATGGGGACGTTTTTTTTGATTTGACCCAGGTCCCGCAAGAAAAATGGGAGCGTTATCCCCTTAACTTTCTCAAGAAATCGAAGTTTCCTTTCCATGATAGACCCTTTCTCGTTTCCCCGGCAGTCCATTTCTTTATGGGAGGGGTGGAGATCGATGAAAACGGCAGAACGTCTCTCCCTGGTCTCTTTGCGGCAGGGGAGGTCGTCTGGGGGATTCATGGTGCCAATCGACTGGGAGGGAATGCACTGACGGAATGTGCAGTGTTTGGAGCCATTGGAGGTCAGTCGGCAGCCGAATATGTCCGCCAGAAACAACAGGAGCAGGGAGGATTCAATCTTTTCTCTGAAAACTTTATCAAAAAATGGGATCGAAAGGTTCGATCCTATCTCAGAAAAAGAAGAGGAACCTTTGACCGACCCAGAGACCTGCTTAAGGAGTTAAAAGATTTGGCCTGGAGATATGCCGGTCCTGTTCGGGAGGAAGAGTCCTTGAAAGAGGGGTTGGATCGGTTGGCTTCTATTGAGAAAAGAATCGAGGAGGTTTATCCTGCTACCTTCAAAGATCTTTTCAAAAAAAGAGATTTAGAAAATGTGACACTCCTTCTCAAGGCTATCTTAAAGGGAAGCTTGCTTCGAACGGAGAGCAGAGGTTCCTTCTTTCGGAAGGATTTTCCGGATCAGGATGACCAGAATTGGTTGAAAAATACCTGCTACCGTCTTGAAAAGGGGGAACTTCTGATAACTCATATAGAGAAAGCCCAAATGTCAAAATCCAAATGACAAATGAATACCAAAAGACTCAATGTCAAAAGCTTTTCCTTTTTCCTTTTGTGATTTGAACTTTAAATTTCATTTGAGCTTGGAACTTTGACATTTGACATTTAGTAATATGCCCATCTCTACTCAAAAAGGAGATAGACGCCCTTTAACTCTTTTATCTCCTCGCCCGGTATGAAGAGAAAAAGGCCCGGATGAAATCGAAACATCCCCCCTATCAGGCCTCTCTCTTAGAATTCTTATCCTTGACATTCTATTGAACTTTTGGTAAGAGTTCTCCACTATCTCTAATGAACATTGACCTGAACCGCTTTTCACCGTTTAAACCTTTTCTAAGTTTTTGAACGGCAAGTGTCCCATCCAGTTCTATTTTTAGGATGCAGGGCGAGGAAAGGCAAGAGGAGAAAAGGTGTTTCAATGCCAGTTAGCTCTAGCATGTAACCGAAGAGGTCTGAAAGGAGGGTTCCTGTGGTTAAGAAAAAGAGAGGAATAGGTCTGTTGCCGAAACTATTAATAGGAGTTCTTATACCGATTGTGTTGGCTTTTATAGTCATCGGGAGCATGGTGTTCTACAGTTGGAACGTTGGGGGGAGACCGTTTTTTACAAGCATTAAAGACAACGGATCGCAGAAGCTAACAGAATTAAAAACTTTTTTTTTGACGGAAACAAGGACCTACACTGGCGGACTGGTGGAAAAGATAATCAAGACAAAGGCCTTGGATGTAGTGGGGCAGATGGAGGTGGTTTTTCGATCCAATCCCAAAATGAAAAAGGAAGATCTATTGAAAGACCCGGTCATTCAATCGATTGCCGTCCAAAAGGTTGGAGAGATGGGTCATACTGCCATCTGTGATGTTCAAGGTGTCATTTATTTCCATGTGGATCCTACATTGGTTGGGATGTCTTTGAATCAAATCTACGGGAAAAATCCTGAGTTATTGAGGATTGTGGAAACCGGTGCTAAAAATCCGACCTCTGATTATTATGATTGGAAGGATGCGAGCGGAAGGGTTTATTCCAAATATTTCTATTTGCACCCCATCAAAGGCTCGGAATTCATTGTACTGGCAGATGCTTACGTCGAGGAATTTTCGAAACCTGTGAAAGCGATCGAAGACAGAGTGAGGCAGATCGAAAGAAGATATCTTGAGGAATACAATAGAGATTTTCGTATTTTCTTCCTGATCATTTTGATCACTCTCCTCGTGCTCATGGCTGTGATTTTCTTATTTTCTCGGTCGGTGGTTCATCCCATCAAGTACCTCTCCAAGGTGGCTGACACAATCAGTATGGGAGAGTTGAACGTTCCCATCAACCTTAAAGCGACAGGAGAGGTCGGTCTTCTGGTCGAATCCCTAGAACGAATGCAGGCGAGTGTGAAGGCCGCCATCGAACGATTTAAAAAGATGAAATAAAATGATCATTCTTTTTTTCGTTGACAACATTGGCAGGGTTTAATATCAAAGGAGAAATATCTACCACATTTCAAGGGAGGTGTAATGATGAGACGTTTAATTGTATTGGGAGTCATTGTTTTTTTGGTCTTTGGCGTTTCCTCCGTATGGGCTCAAAAGCCGGTTCGATTATCCATCGTTACAGGAGGGACAGGAGGGGTCTATTACCCAATGGGTGGAGGAATGGCCAGTATCCTATCGAAATATATTCCCTATGTGGAGGCAACGGCAGAAGTGACGACTGCCTCTGTGGATAACTGTCTTCTGGTGGGTAGAGAGAAGGCGGATTTAGCCCTGATCATGGCAGATGTCGGATGGGATGCTTATCAGGGAAGGGGTAAATTCCGGGAGAAAATTCCTCTAAGGACAGTAGCGGTTCTTTATCCAAATAACATGCATATCGTGACGTTGGAAGGTAAAGGCATTGAAAAAGTGACCGATTTGAAAGGGAAAAGGGTTTCGACGGGTGCTCCTGGGAGTGGAACAGAGGTGAAGGCTCTGAGAGTTCTTGAAGCTTATGGATTGGACCCCAATAAGGATATGTCAAGGGATAAATTGGGCGCCTCTGAATCAGCAGGTGCATTGAAGGACAGGAAGATCGACGCCTACTTCTGGGACGGAGGCCTTCCAACGGCATCCGTCACAGACTTAGGTGCCACTCCAGGGATAAAGATCAAACTGATTGGTCATGGGGAGGCAGTTTCTAAGATGAGGGAAAAATATGGGCCGATCTATATAAAATGGAACATTCCTCCAAATACCTATCCTGGACAGGAGGCGGAGGTTCCGATTGCGGTGGTATGGAATATTCTGGTTTGTCACGAAAAGATGAAAGGCGATTTGGCTTATGATATCGTGAGGAACCTCTTTGATCATAAACCGGAGTTAGTTGCCGTCCATCGAGAAGCACGGTTCTTATCCTTGGAGACCCAGCCGGGTGGGGCATCTCCGATTCCATTCCATCCAGGAGCGCTTCGATATTTTAAGGAAAAAGGGTTGAAGATTAAATAATTGAAATCGAAACGATCGCCCCTCCTGATATGGATTGGCATACTGATCGTAGCAGGAGGGGTTTTTCTATTCAAAAAAGTGACCCTGCTTCATATCGAGAATATGGATCGCCCCAAGGCGATCCATATTCAGATGAGGCCCTCTGAAACATTTTCCATGTTCTACATTCATTCGATCTACAAGGAGCCTGTTGTCGAAGAATTCCAGGCTGAGGGAGCTGCCATTGTTCTGAAAGGAGTAAGGACAAAAAGCCCTGCCGTCATGGAATACTATGGGTTTGAAGATACGACGGGATTCCATCCGATGAATCAGAGGCTGGGGGCCATCTATTTTAAGTGGGGAACAGGAGAGGGACAGGGATTGATTGTAAGGGACAGAAAGATTTACTTGAGTGAGATCGGAGAAAGAGGGGATCGAATTCAATTGAGAGTTGAATCGGTCTCTTTGGGGAAATATCTTCTCTTACTCATTTGGAAATATCATTAGAGAAGAGAGGAGGAAGGGCAGAGATTTGGAAGAGAAAAAGAGAAAAGAAGATCAGGAAGTTTTAATTACAGAAGAGGCCCTAAAAGAAGCAGAAAAATACATCGAAGAGGAAGAGGGGCCCTCTCGCCGGCTGACCGGGAGGATGGATGTTTTCATCACCGTAGTGGCTGTGGTGATGTCACTGATCCACCTCTATGCGGCCATCGGGGTGATCATGACTCAGGTGTTGAGGGGAATCCATGTCATGTTCGTCCTCTTTCTCTCCTTCTTGGTTTTCCCGTCCTTCAAGCGTTTTAAAAATCGGATTATCTGGTATGACTTTATCCTCGCCCTTCTCGCCGTAGCGGTGATCGCCTATATGCTGATCGACTTTGAGGATTTTATCTACCGTTCTGTCGTACCGAATTTCTGGGATAAGCTCTTTGGAGTGATATTGATTTTGTTGATACTGGAGGCTACTCGGAGAACAACGGGTTGGGTTATGCCTGCCATCGTCACCGCTTTTATTGTTTATGCATTCATTGGACCGGAACTCCCCAAACCTTGGACACATCGGGGATACGACATTGACCGAATTGTTGGGCATATGTATATGACCCTCGAAGGGATCTTCGGAGTCCCGATCGATGTCTCATCGACCTTCATCATCCTCTTTACCATCTGGGGTGCTTTTTTAGAGTTCTCCGGTGCTGGAAAGTTCTTTATCGACTTTTCCTTTGCAGCCATGGGCGGAAAATCGAGCAGTGCAGGTCGAACCGTGACACTGTCCTCTTTCCTCCTCGGGGGTCCTTCCGGAAGTGGTGTGGCTACGACCGTGACATTGGGGTCGGTGGCCTATCCGATGTTAGCCAAGGCAGGCTATAGTAGGGATGCTGCCGGAGGGCTTCTTTCGGCAGGAGGGATCGGGGCAATCCTCTCCCCTCCTGTCCTGGGAGCCGCTGCCTTTCTCATCGCAGAATTCTTAAAGATCTCCTACTTAGATGTGATCATCATGGCCTGTATCCCTACGTGCCTTTATTATTGGTCCATCTTTTTGATGGTGGAGCTGGATGCTAAAAAGTTCGGGGTCAAAGAGATTGCTTTCGATAAAACCTATAGTTTGGGACAGCTCACCTACCTCTACGGATTTCACTTCATCTCTCTCGTCGCCATCGTGGTGATTATGGTGATAGGTTTTACGCCCATCTATGCAGTCTTTTGGGCAACCGTGATCACCTTTGCACTCAGTTTTATTAGGAAGGATACGGGTCTTTATCCCAAGAAGTTAGTGAAGGCATTGAGAGGAGGTTCGATCGGGGTATTGAGCGTTGCCTCCACCTGTGCAGCGGCCGGAATCATTGTGGGAGTGGTGACCCTGACAGGCCTCGGATTAAAGTTTAGTTCGATTATCATCCAATATGCTGGGGGAAGTATTTTTTTAACAGCCGTCTTTACAGCGCTCATCGTTTGGGTGATTGGGCTTGCCGTCCCCGTCACAGCTTCCTATATCATTTCAGCGGTCATCGCTGCACCGGCAATGATTCAACTTGGGGTTCCTGATTTTGCTGCCCATATGTTTATCTTCTATTACGCCATTCTTTCAGAAGTCTCTCCACCCACGGCTCTCTCATGCTTTGCGGCTGCGGCTCTCACAAAAGGGAATCCCTATAAGACGACCCTATACGCATGGAAATATACCCTTCCTGCCTTTATCGTACCCTTTATGTTCACCCTTGACCCCAAAGGAGTTGGCATTTTGCTCAAAGGGCCGGTCGTCAATGTGATCTGGACGACCTTCACCGCTTTTATCGGGATTGCTGCCCTGGCAGGAGGGGTGGAGAACTGGTTTTTTAAGAAAACGACAATTTATGAACGATTCATGCTCATTGGCGCAGGGTTACTGTTGGTTTACCCCATCCCGTTATACGACGTCATCGGGTTCGGGTTGGTAGCCGTGGTGATTATTTCGCAAAAGTTAAGAAAGGATGAACCACTTCCTCTCACAAGTGCAACCCAAAATCGCCCACCCTGGGGTTGACCAATCGAACATAATCGTTATATTTGACCTTCAATATTTCCACATGACTTCCTGCCTGGAAAACGTTCAATTCGCCTTGGATGAGAGCTTGATCGACCCATCCCTCTATGGGGTCAGAGACGTTTGATTCTCATCGAAGAATATTGTAAGAAAAATTCATGATTAAAACCTTGCGGCTTTTTTTATTTTTTACATTCGTCTCCTTTTCCTTAACGGGCTGTGGAAATCTCCTCTATCTCTCCAAATTGGGATGGCATCAATCCTTCATCACCTTTCATAGCGTCCCGATTCAAGAGGTTTTAGAGAAGGAAGAGGTGGAGGACGAAGCCAAGGAGAAGATCCGTTTCGTCCAGGAGGTAAAGCGCTACGGTGAAGAGAAGTTGGGTCTTACGAAAACCAAGAATTATTCAAAATATTTCGAAGTCAAGGGCCCTGTTCTCCACGTCATCACGGCCGCTGAGAAGGATTGTCTCCGACTTTATCATTGGGACTTTCCCATCACCGGCAAGGTGACCTATAAAAGCTTTTTTACGAAAGAGGGTGTTCTAAAGGAGAAGCAATTTCTCGAAGCGATCGGGTACGATACCTTTA
>Ga0299915_10003156_pt1 | contig 11961 bp, 9 predicted proteins | sample RVTome_13_FD_200263 | JGI IMG/M metagenome (GOLD analysis project Ga0299915, IMG submission 200263) | Soil microbial communities from uranium-contaminated site in the Upper Colorado River Basin, Wyoming, United States - RVT92D227 (version 2) ... | reverse complement strand
GAAAGGCTGGTTCACCAGCGCCTTTCTCTAGCTCACTCTTATGTTGATGGGGCTAGGAAAAGTCTCCAAGAGCTTAGTAAATATAGCCGACAAAAGGGTATAATGCTGGGGCTTGAGACCAGATTCCATTTCAACGAGATACCAAATATGGATGAAATGGCAGAGTTACTTGACGAAGTATCAGAACATCTGGCTGGCTACTGGCATGACGTAGGACATGCTGAGGTACAACAGCAGCTCGGATTTAGCATTCATGAAGAATGGCTTTTGCGGTTCAGAGACAGGTTGGTTGGCATCCACTTGCACGATATCCGCGGTATTTCCGACCACCATGCCCCAGGACAGGGAAACATGAATTGGGAAATGATAGCCAAGTACTTACCTCGGGGAATAGTAAAAGTCTGCGAGATCGGCGAGTGGAATGATGAAGAGCAAATGCAGGGAGTGGTCAAATTTCTCCAGAAGAAAGGAATACTAGGTTAGCCGGAGGAGCGCAATGAATCTACAGGACATTCGACGGAACTTAGCCTATCGTATCACCAGTCCTATAGTCAGTATTTTGAGCAGAAGTGGCATAACACCCAATACTCTTACTCTCACGAATCTGACCTTGAACATAGTTGCGGCCTATGTTATTGCTACGGGGCACTTTCTTCTTGGCGGGGTGTTAATACTAGGCTCCGGCTTATTTGACCTCCTTGACGGAGCTCTGGCCCGCTTCACCAAGCGAACTACGAAGTTCGGTGCTGTACTGGATTCCACAGTTGACCGCATCTCTGAAGCGGCGACTCTCTGTGGCCTCTTGATTTGGTACGTCGCAAAAGAAGGCGCCACCCTGGAAATTGTACTTATTCTTGCTGTTTTGATCGGTTCCTTCCTGGTCAGCTATATAAGGGCTAGAGCGGAAGGACTCGGCTGGCAATGCCAAGTTGGCTTGTTTACTAGAGCAGAACGGGTTATAGTATTAGCAGTAGGTTTGCTGATAAATCAGATTTTTGTTGCTTTATGTATTCTGGCGGTCTTCGTCTTTGTCACTGTGGTTCAAAGGTTGGTTTACCTGTGGAAGCAAGAAAAGACTAAAGGAGATTGAATGGCAGTCATAGCTGTTGTGGGAGGGCAGTGGGGTGATGAAGGAAAGGGAAAGATAATTGATCTTCTGGCTGAGAAGGCGAAGATAGTAGTCCGTTTCTCCGGCGGAGACAATGCTGGTCATACTGTGATCAACCCTTATGGCGAGTTCCGGTTGCATCTCGTCCCTTCGGGCATTTTCTACCCTCAGGTAACTTGCATTATCGGCAATGGTGTGGCTATTAATCCGGCAGTACTTCTTGAGGAGATAGATGACCTGCAAAGCTTTGGCGTAGCTATAAGCCGCCTTTTCATTAGTGACCGAGCTCACCTGATCATGCCCTACCACACCCTCCTCGACAGGCTGGAAGAAGAACGGCGCGGCAAAGGAGCATTGGGTACAACACTCAGAGGAATTGGGCCTGTCTTTGCTGACAAAGTGGCCCGTGTGGGAATTCGTACTGGAGATTTGTTAGATAGGGACATATTTCTGGGCCGCTTAAAGTCGGCTCTGGAACTCAAGAATATTATCCTGACCAAAGTGTACCAGTCTCCGCCTCTATCGCTTGATGACATCTATCAGCAATACTGGCATTACGGGGAGAGGCTCGTCCCTTTCATCCGAGAAACTAGCTCCATAATTCGCGAAGCCGCGACCAGAGGAGAGACGGTTTTGTTGGAAGGTGCCCAGGGAGCTTTGCTTGACCCTGACTTTGGCACCTACCCCTATGTGACTTCTTCTTCACCACTGGCCGGGGCAAGTTGTATTGGAGCGGGCCTGGGTCCGAGGGGGATTGACCGCGTGGTGGGCATATTCAAAGCATATGACACCCGAGTCGGTGCCGGACCCATGCCCACAGAGCTCAAAGACAAGATTGGTGACTTAATACGAGAAAAGGCTCGCGAGTATGGTGCTACCACGGGAAGGCCACGAAGATGTGGTTGGTTTGATGCTGTGGCAGGTCGCTTCAGCGTTCAAATAAATGGCCTTAGTGATATAGCTCTGACTCACCTGGATATCTACGATGGTTTTCCCGCAATCAAAATATGCACCGCTTATGAATTCAAAGGCCAGGCACTGACTTCCTTTCCCAGCGATGCAGCGGTACTAGGACAATGCCAACCCATCTACGAGGAATTGGACGGCTGGCAAGAATCAATAAGTGGAATCCGTAATTTCAGAAAGCTGCCGGCGCAGGCTCACAAGTATCTGTCTCGCCTTGAAGACCTCCTCTCTTGCCCCATCAGTCTTGTCTCCACAGGACCAGATAGGAGGCAAATCATTGAAAGAAATCTAAAATCCGAAGTACGAAGCCCTAAATCCTGAAACACGGAAGAATTCACAAGTCAGTAGGCGGTAGAAAGAAGGTGGCTTCTAATTGGTCAATGTTGAATCCTGTCTACTGACCACTTTCGTTGTCTGGGGCTTAGAGACTAGGATTTGGAATTTAACGGGGAATAGGTAAATCTATTCCGTAGTTCTTTAGCGTCGCCTTTATAAGGTCGGCTGATTTTTCATCAGGCTCAACTAGAGGCAAGCGAGGTTTCCCCACTGAAAAACCTACGTAATTCAGAGCCCACTTGACGGGTACAGGATTGGAAACGATGAACAGGGCATTTATCAGTGGCAAAAGGTATCGGTGAATCTTAGCTGCTTCTTGAAATTTGCCGCCAAGGCACTTCTCTATCATATCCTTTAGCTGGATTCCTACTAGATGTGAGGCGATGCTGATAACACCGTAACCGCCCAAAGCAAGTATGGGCAAGGTATCACTGTCATTGCCACTGTAGACCAAGAAGTCTTCCCTGGTTCCTTGAATGATCTCAGCTATCTGCCCGAGATTGCCACTTGCCTCCTTCACGCCCACAATATTATCAATTTGATTCAACTTGATCAGCGTATCGGCAGTAAGGTTAGTAACCGTACGCGATGGCACATTATAGATGATGCATGGCAAGGTAGTACTCTGGGCAATGGCCTTGAAATGCTCCTGCAATCCTTGCTGGGTCGGCCTATTGTAATAGGGAACTACCAAAAGACAGGCATCAACTCCAATTCTCTCGGCTTCCTTAGTCAACTCTTGGCTTTCTCTGGTATCGTAGTTGCCTGTGCCAGCGACTACTGTCCCGCGGTCGGCTACCGCCGACTTTATTTCAGCAAAAAGCCGCAATTTCTCTTCCCGGCTCAGAGTGGCAGACTCGCCAGTGGTGCCTGAGACCACCAACCCATCGCTGCCCGAATCAAGCAAAGACAGTGCCAGCTTCTTAGCTTGTTGATAGTCAACCTGGCCCCGAGCATCAAAAGGTGTTACCATGGCTGTTAACAGGCGACCCACCATACCCCTGCCCCGTAACTTTGACGAGCTTTTGCGGACTCCCGGCCTATTCATTCAAACTGGCCAGACTCTCCCTAGGGCATATCCAGCCCCTCTCTATCCCTTCCTCGGCAATCTGTACAACATTTAGTGCTGCCCCTTTACGCACATTGTCAGCCACTATCCACATAACAAATCCATTGGGGTGTGACACATCCCTTCTGATTCGGCCTACAAATACATGATCTGACCCACTAGCAGCCCAAGGTTGAGGGTAAAAGCTGACGGTAGGATCGTCAAGTACTCTGACTCCCACAGCCTGCGCCAGAATCTTCATTACTTCTTCAGGCGTAATAGGCGAACTGAATTCTACGTTAACTGCCTCGCTATGCCCAAACCAAACAGGAACCCGGACACAGGTGGCCGAAATAGCCATGTTTTCAACATGCAATATCTTGCGTGTTTCCTCCGCCATTCTTTGTTCTTCCTTAGTATATCCATTATCCAAAAAGACACCGATCTCCGGCAGTATATTAAATGCTATCTGATGAGAATAGACATGAGGACAAATACGGCGTCCTTCCAAAACCAATCGTGCCTGATTTGTCATTTCTTTCAGAGCGGCACTGCCGCTACTCGATACCGACTCGTAAGTGCTCACCACAATTCGCTTTATGGGGTTGACCTTGTGCAAGGGATAAAGTGCGACCACCATTTGGATTGTGGAGCACTTCGGACTGGCAATTATCCCTTTGTGCCATTCTATGTCCCCAGGATTGACCTCCGGAACTACCAGGGGCACTCTAGGGTTCATCCTGAAAGCGCTGCTATTGTCAATGACCACTGCTCCAGCTTCGGCAGCCAAAGGCGCTAACCTGCGACTGACATCAGCACCAGCACAGAAAAAGGCAATATCAACATCGCGAAATGCCTCCGTTTTCGCTTCCCTAACCTCAATTCTTTGATGATTAAACAGGAGTCTCACTCCGGACGAATACTGAGGGGATAGCAGCTGGATGGAAGCTACGGGGAACTTACGCTGCTCCAGTACCTTAACAACTTCTTGCCCTACAATATCGGTAGCGCCAACAACAGCTACGTTGAATCCTTCCATGCGATTTCCTACAGCTCTAGCAAGGCATCCAACCCGTAGGTTAGCCCCTTGCGTTTTGTCACTTCCTTAATTGCCAGGATAACGCCAGGCACATAGCACTCCCGACTTATGGTATTGTAACGTAAGCTTAGAGTTTCACCCGCTCCGCTATATACAACTTCCTGCCCAGCCATAAATCCCGGCAATCTCAAACTATGGATAGCTATGCCATCCATTTCTCCTCCTCTGGTATTGCTGAGCACTTTGTGTGTAACTTGAGGATAGATGAATGGTTTGCCGCGCGCCTGCGACATCGCTCTAGCTGTAGCGATGGCGGTCCCTGAAGGAGCGTCAGCCTTTTTGTCATGATGCATTTCGATAATCTCGGCGTGGGCAAAAAACTTAGCAGCAAGCCTCGACAGATGTATCATAAGTGCTGCCCCCAGAGAAAAATTAGGTGCCACTATCGCCCCTACTTTATGGACTTGGCACAATTTTTCAATCTCCGCCAGATTCTCCTCAGAAAGGCCAGTCGTGCCTATGACCATGCTGACCTTCTGTTTAATAGCAACGCGGGCGGCTGCCATCGAAACCTCAGCATTAGTGAAATCCACCACCACATCCGCATCGCAGCTCTTTAGAAGTGACTCCAAATCGGAAGAAAAGAGTATCAGTTCGGGAGCCTCAGTCAGAGGAAGATATTGCTGGGTCACCTCCTTCTCCACGGCACCTACTGCCCTTAATCCGGGCTCGCAAACCACCGCTTTAGTTATCTCCTGCCCCATCCGGCCCAAAGCGCCATTAATAACTACTCTTATGGGTTCTAAAGAGGAAGTCATCTTCCTTTTTCTCCCCTTGTCAGCAAAGCGATCTATTTGCTACGATTGCCATGTTGTTCACCCCTGTCACGTGGGTGAACAAACTTCCTCTGAGGGTCCCTGGGAGCTGCGGAATTCTTGACTTTGGCACCAGGGAGATTGGAAGGCCCTTCCAATATTGCTTTGCGCGATAAATTTATCCTACCAGAATTGTCGATCCCAATGACCTTCACCATTACCTCATCACCCACTTTAACCACATCTTCGACCTGGGGTACATGGTAGTCGGCTAGCTCGCTGATATGGACGAGTCCTTCCTTACCCGGCAGGATTTCCACCATGGCACCAAAATTGAACAGTCTGGTGACTTTTCCAGTGTAAATCTCTCCTTGCTCTACTTCCCGGGTTAAGCCCTGAATTATTTTGATTGCTTTCTGGGCTGCTTCCTCGGTTGAAGAGCCAACGAGAACAGTACCGTCGTTCTTTATATCTATAGTTGTTTTGGTTTCCTCTATAATAGACCTTATGACCCTACCACCAGGGCCAATAACACTCCCAATCTTGCTCGGATCAATTGTTATTTCATACATCCTGGGGGCATAAGGACTAAGCTGGGATCGGCTAGCATTAATAGCTAAACTCATCTTGTCCAGTATCTCTAGCCTTGCCTCACGAGCCTGATTTAAGGCTTCGGCCAGGATGCCATAATTTATCCCCTGAAGCTTGATATCAAGCTGTAAAGCCGTGAGCCCACGAGCTGTGCCAGCAACTTTGAAATCCATGTCACCATAGGCATCTTCCATACCCACAATGTCAGTCAGAACAACATAGCCCGCATCCTTTCCGGTAACCAAACCCATAGCTATCCCAGCCACAGGCGCCTTTATAGGCACACCGGCGTCCATCAAGGAGAGGGTCGAAGCACAAGCACTAGCCATCGATGTGCTTCCGTAAGAACTAAGCACTTCGGAAACCAGACGTAGGGTGTAAGGAAAATCATCCTCCGATGGCAGTACTGGTGCAATGGCCCGTTCCACTAAAGCGCCATGCCCGATCTCTCGCCTCCCTGTTGTTCCTATTCGTTTCACCTCACCAGTAGAAAAGGGGGGAAAATTATAATGATGCATAAAGCGTTTAGTTTCCTCCAGACCTATGCCATCCAATAACTGCTCCCGACTCGTAGACCCCAGAGTGGTAATAGTCAACACCTGTGTTTCCCCACGTGCAAATAATCCCGAGCCATGGGTGCGAGGAAGGACGCCAACTTCACAGCTAATAGGACGAATCTCTTTGGTCTGACGCCCATCCAGGTGTCGCCTCGTCTGTAATATTTTTGCCCTCACCGCAGCTTTAAGCTGGGTTTCAAAAGCGACATTGATTTCATCTTCAGAAAAAGAATCAACTAACTTATTCTTTATTTCTTCCTTGAGAGACGTCAGAGCCTTATCTCTTTGCAGTTTCCCTGGTTCCTCCAGAACCTGGCTTAATTTCTCACCCAGTATGGCAGCGATTTGAGATGAAAGCTCCAGAGCAAGTTCCTTAGATTTGATTTCTACCTTAGTCTTGCCACCGGTCCGTTGCAGCTCTTCCTGAAGCCTAATGATCTCTTGATTCGCTTCGTGTCCTAATCTAATTGCCTCGAGCAGTATCTCTTCGGAAACTTCTTTGGCCCCTGCTTCCACCATCACAATGTTTTTACTGGTGCTAGCAACGACCACATCGAGCAAGCTGTTTTCCATTTCAGCCAAGGGAGGATTCACAACTAGAGCATCGTTTATATAGCCAACATGCACCGCCGATATCGGACCAAGGAACGGGATATCGGATAATGTCAACGCTGCCGAAGCGCCAATAAGGGCACAAATATCGGGGTCATTTTCCTGGTCAACAGATAGCACTGTCGCCACTACCTGGACATCGTAATGAAACGCCTTGGAAAGAAGAGGGCGCAGAGAGCGATCGATGAGCCGACTGGTTATAACTGCTTCCTCAGTAGGGCGTCCTTCCCGCCTGATGAAGCTGCCCGGTATTTTACCCGCAGCATATAGCCTTTCCTCATAATCCACCGTTAGAGGAGCAAAATCTATCCCCTCCCGGGGTTCAGACCCTGAACAGGCAGTAGCTAAAACAACCGTGTTGCCATATTGAACAGCGACAGCACCATTGGCCTGATGAGCGAATTTGCCTATCTGGATGCTAAGTGTCCTGCCGGCTACTGAACGCGCAAAAACGTCAGGCATATTATTCCCTCAAACTCAGCCTGGTAATAAGAGAATAATACCGCTCGGGCACCGTCCTGTTCAGGTATTTCAAAAAACGCCTCCGCTGCCCTATCACCCCGTGGAGTGCGTGCCGCGAGTGTCGGTCCTGGGGATACAACTTAAGGTGCTCCGTTAACCGATTTATCCTCTCGGAAAGCAAAGCCACCTGGATCTCGACAGACCCACTATCATTTTCCTTAAGTCTAAATTGGGTGATGATTTCCGTTTTTTTCTCTTTGTCCACTGTTATAGACTCCTTGATGCAGTAATGTCGTATATCATATCACGGCAAAAAAATCTTGTATAGAAATTGACCGGAAGAGCGAGATGCCTTATAATTGGCTGGTAAAGACAACTTTTTATGCATGAAAGTTGCGGTATCTTCGGTATCTATGCCCCAGGCATAAATGTAGGTCAGACTACCTTTTTTGCCCTCTTTGCCTTACAACATCGTGGTCAAGAGAGCGCTGGCATTGCTGTCACCGATGGCAACGGAATAAAGGTGCATACCCGTATGGGATTAGTGTCCCAGGCGTTCACGGAGACTGACCTCGCTTTGCTCCAGGGATATATTGGCATCGGACATAATCGCTACTCCACTACAGGCTCGAGCAAACCCATGAATGCCCAACCCATCATAGCCAGATCAGAGGGATTGACCATCGCCCTGGCACATAATGGCAATATCATCAACGCAAAACTGCTCCGCGATGAACTCCAGCAACGTGGCTATCAGTTCAATACCAGCAGTGATTCCGAAGTCATCGGCAACTTGATTCTGGCCTCCCCTGGCCAGAACTGGCAGGAAAAAATAGAATACGCCATGCACCGCCTCCAAGGAGCTTATTCCTTGGCAATCCTAACTGAGAATAAACTGATCGGAGTTCGTGACTCCTTCGGAGTCCGTCCTCTTTGTCTCGGAACTGTTGACGGCGGATGGTGCATCGCCTCTGAAAGCTGCGCCTTAGACCATATAGGTGCCCAATTCGTAAGGGAAATCGAACCCGGGGAAATCATCACCATTGACAGCCAGGGAGTACAGAGTCTCAAGCAGGAGAGTGATAAGAAGGCTTTGTGCATCTTTGAATACATTTATTTCGCCCGTCCCGACAGCATCATCCAGAGCAAACTCCTCTACCCGGCCAGGGAAGCTATGGGTAGAATACTCTCTGAAGAATATCCTGTCGATGCTGATTTCGTCATGGGTGTTCCTGACTCAGCCACTGCTGCCGGCATTGGCTATTCTCATGCCTCGGGTATCCCATATTGCGAATGTTTGTTAAAAAACCGCTATGTAGGACGTACTTTCATTGAACCTGAACAAAGGATACGAGAGCTTGGTGTCCAACTAAAATTCAACCCCCTTTCCCGCATCATTGCCGGGAAAAGGCTAATAGTCGTCGACGACAGCATTGTTCGCGGCACCACCACTCCCCGCGTGGTTAGTCTCCTCAGAAAAGCCGGCGCTAAAGAAGTTCATCTCCGCATCTGCGCCCCACCTATTCGCTACCCCTGCTTTTTTGGAGTAGATATGGCTACTAAATGGGAACTCATTGCCGCGAGGAAGACTATCCCTGAAATCAGGGAACACCTGGGTGCCGATTCGTTGGGATATCTTAGCGTTGATGGCTTAATTCGGGCTGTAGACCTGCCCAAGGATATTTTCTGTCTGGCTTGTTTCACCGGAGAATACCCTATTCCAGTCCAAATAGAAATGGACAAACTGGCTTTGGAAGCCCTTCCCCAGGAGGACCTCATTGGAGCCGACCACTAAAAAGGCTTATGCCCTCGCTGGTGTAGACATTCATCTTGCTGACAAAGTAAAGAAAATTATTGCCCAACAAGCTCGGACTACCTTTAGCTCCGGTGTTCTGAGCCGACTCGCGGATTTATTTCTACGAGGTAACCCAACTCAGTGTGTATTTATGAAGATACAAATTTTGTGTGGAATTTAATATAATAATATAAATAAGCATTATTCAAACGGAGGCTGTTTATGGTAGAGAAGACATATGCAGATGCAGGTGTGGATATTCAGGAAGCTGCCAACTTGAAAGAGCGTATCGGGAAAGTTGTTGAAACTACCTTTACCAAACAAGTCCTAGCCCTTCACGACGAGGTAGGGTTTTTCTACGACCCATCCAGGTTCAAAAGATTCAAGGCCTTATTTCGTTTAAAGGGGTTCGACAAGGCTGTCCTAGTGTCTAGCGTTGACGGGGTCGGCACCAAGACCAAAATAGCTACGGCCATGAATAATTACAGCTCGCTGGGCGTTGACTTAGTTCACCACAGTGTTAATGACATTCTTATACGCGGCGCAATTCCATTGTTCTTCTTGGATTACATTGCTATGGGCAAGCTGGTGCCGGAGAAAATAGAGGCCATTGCCCAGGGACTAGCTAAAGCTTGCCGTGAGGTTAGCTGCGCCCTTATCGGTGGTGAGACTGCCGAAATGCCAGGAGTCTATTCCCCTGGAGAGATTGACATAGTAGGTTTTATTGTGGGAGCTGCAGAAGAAGATGCCATAATAGATAGCACCACAATCGCTCCTAGTGACATTATTGTTGCACTCCCGTCCAGCGGATTGCACACCAATGGCTACTCTCTGGTGCGCGCCGTGTTTAATTTGGACAATGATAAATCGCCTTTACAGAAATTCTATCCAGAATTGGGGAAAACGTTGGGCACAGCACTTCTGGAGCCTCACCGTTGCTACTTAGGACAACTGAAGCCATGGCTGCCAAAGAAGACAAAAGAAGGATGGCAAAACAAAAAGCTCAAGGGCCTAGCACACATAACAGGCGGTGGTCTAGCTGGGAATTTGACTCGTACTTTGCCCAAGGGATTTGCTGCTCATATACACAAAGCGAACTGGCAAGTGCCACCACTCTTCCGCATCATTCAGAAAGCCGGCCCTGTAGCTGAAGACGAGATGTTCCGCACATTTAATATGGGCATTGGTATGGCAATAGTGCTGTCGCCCACAGACGCTAAAGATTTTATAGCTTCAGTTCCAGATGCCTTCCCGATCGGTGAGATTGTGGAGGGGGAGCGGAAAGTAATCTTAGACTAAACACATCTGGCTTTCGGAGACAACTAGGTGCGCGCTATAATTAGTGTTTCGGACAAATCAGGCGTGGTTGACTTTGCCCGAGGTCTCAAAGAGCTGGGCATTGAGATATTTAGCACCGGTGGAACCAAGAAGTCTTTAGAGGCTGCCGGAGTAAAGATACATAGCATATCAGAGCTTACCGGTTTTCCTGAGATCCTCGATGGCAGGGTCAAGACTTTGCATCCGGCAGTGCATGGAGGTATTCTGGCCCGACGCGACCTTCCCCAGCATCTGTCTCAGCTAATCCAGCACCACATCGAGCTCATCGACATGGTGGTGGTCAACCTCTATCCCTTTGTGGAAACAGTGACCAGGGCTGGAGTCTCCCTAGAGGAGGCGCTGGAGAATATCGATATAGGCGGACCAAGCATGATTCGCTCCGCAGCCAAAAATTTCCCCTCCGTCCTGGTAATAGTCGACCCCGGAGATTACGATGCAATTCTGCAAAAGTTGCGCCGGGGCAATATAGACTTAAGATATAGAAAGCGCCTAGCCCAAAAAGCCTTCCAGCATGTGGCTCTTTATGACACAGCCATCTCTCAATACCTTAACGAAGAACTTTTCCCCGAACAGATGACCATAGCCTTAGAAAAGGCTCGTAGCCTTCGCTATGGCGAGAACCCCCATCAGCAAGCTGCCTTTTACATTGAACAAAATGCCAGACGAAAGCCGGAGGGCCTGGCATCCCTGGAACGGCTTGCCGGGCCCGAAATTTCCTTCAACAACCTTCTCGATTTGGATGCCGCTTTGAACGTGCTGGCCGACTTTAGCGACCCCACCATTGCCATAATAAAGCATAACAATTCCTGCGGACTCGCCTCCCATAGCGATTTGGCCGAGGCTTACCGAAGAGCTTTGGCTGGCGACCCTGTGGCCGCCTTTGGCGGCATAGTTGCCAGCAACCGAACTATCAATCTAGCCGCTGCCCAGGAGATAGATAAGTCTCATTACGACGCCATTGTCGCCCCGGGATATCAGAAAGGGGCTCTCGAATTACTAAGACGAAAGGAAAGCCTGCGCCTTGCTAAGATTGTCCCTTATCGCGCTTCGTCCTCCAAATCACACCTCGATTTCCGCCGTGTTAGAGGCGGCTTTCTAGCCCAGAGGCCGGACACTTTGACCAAATCCGAACTCAAGCCCCGCACTGTAACCAAGCGCCAACCCAGTGAGAAAGAGTTATCAGACCTGCTCTTTGCCTGGAAGGCAGTTAAAAGCATAAAATCTAACGCCATAGTCATCGCCAAGGGCCAAACATTGTTAGGCATGGGCGCCGGACAGCCCAGCCGGGTCGTCA
>Ga0299915_10003155_pt1 | contig 11963 bp, 11 predicted proteins | sample RVTome_13_FD_200263 | JGI IMG/M metagenome (GOLD analysis project Ga0299915, IMG submission 200263) | Soil microbial communities from uranium-contaminated site in the Upper Colorado River Basin, Wyoming, United States - RVT92D227 (version 2) ... | reverse complement strand
GGCTATGCTACGGAGGCGATTCTGTAACCCAGATCAACAGCCCGAAGGTTCAAATCAAGGTGCTGTGTTGTTGGGGCTTAACATGTTAAGCCCCTACGGTACATCAAGACGCCCACAAGCGGCTATGCTACGGAGGCGATTTTGTAACCCAGATCGATCGCTCGAAGGTTCAAGTCATAATGCTGTGGAGCTACATTCAGTCGGACGGCTTCCTCCAGCGATTTCCTGGATACAAGATTGCCAAGAGCTGATGCCGCCGCCAGGAATATTGTATTTGCGCCCATGCGGCGGTTGAACTGATCCAGAGCGGTGCGAGTCGCCGGAATCGACACGTGCGGATGGGGATCGGCTGGATCCGGATTGACTAATTCTTGGTCATACAAGATCTTACCGGAGGCGATGACCGCGGACCGGAATTTCTTGTATCCGTCCTGGGACATTGCCAAAAGCCAATCGACCTCGGTCACGTGCGGATAAGCGATCGGCTGATCCGAGATAATGACTCCACATTGGCAGGCGGAACCACGGGCTTCAGCGCCGTAACTTGCGGCTTCGGCAGCGTAGAGCCCGTCCAGTACGGCTGCGTGACCGAGCACTACGCCGGATAACACTACCCCCTGTCCCCCGAATCCTGACGCCAATATCTGCGTAATCATGATATTACGAATTCTCCGGTCGCGAATTTGCCGCGAAGTACGTCACGGCTCATCGACTGGGCGTCCTTTTGATTGACCAAACGGGATTTCAGGTCTTTGTATAGTTCTTGTGCTGCCTTGATGCCGCGGAATTTTCCGTATTGAGTAGGGCACGGTGACAGGACTTCCACAAAGGAGAATCCTTTGGTTTGCAGCGCCTTTTTCAGGGCTTTGATCAGATAGTGGATTTGAGTCACGCTGTACCGAGCCACATAGCTGGCTCCGGCAGCCGCCACAAGTTTGCTCAAATCGAAGGGCGGTTCAGGATTCCCCCACGGGGTCGTCACGGTGGTATCCCCCAGATCCGAGGTCGGGGCGACTTGTCCACCGGTCATTCCATAGATTTGATTATTGGCACAGATGACAGTCATATCGATATTCCGGCGTGCGGCATGGATCAGGTGATTGCCGCCAATTGCCGCCAGGTCGCCGTCTCCAGATATCACGACCACGTTCAGATTAGGATTGAATAGCTTGGCTCCAGTGGCGAATGCGACCGGTCGCCCATGCAGAGTGTGCAACGTATCAGCTTTGTAATGGGGAGACGGAATCCAAGCGGCGCATCCGATGCCGGAGGCAAACAGCATCGATTCCCACGGCATGTCGATGTCGTGGATGGCACGGACGATAGCGCCCATCAAAATACCATGCCCGCATCCCGGACAAAACGGCGTCGGAAAGACTTCCTGACGGTAATACTTTAAGAGCTCTTCAGACATTCACACCCTTGTCTTCTCAAGTGCCGTCACACGCCCTCGTGTGACGGACTCCAATGTTGGGTTACGCAGGGCTAACCCAACCTACGTGCACGTCTCCAATGCCTCAAGAATCGGCGTCGGCGTCATGACTTCGCCATTCACCTGAGCGATGCGCGTGATCTGCACATCTACCAGTCGCTCGATTTCGCGAGCCATCTGCCCCAGATTCATTTCTGGAATCACTATGTGTTTGGTATTTCCAAGGATTTCCTTCACGGCTCTTTCCGCGAGGGGCCAGATCGTGATCAAACGCAACAGTCCAACCTTTCGCTCGCGGTCCCGGAACGATTTGACTGCGTAGTATGCCGCTCGAGCAGTGAAGCCATACGCCACGACCGCGATGTCGGCATCGTCCATCCAATAGGACTCGACTCTGGCGATCTCATCGGCGTGATCCATCACTTTCCGATTCAAGCGGTGCACCAGGGTGTGATGCACCTTGGAATCCTGAGTCTTGCGATAGCCCCACGGATCGTGGGTCGACCCGGTTACCAACAGATTTTCGCCGTCTCCAAATTTGGGCATGGGAGGCACGCCGTCAAGGGCATCTTCTCCGAAGGGCGGCTTTCCCAGTGCGTAGGGACGATCCCAGATGACATGCGTTTCCGGAATCAGCACCTGTTCGCGCAGATGCCCGACACCTTCATCGGCAAGCAAGAATGCGGGAGTCCGGTATCGCTCCGACAGATTGAAAGCTTCGATGGTCAGCTCGTACATTTCCTGGATCGACCAGGGGGATAGTGCGATAATCTGGTAGTCGCCATGCGATCCCCATTTGACTTGCTGGATATCGCCGGAACCGGGTCGAGTCGCTTGACCGGTCGCCGGACCGGCTCGCTGGATATCCACTATCACGATAGGGGTTTCGGTGAAGGCGGCATAACCGACACATTCCATCATCAAGCTGAGCCCGGGACCCGACGTTGCCGTCATGGATTTGGCTCCTGCCCAGGCAGCCCCGACCATCGCCGAAATCGAGCCGATTTCGTCCTCCATTTGCACGAAGACCCCGCCCACGTCCCGGAACCGATTGACGATATGCTGCATCGTTTCGCTAGCAGGGGTGATGGGATAACCGGCGAAGAATCGGCATCCGGCGGCGATGGCGCCTTCCGCGGCGGCTTCATCGCCCATCAGGAAATGGGCGCCGGGTGCTAACACCGGCTTACAGATTTTGCTGACGGCTTCCATAGTGTCAAAGGCTTTGTGCAGGGTGAGGACACCCTGCACCACAATACTGCAACTACCTTTTGATGGTTATCGCGATGTCAGGACACATGAGTTCGCACAATTCGCAGCCGGTGCAAAGCGACAGATCAGCGATCAAGATGCGACGATAGCCTTTGGAATTGACCTCATCCGACACGGCAAAGACTCTGGTTCGGCAGACGTCAACACATAGCTCACATCCTTTGCACCAGGCATCGTTGAGGATGATGGCTTGGACTTTTCTTTTGGCAGACTTGTCGGGCGCTTCTCGTGTCGTCATGATTTGTCAATCAGTTGTTTCGCCGCTTCAGGGCTACTTGTCGTAGTGTCGCCTAATTACCCAGGGCGTCGCCCTGGGCTATGGCGTTACGCCCTTTCAGGGCTTGTCTGTACTGGTGCCGCCCACATCTGAGAACATCTCAGGTGTCACACGAGGGCGTGTGACACCACATTCTTATCCGACGTTACTGCAATCGAGTTATCATGGCGTTACGATAGAGCGAAGTGCTTTGGGATCGGCTCTACGCATCACATCGAAAGCGTCATTGATTTTTTCCAGCGGGAACCTGCCGGTGACCAGCTCCTTGACCTTGATTTTCCCCAAACGAGCCATTTCGATGATGCGGGGGTAATCCACCGGACGGCAGCCCAGCGAGCCGATGACTTCCATTTCGAAGTACATGATTTTGGGCGCGGGCAATTCCACAGGCTTGTTGGAGTAACCCACGATCACCAGCCGTCCTCCTTTGCGGAGAGTGGAAAAGGCGGCTTGCATGGTCACGGGGTTCCCAATGACCTCGAATGCCACATCGGCGCCGCCTCCGGTTAGTTTTCGGACTTCCTTGTCAATCCGTTCCACCTGATTGGGATTAATGGTCGCCGTAGCGCCGAGTTTCTTCGCCCATTCCAGCTTTTCCGGGATAATGTCGATGGCGATGACCGAAGCGCCGACTGCGGCTGCCACTTGCACGGCATTGATTCCCACGCCGCCGCAACCGTAGATCACCACGTTGTCACCTGCCTTTACTTCGCCACGCCGGACGACAGCATGGTAAGGAGTCGAGATGGCGTCGGCGATAATCGAGCCTTCTTCCAGGGGGATTTCCTTCGGCAAATGGAAGGAATCCTTGGCAGGGGCGATAACATATTCCGCGTAGGCGCCGTCGATGTTATTGCCGAACATGATCATAGTGTCGCAGATGTTCTCGCGCCCGATTCGGCAGTTGGGGCACGATCCGCACGTCAGCACTGCTGACAGCAGCACTCGATCGCCTTCTTTGAAATTGGTGACGCCCTGCCCGACCGCATCCACGATTCCGGAGGGCTCGTGACCCAGAATCAGCGGCGGTTTCTTGAAAGTGGGAACGCCATGATCGATATAGTGCAGATCGGTATGGCACACTCCACAGCCAGCCACTTTGACCCGGATCTCACCGGTTTTCGGGGCGGGGGTCGGTACCTCTTCTATGGATAACGGCTGATTGGGACCGTGGAAAACGGCTGCTTTCACAGTGATTCCCTCCTGTTCATATTATTAGCTTTGCCAGAGACGTAGTATAGGGCTTTATGCCCGCCTTCCCACGCCCACAAGGGGCTATGCTACAAAACGGGTCTGCGGGTATAGATGATCCGCGCCGTGCCGTCCGCCGGAAAGCAGGCATCGCAACCTGTGTCGGGATCACCGGACTGTGCAGGCTCAAGGCGCACTTCAAAGCCTAATTCGCGGTACTCTCGAACCGCCTCGGAAAGCCGCGGCTCGCTAAGCACCGAGCGCCTTTCCCAGCCTTTCTGAGCCAATCGTTCGTCCAGTTGCTTTTGAAGCTTATCGGCACTCACGGAGCGATCTTCCGTTCCAGATTGACTGTCTTAGAAGGCGCGAATCTATTGGAACTGAAGAAACGGAGCAGGCTCCAATTCTCCCAACTGACCAACGTCTGCACCGATTCCACACCGGCGGCTGACAAGTGCGTCAAATACTCGTCTAAGAGGACCTTTGCCACGCCGCGTCCCGCGAATTCCGGATCGACTCCGATGGTGTCAATGGTGGCGATGGTTTCGGGAATTCCGAATTCACCAACGAAGACTTTGCCCATGACGAAGCCGACCACCTTGCCATCGATCTCTGCAACCAACGACGTCACCAGTCCCTGGGAGGCGTCCAGCGCTTCGGTCAGCTTTTTCTTCAGATAATCCGGACGAGTGATGCCCGTATGTTTGCCGTCGATATCGACAATGGCTCGCAGGTCTTCCGACCGGATGGGTCGGATATCGGGGGGATTATGCTGTATTGCGTTCATATGTCCCTCATTGATTGTCTGATCATGGAATCGGTCGTGATCGACGTGTCACACGAGGGCGTGTGACACCACCACTGTAATCTGATTGATGGTTATATTAACCCCCCTTGTGTTCCCCCCTGCAATAGCAGGGGGGAAGATATTCAGAATAAGTCATCCAGGTCGCCGCCACTGCCACCGGGCATTTCGCCATGCTCTTGCAAGTATTGCTGGATCAACTCGCTCTCGCGCTTGGTGTACATGGCATCTTGTTCCCACAGGAAGTACACTGCGCCACCGGAATTTTCGAGGCATTCCTGCAGGCACTGACGAATGTTGGCGCTGCCGCTGATTTTGACAATCTTCTTCTCGCCGTTCAGAAGCTGGACGACCCCTTCGACTTCGGGGATCGATGCCACGGAATCCGCGGTCAGAGGCAGCCACAATTCGGGAGGCAAGGTGACCGGCGTGATTTGCAGTCGCAGATGGCAAGCCAGGCAGCGTTCGGCTTCCATTTTCGCCATTTCGGGATTCAAGGTCTTCTCGAGCAGCTCGAATCCTGATGTGCGAAACAATGGATCGGCGACCTTACCTCGCTGCCGCGATCGAGTCACTGCTCTTGCATCGCCGTCCAACTTAGGATCGAGCACTTCGGATATGTCAGGTACTATGTGAGGTACGCCATTGCCACCCAGATAATTGTCCACGGAGTCCGCCAGCTTGCGACCATCGGCAATCGTCTCAACCACGGATGACGGTCCTCGGACGGCGTCTCCGGCTGCAAATACGCCATCCAATGATGTAACGAAATTCTGATCAACCTTAAGCACCCCTCCAGGTCCCTTTTTCAATCCCGGGGCAGATTCGAAGAGGCTTCCGTCCACATCTTGACCGATGGTAATGACAACATGATTGGCTGGCAGATGATGGGTGACACTGCAGTCATATTCGGGATTGAAGCGACCCTGGTCATCGAACACGCGACTGCATTTTTTCAAGTCCACGCCCGATACTCGACCGCTGGCGGACTGGAATCGCAAGGGTCCCCAGGAATTGTGGATGCGGATGCCTTCCGATTCTGCTTGTTCGATTTCCCAGTGATGGGCGGGCATTTCGTCGCGGGATTCGAGGCAGACCAAGCTGACATCCTCCCCTCCCAATCGCAACGCGGTCATGGCGGCGTCGATCGCTACGTTGCCACCTCCGATTACCACCACTTTTCCGGAGAGTCCGGGTTCCCGGCGTTCTTTGGCGGAACGCAGGAACTCAAGCCCCTGGTGGATACCTTCGAAGTCGGAACCCTCGACCGACAACTCTTTGCTGATGGGTGTTCCGACGGCAACAATGATCGCATCAAAGCCCTGGGATCGAAAGGAATCGATATTCAAGCCGTCGCCGAATCGCTGGCTTGGCTGGAATTGTATTCCGGCACGTTCCAAGGATTGCAGTTCCCGATCAAGGACTTCTTGCGGCAGACGATAGTCCGGAATGACATGTCGCAGCATTCCGCCCGGCTTTTCCGCCTGGTCAAATATCTGGACTTCGTGACCCAGAGCATGCAGATAATACGCGGCAGTCAGTCCGGCGGGACCGGCGCCGACCACCGCCACTTTCTTGCCGGTGGGAACCCGTCCCATCGGTTCCCATTCATAGGCGGTGTTATCGGCGAGGTATCGTTTCAAGGCGCAGATGGATACGGGTTCATCTACGAATCCGCGGCGGCAATTCTCTTCGCAAGGGTGGAAGCACACGTATCCAAGCATTCCCGGGAAAGGCACACTGGATCGGATTAATTCCAGTGCCTCCTGGTCCTTGCCCTTTGCGATCAAGCGAACGTATCCCGGGATGTCGATCCCAGCCGGGCAATTGCCGACGCAGGGAAGCGGATCGCCCCTTCGAATCATGGGAACACCTTGCTTGTCCAGCAGGGCGCCGGTGGGACAGACTTCGACGCAGGCACCGCAGAATCGGCATTCCGCATCAAGAAGTGAGCCCTCTTTCAAGGTTCCGACCCAGGCACCGTCTGCTTTCCACACCGCACCCAAGACCTCAGCGCCGCGAAGATCGTCGCAGGCTCTAACACACCGGAGGCATCCGATGCACAGGTTGTAGTCGCGATCGAATAGTGGATCATCCGTGACAACAGGGCGGTTAGAAGGTCGGTATTTGGGAATATAGTCCGGGATTCCAATATAGTCGCTGACCTTACCGAGTTCGCATCGACCCAGCAAGATGCAGCACCGTTCTTCGACCGGCACATTGGTCGAGCAATCGGTTCGGCTGCATCCTTCTCGTTGGGCGCAGGTCAGACAGGCATGAGGATGATGGGCAAGGATTCTGGCGAGCGCTTGTTTCCGGCGCTGGATGACCTCCGGTGTAACGCTCAGGATCACCATCCCGCCTTCCGCCTGTGTGGTGCAAGCGTTGACCGGTTCGGGCTGCCCTCCCACTTCTACAAAGCACAGATTGCAGTGCGCATGTTCTCCGGCAACGCCTTCTTCTTCACCGACGATCTTGTCATGTCCCTGCCATATGGTCTCCGCCCACGTCACGTCTTTCGTCGGAGGCAAGTCAGGGTGGTGACAGAGGCGCGGAATATAGATTTCCGCTGCGTCAGCTGCCTCCAGGATGGTCATGCCTGGGGAATAGGAGACGCGATTTCCGTCGATCCGGATTGTGGTTTCTGGCGGTGCCATTACTGGAAGTAGTTTGTTCTTTCCTAGTTGTCAAGGGTTGGTCGAGTCATGCTTCGCTAACCCGACCTGCGCGGGCATGTTCCCGACGGGCCGGGAACAGCCCCTACGCGAGTTCACCACGAATGGGAAATTGCGTCGAAGGTGCAGGCGACCACACAAGGCAATGGCGGACGGTCGGTGACCGGTTTGCACGGACCGCAGTCGTATTTGATCTTCTTGCGATGCTCCTCTTTCACCGCAGCCACCTGGTCATCGTAGTCATCGATCATGATGTTGAACAGCCCCACGGGACAGGCGTCAACGCAGGCGTGGTGGTCGCAGGTGATGCACAAGTCGGTCTCGATGGTGATGTAGTACTCCCCAGAACCGTCCAGGTATCCGTAATTGGCTTTCATCAGGCGCCTTTCCGCTCTTTCTCCACCAGGGCTTTGGCGAACAAGGCGCCACCCAACGCCCCGGCAATCTGAGTGTCATATTTCGATTTCAATGAGGAAAGCCCCAGCTCTTTCTCTAACCGGCTTACGACTCCGATATTCTTGGCAATTCCGCCGGTGATGGCGAAGTCCTTTTCCACGCTGATTCGATCCAGCAAGCTCATGACGCGATGCGCCATGGCAGAGCAGTATGCCGCCAGTACCTTTTTCTTGGACCAGCCGGATCTGAGAAGCGACGATGCCTCCGATTTGGCGAACACCACGCAGGTCGACGACACCGGCGGAGGCTCCTCTTCGACGTCCAATGACATCTCGCCCACGTCTTCGATCGATACTGCCAGCAGGTCGGAGAAGACCTCCATACCGCGACCGGTTCCCGCCGCACATTTGTCGTTCATCAAGAAGTTGGTGACTTTGCCCCGGTCGTCGCACCGGATGGCTTTGCAGTCCTGACCGCCCATGTCCAGAATGGTGCGTACGGTGGGACCGTACATGTAGTTTCCGCCTCGGGCATGGCAGGCGATCTCGGTGATGGCACGGTTAGCGAAGGGGACATTAACCCTGCCATAGCCCGTGCCGACGACGAAATGGATATCTTCCAGGGTCATTCCGGTACCCTGCAACGCCCAATCCATCGCATTTCGGGCGCTATTCGGGCTGTCGGATCCAGTCCTCATATTGGAATAGGCGTACAATTCGCCATCGACCATGATAACCGTTTGGGAACTGACGGAGCCGACATCCACACCGGAAGTGATGATGTCCGCCCCTTTCCAGTCCTTGGCTTCGTCGCGCCAATTGTATTCTTTCCACCGCCAGAATTCTTTTTTCGGTTCAGCCATCTCGATACTCCTCGGAAGTGGGTTTCTTCTATACCTTCAGGCAAAGATACCTGACGGCACTTCTCTTACAGTAGTGTCCGCTGGCAGACGCCCTCGTCTGCCAGCCCTCTTCCCAGTCACACGAGGGCGTGTGACTGCGGAATCAATTTCAGGCGGACTTGTCGAGGGAACCTTTGGCAGACACCGCTGCACCCAAGGCACCGATATATTCGGCTCCTTCGGGCACTCTCACCTGGGTCTCCAACCCACGATTCAGAGCGTCCACAAATCCGACGTTGTAGGACACTCCGCCCACGAGTGCAACGTCCGGATTGATTCCCACCCGGCGCACCATGGAAATGATCCGACTGGCGATGGCATCATGCACGGCTCTGGAAATGTCAGGCTTTGGGGTCTTGGCGTGCATCAACGACACTACCTCCGATTCAGCAAACACCGCGCATTGGGCGTTCATGGGGATAGTCTTGGTGGATTTCAAGGACAACTTGCCGAATTCCTCCAGAGGCACTTCAAGGGCACGCGACATGGATTCCGTGAAGGACCCGGCTCCGGCGGCGCATTTTTCGTTGACGGCGAAATCCTGGACTTTGCCGGATTCGTCGCACTTGACCGCTCTGCCTTCTTCCGCGCCGATGTCGATCACAGTCCGCACCGTGGGGCAGCAGAACAAGGCACCGCGAGCGGCGGCACTGACTTCAGTTACCGTGTCTTGGGCATGAGGCGCCAGTTTCCGCCCTGAGCCGGTAGCGTACACCAGATCTACTTCGTCTTCGGAAATCCCCGCCTCAGACAGTGCTCGTTCGTATGCCTTTTCCGCTGCCTCTTTGGGTTCGAAACCGGCAAGCTCCTTAGTACGGGCGATAATCTCGCCATCGCGCATCATCAACACCTTGACTAATTTTGCCCCAATGTCAATGCCTGCGGTAATCATTCGGTTAATCCTCCGTTCTCTTGTATGTTATGACTCTTTGCAGATGTCAGTAGAGCATTAAGTCTTATAATAGCAATTGCTAACCCTCCTTATGTTCCCCCCTGCAATAGCAGGGGGGAATTGCCACGCCCACAAGGGGCTATACTACACTCGTTTCAGGTTCAATGTTTCCATGAAGGAATCGATACGGTTGCGGGTGGCGGTGGCATCGAATTCCCGTTCGTCGCCCATGTTGCCTTCGAACGTCATCACGGGGACGCCGGCTTTGGCAATCCCAAGCCGATTTTCCATGATGCCGCACGACAGTCCTTCGCAGCCGCGATTCAGATGCAGCATCACGCCGTCCAGTTTCCACTCCTTGACGATTCGCAGCATCATCTTGGTTTTCAAATCCGGATCGTAGAAATGCTGCCATTCGGGTTTCGACAAGTTCCAATCGGCAAGGATTCGAAGCGCCTGATCACGGTTTTTGATCTTGATGCCATTCTGAGCAGGAGTGGTACGAGGACCCCAGGTGCCGTCGGGCTTGTCTTCCCAGATACCGATCAATCCGAAGGTGTACAGCGATCCGATTGACAAGCATCCGAATTCTTCCAAATAACGGAATACGCTCAGGAATCCCCAGGGCGGCTGGGTGTCGGACATCACCCGGCAGCGTTCGTTGCCGACGGCGGCGATGCCACGATTCACTCGATCCTGCATCTCATCCCGAACCTCTTCATAGAAGTCCGCAAATTCCTTCTTGCTTTTCTGAAGCACACCGAAGACGTACAGGGAATACATGGATTTTTCGTCCAATGGCGCCGGGATCGTCCTATTCAAGCAGCAGATTTCCGCCCAGACCGAAGTCAGGCGGCATTCGTTGTTGACGGCTTCGATCAATTTCTCGTCATCAAATTCGCGACCGGTGGTTTTTTCCAGCCATTCGATGGCTTCGTGCATCTGGTTCACCACGAACATCAGGCGGTTTTCGTCCACGTCCTGGTAGGGACCGACGCTGACATCGATGCAGAAATACGGAATGCCTTTGTATTCCGACACATGCTGGTACCACTTGGCGTGGCTGCAGCAAATGTGATCCTGGTAAGCGAAATTGGGTTTGGGGTATTTCCCGCCGAAGTTGTACTGGTCTAAGTACATGGATCCCCAGTAATTCCGCATGTAGGAACACAAATCACGCGCCCAGCCTCGGGCTTCGGTCGCTTCCAGGCACTTCTGGGAAAAGGGCTTGTTGAAGGCAATTCCGGCGGCATACGGTTCGCCGGTGATGGGAAACACGTCGTCGCCCAAGCCGGCAGGGATAGCGTCAATCGCCCAGGCGCCTCCGGTCCAGCGCAATCCACCTCGTTCATGGGCGGTGGCGTAATCGTGATAATATTTTTCGCGCAGTTCTTTGGCTTTGTTCCAGCATTTCAATGGTTCGGTAGGGTATTTGGGCATTATGCCTCCGAGTATCAAATCATGATCGTCTCAATCGCTGTATGTTCCGCTGGCAGACGCCCTCGTCTGCCAGCACCTGCAGTCACACGGGGGCGTGTGACTGCGGATTGAATTCGAGGGCGTGTGACTGCGGATTGAATTTAATAGCGTGACACTGAGGAAATCATTCATATATCCGCTATTCCTCCATCCACTCCCAATCTTTGGTTAGAATTGGATGAGGTTCATCACGACTCCAAAACTTGGCACTTGACCATTTCCAATCCTCAGCCCTTTCGACAAGTCCTTTTCTCACAGGGTTATAGTGGATATAATCAATTCGCGAAACAACTTGAGCATGATTTCTGATCAGCAAATCGTCAAATCTCCGAGTCCATATATTGCCCAATCCCGGAAATATTCTGCGTGCAGAGATTGACTTGAATGCCTGTATGAACCTCGATAGTTGCTTCCCGCCCTCTCTACAACCAACCAAGAGATGGACATGGTCTAGCATGATAACGTAACTCATAAGCGCATTCGCATGAGATGGGAAAAACGAAAACAACAAGTTCTCAAGCTCATCACGCGATCCAGGTGCCCGGAAATATGGTGTCCAATTTCTCGCAGTTGTTGTCACGAAATACAAACCTGGGTTAGTGATTATACTTCTATTTCTCTTGCCCATCTATAATACCAGATT
>Ga0299915_10003154_pt1 | contig 11963 bp, 8 predicted proteins | sample RVTome_13_FD_200263 | JGI IMG/M metagenome (GOLD analysis project Ga0299915, IMG submission 200263) | Soil microbial communities from uranium-contaminated site in the Upper Colorado River Basin, Wyoming, United States - RVT92D227 (version 2) ... | reverse complement strand
CCCAAGCGGTTTTTCCCCTCTGCCAGCGAAAGAAAGCTCCGGCCTTCATCAGCCTCCCTGGCTGTGAAGTTGTAAAGGAGAAACCAGACCATGTCCGCGGCGGCTGCGGGTTCGAGAATGACTGTGTACTTTCCGGGAGCAAGCGGCTTGGCATTTCTTGAATCCAAAGCCTTCCTGAGGGCCTTGTCTGAAAGCTCTCCTGTCGAGACTTTATCCACGTTCTCATCATCAGCCGAGGCCCATCCCGAACCTCCCTCACTCCGAATGGTATTGCTGTAATAAGCCCGTGAAGCGGCGAGATAATAGTAGAGGCCCTTTGAGTTCAGCGACCCCGAGGCAGAGGAGCTTGTCTCAAAAAATCCGGCGGCCATGACATTTTGCTTTTTCGCCTTCTCGATCGCCGCGATAATGGCTTCAGCTCTTTGTCCCGGCGAGAAGTCAGTTGTCTTCTGGAAATACACCGGCGGAATTTTCGGGTAACTCTGAGGGCCGAGAGAGGGCATGAGTTCGGGGTTTTCAGGAGCCACATCGGCCAGCGTATCCGCTCTCAAGACGGCTTCGTTGATTTTATCCCGGTTGAGCTCGTTGATGAGGGAAATTCCTCTCTTCTTGCCCTTGGTGACCGCCACGTAGAGGTTGAGCGTGTTATAGACGCCGTTGGTGGTGATGGCGTTGTTGGCAAAACGGGTGGAGCCTGTTTCATTCGATGAAATGCCGACACTCAGCTCTTTCCCCGGATTTTGGGCGATGATATTTTCGAGAAGACTCTTGATATCTTTTTCCTGGAGAATCATAGCTTTCCTCCTGCGCTGACGATGTTCACCTGGCGGAAGCGGGCCGGAGCGCTGCCATGCCCCATTCTTGCCGATTGCATCGGCTCTCCTTTTCCACAACCGAAGACGCCCCAATTTTCCCAGTGTTCCTGAGAACAAACGGCATCCAGCGAACCCCAGAAGTCGGTTGTCTTGGACTGATAAGCGACATTCTTGACCATGTCGCCGACCTTGCCGTTCTTGATTTCCCAGACGGCATCACCGCCAAACTGAAAGTTATACCTCTGGTGATCAATGCTGAAGCTTCCCATTCCGTCGAAGAGTAAGCCGTCCTTTGTATCGGCAATGAGTTCATCAATTGACAATTTCTTCTCCCCGGGCTTGAGCCAGATGTTTGGCATCCGCTGCAGGGGGAAGGAAGACCAGGAATCGGCATAAGCGCAGCCTTTGGATTCCTTCTCTTGGACGAATCGTGCCAGCTCCCGGGTCGTCTGGTAGCCGACGAATATTCCTTCTTTGATAATGTAAAATCGTCTGGCCTTGACGCCGTCATCATCGTAGCCGACAGTGCCCAGGGCATTGGGGAGAAGCTTGTCGCCGACAATATTCATGAGCGGCGATCCGTATTTGAGCGCGCCCAGCTTATCCAGGGTGACAAAAGATGTCCCTGCCATATCCGCTTCCCAGCCCAAGGCCCTGTCCAGCTCGGTGGCATGGCCGATGCTTTCGTGCATGGTGAGGCAGAGATGGGAGGGCAGGAGGACGAGGTCCTTTTTCCCGGCGTCGCCCTGTTTCGCCTTGAGCTTCTGCACGGCTTCTTCGGCTGCTCTGCGCGCTTTCTCGATCCAATCGACGGACTCGATGTGCTCATAGCCTTTCTGTTCAGGCGGAACCTGGATGGAGCGCGTTTGGGAATCGCCGGCTCCCACGGCAACGGCTGTAAAGTTGGGATAGGAAAAGAAGAGGTCCTGCTCGATGAAGGAGCCGTCCGTCGAGGCGAAGTACTTCCAGATCTCGTTGAAATTGAGGAAAGCGGTCGCCACCTTGATTCCATTGACCTTGAGCATTTCTTCGTTGATTTTGAGGATCAGGTCGATTTTTTTCTCCATCGGAATCTTGAAGGGATTTTTCTCGATGGGCGATTGCCAGTGGTCCTGATAGGCGGGCTCCGGGACGAGGTCCACGGGTTGTTTTAATAACCGCGAGCTCGCTTTGGCCACGTCCACAGCCAGAACGGCGATCCTTTGAATCTCCTCTTTTTCGAGTCTGTAACTCGAAGCAAATCCCCAGGCCCCGTTGACAATGGCCCTTATTCCGAATCCCGTATCCTCCGTATCTGCGGTAGTTTCTATGCGTTTATCCCTCCCAAAGATGTACTGATTCCTGTAACGGCAAATGCGGATATCCGCATAGGAAGCGCCTTTGGACTTTGCCGTATCCAACGCCAGTTCTGCCAGATCTTTCATTTTTCCTCCTTAAAGTTCAAACAAAATCGCTCTTCGCCACGGCTCATCTGTCCTGAAGTGGACTATTTGGAATTTCATTTCATCCGGCGAAAGTCCCCGGAAATCCTTTCTGAAGTCGGAATGGCCGAGATAGGGGGAGCCATGGATCCAGAGAGCGGACTCCCTGGGGGCGGGCGGCGGGCTCGGATCAAGCGAGTCAAATCCTAAGACGGGCCAGGCCAGAAGACCCATCCCGCTGATTTTACAAAAATCCCTTCTCAACATAGTTTTTCTCCTCTATCTTAAGTATACGGAAGAAGGGCTGAGAAAGCTACTTCGAGGCGTACGGCGGCAGAACAAAAACATCATGGGATGTCGAGCCGCGGCCGAACTCCGAAAAGATCACGGGAAAGCTCCACGTGACGAATCTCTATGTTCGCTTCGAGGCGGGCATATCTCTCCAAGAGAACGCCGCGTCTCTGATCTCCCGTCGCATCAAGCCATACGAGAAGCTGACCGATCACGCCGCTATTCCGTTCGGCGAGATCGGGGAGGCCAAGATCGTCAAGAAATCTTTTTTCCAGAAAGCCCTCTATCTCAAGCTGAAGTCCGGAGAGGAGCTCGAGTTCCAGTTCGGAGCGATGTCGCCGCAAAAAGCGCTGGACGGGATCACGGCCGAGTTATAAACCGTTTCCTCCGGCCTTCCGCCGGAATGGCAAAGGCGATGGCCCCTTCGCCTTCTTCGACCCCGCGTTTCTCGACATCCTGGGCGACCCTTTCACGGGACTCGGCAGCCCCGAACACCTCAAGTATCTCAGATCGAACATCTTGTCGAGGCGCCTCAGCCTCGAGCATTGCATCGTTTCCCTGGTGAGGGACGAGCGCATCGACTTCCTACAGGCTCGGTATCATTATTGATCGGCCGGAGATCGGGGAGAAATGCAAGGCGGCGCTCCGGCGAAAAAAGCGAGCAGGTTCAGTGCAGAACAGGCGAACAGATAGCCCGCCGCCGGCGGCGCCGCCCAGCGGGACCGGAACGGAGGCAGGCGGAGAATGACGGCCCTAACGGACAGAAAGAAGAGGAATGTCCGGCCGGTGAGCTCTATGCGGTCAGCGGATGTAGCCCAGGGTACGCAGCTCTTCCAGTGTCTTTTGGTCCAGATCCTGACGGTGGGCTTTGATGAAGCTTTTCTTGTAGTAGGGGCGGTATTGGATGGGCCGGGAAAATGAAAACATTTCCGGTCGCAGCTTGCCGTCCATCTCTTTGCCCAACGGCAAGCTGAAGAGGTGGAGGATCGTCGGCGCCACGTCATAGACGGAGATGTCCGGAATGGGAAAATTGCGGCGCACTCCCGGGCCGGTCAGGGCGAAGAAACCGGCCACCGGCTCCTTCTCTTCGGGCAGCTGGTGGTTGAAACCCTCGGCCGTGAAGGCGAAGCCGTGGTCGGAAAGGACCATCAGGTAGGTTCGGGGATCCATGGTTTGCATATACTCCCCCAGAATCCGGTCCGCCCAGGCATACACGGGCAGTGCCAGGCGGGCGTACTCTTCTTCCAGACGAATGGCTAGATCCGGAGCGAGACTCCCGCTCCGGCGCATTTGCTCTTTTGCGGGGGTACTAAGGCCGGGCGGCAGAAAGGCGTTCAGGAAATGCTCGATTTCGTCGGGAAAACGGAAATAGGCGGCAAAGAGGTCCCAGGACTCGGTGGCATGGAGCTCCCACGCGATGTGTTTGATCAGGTTCTCGTGGAGCACGTAGGTGCCGTAGCCGGGCAGAACCGGGGTTTTCTGGATATCCATCCCCAGCTGCCTGGCCAGCATGAAGTAGTTGGGCAGTTCGTTCTGCCGGAGGACCCGGGGGAGATCGTGGTCGGCGAAGCGCTCGACCAGGGAGAAGTAACTTGGCGGATAGACCGTGTCTTGCAGCAGCGAGGATTTTTTCAGCTGGATAAACCGCCGGGCCATGTCGGAGACGATGACCCCGCGAATGGGTTCAAGCGGATAGGTGTTGAACCAGTTGACCACCACCGAACGCTTTTTCCACTGGTCGAGGATTTCCCACACCGGCGGCTGGCGGACTTCCGACTGGTTGTAGGGCACGCTGATTCCCTTTTCCCGGATATAGGTCCAGCTGACGATGCCGTGCTTGATCATGGTGGTGCCGGTGGCGATGGAAGTCCAGATCACCGCCGATATGGAGGGCTGGATGGATTGCAGCCTGCCCCAGGCGCCCTGCTCGCGCAGCCGGGCAAGGTTGGGCAGCTTGCCCTGTTTGATCAGCGTATCAACGATCGTGGGGTCCAGACCGTCGAAACCCAGGACGATAACGCGCGGCGTTTTGGCGCTGCCGCAAGAAGAGAATAATAGGGCGGCCGACAGACATAAAGCGATTCCGCTTTGGTGAAGAGGTCTCATGACCGAAGTATTATAAACGGCGCCGCCGGGGATAGCAAGGACGCGAGCCTCCTCTTCGTCTCGGTGGACAACGGGACGGAGAGTGTCGCCGAGCTGACCTTTAGGAGGAAGAAATAGGGCCTTTTGCCTCCGGGTTGACTCCAGGCGGCCTTTGCTCCCACAATGACCTCAATCGCCTGAAGGAGGTCCAGCCATGAATAGTCCGGTGGGTCTTTCCCGGAGGGATTTCGCCAGATGCCTGAAGGAAGCGGGGACCTACGGCGCGCGCGTTTCCACTCCGATCTATATCTCGACAAAAGAAGTGGGCCTGGTCGTCGACGGGGTCCGGACGCTCATGTCCCATAAAACTCGATCGGGGAGGTCTTTACGGACAGAAAAATCCTGGTCAAGACAAAGGTGGGCGGGCTCGTCAAAAACCTGAATATCGCCGAGGGCCAACATGTCCGGGATGGCGGCCTCATGGTGGAGCTCGATGACCGCATTGAATATTATTCCGGCATAATCCGAAAGAGTTAGCTAAAAGATTGGATGAAATTTTGCAGGCTGAAGGGAACTAATTTTTAGGGCAAACCTCAAGTTCTGTTCAGCTATTAGCCCGAGGACATATCTGTAACATTGACGACCTTCGCAGCAAGTGATATTTTTGATTGCATAATAAGATAGGGATAATAGGAAATGATTTGTCCCCGATGTAAGTCTGGAAATCCAGCGGGCGCGTCTCATTGCGGTCGATGCGGCGCCTCGCTTGAATCGTCCGGTGAGTTTCTCCCTTCCCAAACGAAAACGTTTCTCACGCCTTTCAAAGAATTTGTCCCGGGGGAGATTTTTGCGGGAAAGTATAGGGTCTTAGAACAGCTGGGACGAGGGGGAATGGGAGTGGTCTATAAAGCGGAAGACCTGAAACTCAACCGCCCTTTGGCGCTTAAATTTTTATCCTCTGAATTAACCCAGGACCCGATTCATAAAAAACGATTTATTCAGGAGGCCCGAACGGCCTCGGCACTGAACCATCCGCACATTTGCACGATTTATGAAGTCGGCGAAGAGAAAGGCCATCCCTACATCGCCATGGAATATGTGGAAGGCAAGATCCTGGCCAAGATCATACCGCCCGACGGGCTGCCGACCGAGGCCGTCTTGCGCTTCGGCGTTCAGATCGCTGACGCACTCCGTTATGCCCATGAGCATGGCATCATCCATCGTGACCTTAAAACTTCCAACCTGATGATATCCGCGGAGGGCAGGGCAAAGATCCTGGACTTCGGCCTAGCCAAGCGCCTCCGAAACGAGGATTTGGAGAAAGTCTCGCAGTCCCAACAAGGATTGACAGAGGAAGGTTCCTTGATGGGAACGCTACATTATCTGGCGCCCGAAGTCCTTCGCGGCGAGCCGGCTGGATTTCAGAGCGACATTTGGGCGGCAGGAGTCGTGCTGTATGAGATGATAACCGGTGGGCTGCCGTTTAGAGGCCAAACGGCATTTGAAGTGACATCCGCCATTCTGCGGGATCAGCCGCTTCCCCTTCCCGCGCGGGTGGCTATGAATCTGAGAGAAATCATCCAGAAATGCTTGGAAAAAGACACATCCAAGCGGTATAAGCGGGCAAAGGAAGTCTTGGGCGCCCTAGAGGCGATCGCGCCCGCGACGGCGGCCGGCCTTATTCTTCCGGCTCAAGAAGTCCGGCGAAGGCGGAAACGATGGGTATTGCCGGTAACCTTAATGATTATCGCCTTGGGATATCTCGTAACCTTCACTGGAATATTCAACCAGCGACGAGCGACGGAAATGAACCGGGCACGCCTGGGCAGCGCGGCGCAGGCTTCGCCCAATTCCGAGGCCAACGAGTATTTTGAAAAGGGGATGCTCTTTTTGCTCCATCAATTTGACCTGCCGAGGGCGAGGCTGATGCTGGAGCGTGCCTTGGAATTTGACCCGAAGTTCTCCGAGGCAAGAGCCTGGTATGGGTTCACGTTCTTTCTGGAAATCGACAGCGGCAATTCCAATGATACAGGCGCACTTTACCGGGCTGAAGAAGAGCTGAGTCACGCCCTTCGGGATGATCCCAATTCAGGGAGAGCCCACTCTAGTATGGCTGCCCTCTATCTATACCAGGGTAGAAAAGAGCTGATTCCCGAAGAGACGGAGAAAGCTCTCAAGATCAATCCGGACGATATAGATGCAAAAAACTGGCTCGCCAATTATTTCGAATCGAACGGTGACTATGCTTCTGCGAAGGCTCTCTTGAACGAGATCCTGCTGCATGACCCGCTGTTTTTCCCTGCCCGAATGACTCTTGCGGATATCCTGCGCCAGGAAGGCGATATCTCCGGAGCCGTCCGCGAACTCGAGAAGATCCTTGAGATATCTCCCCATAACCCTTATGCCATTGAGAAAATAGCCAGGGCACATATTGATGGGAATGACCTGCCCCAGGCCCGTCGGCGCCTGGACAGCCTCCCCGTTGAAGATCAGAAAAATTACCAGGTCAGGATGGCCAGAGCTCTTCTGTTGGCTAGGGAAAACAAGGAGGCTGAAGTTTCGGCGCTCATGGATGAAGGGGTTTTGAAGTATGCCGAATTGGCTTTCTGGTCTACCTTACAGGCGGCAGAATGTTACTCCGTTTTAGAGGAAGATGAAAAGGCGCTGGATTGGCTCGAAAAAGCCGTGCGCAACGGTGACGAGCGTGACGCCTGGTTTCGCCGCGATCCTCTGCTTGTCAACTTACACGATGATCCCCGCTTTGGAAAAATCCTCGACTCCATTGCCTTTCGCCGCCGGCAAAAGGCTGAATCAAAGAAGTCGCCATGATCGTACTCACCAGGCGGTCAGCCTTCGGGGACGCTGCCGAGAAGGTTCGTCAGTTCGGATGACGATTTGAGTTCGGCATCGAGGAGGGCGAGAGGAAATGCCACAAGATCGAAGCGTGGAAAGCGATCACACGAAAGTCTCTTTGACGCGGTCCTCCTGCGACATCGCGGCCAACCGCCGGACCTCCTCGACCTTCAGGCCAAGCCCCTTAGCGACGCGCTCGCCATACTTCGGATCGGCTTTGTAGAAGAGGGCGGTCTGCCGGAGCTGGATACGCTTTCGCGCCCCTCCGAGGTGGGAGACGATGTTGCCGACGAGGTGCACGCGGTCCTTCTCCGTCATGACTTTACGGTAGAGGGCGCCCGCCTGGACGAAGTCGACATCACCGAGTACGTAGGCATGGCGCGCCGCCGCTCCGGCTATGTCGATGGACGGGATGCCCGTGCCGGGCTCAGGGTCCGGGCCGCCGAAGCTGTTCGGCCAGTAGTTCGGGGCGCCCCCGCCGTTATTGTCCAGGCGCATGAAGCCGTCCCGCTGATAGTTGTTCATAGGAGCCGCCTTCGGAGCGTTGACCGGCAGTAGATGGTAGTTGGGGCCGAGCCTGTGGAGGTGTGTGTCGTGGTAGCTGAATAGGCGCCCCTGCAGCATCTTGTCTGGGGACGGGCCGATGCCGGGGACGAAATTTCCGGGAGAGAAGGCCGCCTGTTCGACCTCGGCGAAATAGTTCTCCGGGTTGCGGTTAAGGACCATGCGGCCGATCTCGACGGGTGGAAAGTCGGCGTGCGGCCAGACCTTGGTGATGTCGAAGGGGTCGAAGCGGTAGTCTTTCGCCTGCTCCGGCGTCATGATCTGCACTTCGACGCGCCAGGACGGATACTCGCCGCGAGCGATCGCCCCATGGAGGTCCCGGGTGGCGCAGTCGGGGTCGACGCCGCGCATGCGGTCCGCTTCCTCGCGCGTGAAGTTCTGGATCCCCTGCAAGGTTTTAAAATGATACTGGACCCAGCAGTATTCGCCCTTTCTGTTGTACCACATGTAGGTATGGCTGCTGTAGCCGTTCATGTGGCGGAATGTCCTGGGCGTGCCGCGGTCCGAGAAGAGGATGGTGACCTGGTGGATGGATTCGGGGGTCAGAGACAGGAAGTCCCAGAACATATCCGGGTCCTTGAGGTTGGTTCCCGGGTTGCGTTTCTGGGTGTGGATGAAGTCCGGGAACTTCAAGGGGTCGCGAATGAAGAAGACGGGGGTGTTGTTGCCCACCATGTCGTAGTTGCCTTCTTCGGTGTAGAATTTCACCGCGAATCCGCGCGGGTCGCGCTCGGAGTCCGCCGATCCCCGCTCGCCGCCGACGGTGGAGAACCGGACGAAGACCTCGGTTTTCTTCCCCACCTCGGAAAGGAACTTCGCCCGCGTGTGCTTGGAGACGTCGCGGGTCACCTCGAAGAAGCCGTGGGCGCCGGCCCCCTTGGCGTGCACGACACGCTCGGGGATCCGTTCGCGGTCGAAGTGGGCGAGCTTGTCGAGGAGGTGCATGTCCTGGATAAGGACCGGCCCCTTGGGTCCGGCCGTCATCGAGTTAAGGTCGTTGTCGACCGGCATTCCGAAACCGGTGGTCAGTTTTTCTTTTGCTTTTGCCATGAAAATTTCTCCTTTTTCGTTGGATTTATTTTTCTTTGTCAAGGCAAGCGGCGCACATGCCCCTGAGCTCGATATGCCGGGATTCGACGCGCCCAAGCTCCGTCGCCTTCTCCGGGACTTTCAAGCGGTCGAAGTCCCGATGTTCGAAATCCAGGATCGCGCCGCACCTGGTGCAGATGAAATGGTGGTGGACGTCCGTGTTTGCATCAAATCGAACCCGGGCGTTAAGCGGCCGGACGGTCGTGACCAGCCCGAGGTCTGCGAACAGCCCCAGGGTTCGATAGACGGTATCCAGAGAAACGGTGGGCATCTTTTTACGAACATGCATGAATATCGTTTCGATGTCCGGGTGGTCTCCGGTCCGGGCCACCTCTCGGAAGATCTCGATACGCTGCTGGGTGAGCTTGACGCCGGCGCGGCGGACCGCGTCCTCGAACCGGGCCATCATCCTCCGCAGCTCGTCAGCATCGCGCTTCATTCCAGGACGCCTTTAAATAATAAATAATTCCTAAATAGGAATATACATGCATTAATTCCGGATGTCAAGCGAGATGACGGAAACTTCACGTGGTCCCTCGAGCTCAAGCTCTCGGGCCGGATCGCGTCGGTCATGGCGGAATGGGGAAAATCGCTTCTCTGTAAGCTCGTCTGACGGAGAATGGATTAGAAAGCCGCCAAAGTATTTAATGGGATTGGGATTAGGCGAGGCGCTGAGCCCTGCCCTGGCCGGGATTGACTTGGCCATTGCGTTCTTTTATAAAGGAATGATTATGGGCACCCCTTTTCGCGCCGGCGCAGCTTTAGCGGCGATCCTCTTCTCCGGACTCGCATGCCTCGCATCCGCAATTCCCGCTTCTGCCGACACGCCGCCGGAAATATTCAAGCCGTTCCGGACGGATACGCCTCCCGTGTTGGACGGGAAGCTCGATGACCCCGTCTGGCGGAAGGCGCCGAGCGTTTCGGGCTTCAAGACCTTCATCCCGGATTTCGGCCGCGAGCCCAGCGAGAAGACCCTCGCTTTCATGGCCTATGACGCCGAGAACCTCTATTTCGCCTTCAAGTGCTACGACAGAGAGCCTGACAAGATCAAGGCCTCCATGGCCAACCGGGACACGATCCGGCCCGACGACTTCATCTGCATCAACCTCGACACCTTTAACGACCAGCAGTCGCTCTATGCGTTCTATGTCAATCCCCTTGGCATTCAGACCGACAGCCGCTACGCCAGCGGCCAGGAGGACTTCAGCGTCGACTTCATCTGGACGAGCGCCGGGCGCCTCGATCCGGACGGCTACTCCGTCGAGCTCCGCGTCCCGTTCAAGAGCATCCGCTATGCCGGGAAAACGCGGGTCGAGATGTCCATCTTCTTCGAGCGGCGGATCAGCAGGAGGTCCGAGCACGGTTCCTATCCTGAGCTCGATCCCGCCCGGGGCTATTTCTTCCTGACCCAGATGATGCCGTTCGAGCTTCGCGACATCAAGCGATATACTCTCCTTGAGGTCCTGCCCGCGTTTACCTATTGCCAAAAATGGGGCCGCAAGGCTGGGACGCTCGATCGGGGCAAGGTCGCCAGGGATCTCAGCCTGACGGGTAAATACGGCATCACCTCCCAGCTCATCCTGGACGCCGCTTGGAACCCGGATTTCAGCCAAGTCGAGGCCGACGCGGGGCAAGTGGACGTCAACCTCCGCTACGACCTCTTTTTCCCAGAGAAGAGGCCCTTTTTTCTGGAAGGAAACGAAATGTTCCTCCTAGCCGGCTCTTCGGGTGAGGATCCGCTCCAGTCCGTCGTCCACACCCGGATGATCGTCGATCCGCGGCTTGGCTTCAAGCTTTCGGGGAAGATCGGGAGGAGAGACACCATCGCTTCGATCTTCGCCCTGGACGAATCGCCGTCGCTCGAATCGTCCTGGGCGGGGAATGACCGGTTCGCCGGCTTCGCCGTCCTCCGCTATAAGCGCGCGCTGGCCGGAGATGGCTTCATCGGAGGTTTCTACACCGGCCGCGAGTACGATGGCGGTTTCAACCAGGTCGCGGGTGCGGACGGCCAGGTCCGGCTGGGGCGGTCGAGCATCCTCGGCTTACATGGCTTTGGCTCATGGACCCGGGACGTGTCCGAGGCGCCCGCCGCGGACGGCTACGCCCTCGGTTTGGATTATGTCTATGACACCCGGGGACTCGGCGCGAGCCTCGGATTCCATGACATTTCGCGGGATTTCCAGTCGGCCACGGGTTACCTCACCCGGAACGGCTTGACCAGTCTGCGGGCGGCCCTCCTGCCCCGGATCTATCCGAAGAGTCGGTTCTTCCGCAAGCTCACACCCCAGCTTTCAGTATCTGTCCTCAAGGACCTTTATTTCGATATGTATGAGACGAACGACGCCCTCGCCCTCCAAGCCCTTCTTCCGGGCAACACGACTGTGACCATGATGGGCGTATACGCGACGGAAATCTTCCTCGGCCGGAGGTTCAACACGGGCGGCCTGAGCATCCAATCCTCCAGCCAAGTTTCCAAGAAGCTTTACCTGCGCGGTCAATATCGGCGCGGCAATGCCATCCGCTATACGGACGAACCGTATCAGGGCTACGGGAACCGGGCTGTGGGGAGCGTCATCTATCAGCCTTCGGAGCATTTCAACCTGAATCTCAGCCTGACCTATGCCGACCTCTTCCGGAGGGAGACGAAGGACAAGGTCTTCGACTACGCCATCGGCAGGGGCGTGCTGACCTACCAGATGAACAAATATCTCTTCTTCCGGGGCATCGTGGAGTACAACACCTACCGGAAAGAGCTCTTGACGGACCTTCTCGCCTCGTTCACCTACATCCCGGGGACGGTCATCCAGTTCGGCTACGGCTCTCTCTACAACAAGCTCGAGTGGGT
>Ga0299915_10003153_pt1 | contig 11964 bp, 6 predicted proteins | sample RVTome_13_FD_200263 | JGI IMG/M metagenome (GOLD analysis project Ga0299915, IMG submission 200263) | Soil microbial communities from uranium-contaminated site in the Upper Colorado River Basin, Wyoming, United States - RVT92D227 (version 2) ... | reverse complement strand
GTTCCAGCTGCAATACATCCTTGTCAAATCTCATACCCTTCCTCAGCAGTGAATTCAAGGTGTCAGGAAGTATATAGGAAACCAGTCCGGTATCCTCAAAGAAATAGCTGAGTTTCCTTACCCGGTGGGGCTCATTAGCACGTACGGTGAAATGAATCCGGGCATTTCTGCCCCTGTAAATAACCGTATCAAGTACGTTGGCATGGTAATATCCCTTGTTTTCAAAAAACTGCCTGAGCTGATCGCTGCTGCTCCTGGTTAAAGCGGGATTATAGATCACCGGTTCCTCGCCAATTCTCCTGAGCCAATTATGAGGCCAACGCTCTTTTGTAATATCCGACATATTATAAAGGAACAGGTAGAACCTAAGACCCAGCAGTTTTTTGTTTGGTTTCTGCAGTATGTAACTTTTGAGTTGATCTTCGGGAATACTTTTCTGTACAGTTACAACCTTATTCCGGCTCAGCAGGTATTCTCCCTCCGGAACATACCTGGCCGGTGAACAGGAGAATAGTGCCAGAACATTCAAAACCAGAAAACACTGGATGCTGTAATTGATTATATCACGAAAGAAACACAATAGGTATTAATTTAGAAGTAATAGCAATACCGCCGGTTGCAGTTAGTTTGCTGCATATTGGCAAAGATAATTTTATTAACTAAATAGTGATTAACAAAATTATCAGGCTGATATTTTAATTCATACCCTGGACAGCATTCTAACACCATTCACCCGCCAACCTCGTTGAGGTTGAATTAGTGTAGAAGTGTATTTGATGGAGATACCCTTACAGCTTCGTAGAAGTTGAATTATTGCAAATGATGCCGGAATAAAAACCGGGATTTCATTATTCTATGCAATCTACCTATCTTTAGGCCGATTTTTGTACCCTCTAAATTATATTCTAAGCCTTAACAACGTGCTTCTCAGCCGCAATAAAATAAAATACCTGACTTCTTTAAAAGTCAAGAAATACCGAAACCTTCACGGGCATTTCATCATTGAAGGCGAGAAAATAATTAAGGATATCCTCGGCGATGGGCAAACCATAATCCGGCAACTGGTTGCAACAGCCGAATGGCTCAGGGAAAATCAGATAGGCCGATCAGCTTTCATAGAAGAAATTGCGGAAGCAGACCGGCAGGATCTTGCCCGTATCAGCACCCTTGAAACTCCACCCCCGGTTCTGGCCGTAATGGATATAACCCGTCCCCGGCTGGAAATAAATGAATTATCCCGGTCCTGGTCACTGGCACTCGATAACATACAGGATCCGGGCAACATGGGTACCATAATCCGGACAGCCAGCTGGTTTGGCATTCGGAATATACTTTGCAGCATGGATTGTGTCGATTGTTTTAATCCCAAAGTGGTGCAGGCATCCATGGGCGCGCTTCTGCACACCAAGATTCATTATACCGAACTGCCTGAAATGCTGAGCATGTTACCCTCCGATTCTTCCTATGGTATTTATGGTACCTTTATGGATGGCACTTCCGTATTTGAATTGCCAGCAACCGGCCGGGGAATCATCGTATTCGGGAATGAGGCCGGCGGGATTTCTGAAAATCTCATCCCTTTTCTGCAAACCCGTATCACCATTCCCCCCGTTAACAGAAATGGTATACATGTTGAATCGCTCAATGTAGCCTCCGCGGTGGCTGTCGTTTGCGCAATACTTGTTCATAAATTATAACACCGGTCAGTGCAGTACACATTATATTTGTTTTATCAACCAAAAAATCACAAAATGAAAAATCTATCTGTCTTTGTATTACCCATTCTTTTAGTGTTGAAGGTTCCGGTTTGAAAAATCTGATTGCAGTTGCGGTATCATGGCTGTTCACAGGATCGGTCCTGTTTGCCCAGGAAAGCTTTCCCGTAAATGGCTGTATCAGGGATTCCATATCACAGGAGCCCCTGATCGGTGCCACAATACTGATCAGGAGTGAACAAACCGGCACTTCATCTGATACAGGCGGTTACTTCAGCATGCAACTGGGGAGTGGAGAGTATGTCTTCCGGTTTTCTTACGTGGGTTATCAGTCGAAGGAAGTTACTGTTGAAGTCCGTAATCCCGTCACCCTGGATATCCGGCTGGCCCCCCGGATTACCCAAACCCGTGAAGTAATCGTTATCGCCAGAAATCCTGCTGAGAACACCGAAAGTGCCAAAACAGGATTTATTGAAATTTCAGCCAGGGAGATGAAAAGAATGCCAGCCCTGATGGGCGAGACCGACCTGATAAGGGCACTAAAATATTCGCCCGGCGTTCAGAGTGCCAATGACGGCAATTCAGGATTCTATGTCAGGGGAGGTAATGTTGACCAGAATCTGATCTTACTTGATAATGCCGTTGTATATAATCCTTCACATGTACTTGGTTTCTTTTCCATATTTAATTCCGATATTATCAGCAATGCCAGTCTGATAAAATCAGGCATACCTGCCAGTTACGGAGGCAGGATCTCTTCTGTGCTTGCCGTCAGAACAATTGACGGAGATTTTACCAGGCACGGAGTTTCAGCAAGCCTTGGCCTGGTTTATTCGAAAGTAACCCTGCAGGGTCCGCTGATCAAAGACAGACTGTCCTATTTCATATCATTCAGAAGAACTTATATCAATGAGTTTGTCAAACCCATCCTCAGTGCCATTCTGCCCGCTGATACGGGAGGTATTCTGAATGGGAGCAGGTACGGCATGTATGATCTTAATGTGAAAATCACCTGGAAGCCTGGTCAAAGGAACCGGTTCAGCCTGATGGTATACAAGGGCAGGGATAACTTCAGCCTCGACAGAAAGAACATCGGCTATAGCAGCAAGATTGACTGGGGCAACGACCTGGTGGCTTTTAACTGGAATTATGTTATCAGCGACAGCAGCTACCTCGTGAATTCATTAAATTACAGCAGTTATGTATTTAACTATCATTCCGACCAGTACATCATGGGAATAAACCTTTATTCATCAATAAGGAACCTGCATTATAAGGTTGAATATACCCGGAACAATGCCTGGAATGGTTCATTAAAAACCGGTCTGGAAGCCAGGTATTACAGGTTTGTTCCCAATGAGTTCATGCTCAAAATCAACCAGGTCGATCTGAATTACAGCTCATACCAGGATATGTATGCCGGAGAGATCGCTGCTTTTTTATCATGGGAAAAGGATGTGACCAGGAAGTTAAGAATATACGGGGGTTTACGTTTAAATTCCTATAATCATCTGGGCCCGTATCAGCAGCAGAACAGAACCCTTGACGGAGAAATATTTGATACAACATTTTATAAGGAATTTGAAGCCGTAAAAACCTATTCATGCCTGGAGCCAAGATTAACCGCCCGGTGGCAGGCAGGGACAAATGCCTCGATAAAGGTTTCCTATACCCGGAATTATCAGTTTATCCATGTCGCCTCTGCTTCTTCCGTGACCATGCCATCCGATATCTGGATACCAAGTACCTCTCATACCCGGCCACAGTTCGGTGACCAGGTAACCCTTGGCTATTACCGGAACTTCCTCAGCAATTCCATTACAACATCAGCCGAAATATATTATAAAAGACTGGAGAACCAGGTCGAATTGCTCTATGGTCTGGGGGCATCCCTGCAGGATGTTTCATTTGAGAACAGCCTTGCCAGTGGGAAAGGCTTTGCCACAGGAATTGAATTCTCCCTGCAGAAGATCCAGGGGAAGCTTACTGGCTGGCTCGGATATTCATTATCCTATAGCGAACGTCAGTTCGAAGATATCAATAACGGAAATCCGTTCCCCGCCAAGTATGACCGGCGGCATGAAATAAGTCTGGCAGCCGGTTACAAGCTGAATGATCACTGGGATTTCTCCCTTGCCTTCATCTATGCAACCGGCAATGCCATGACCGTTCCTGTTCAGCTCTATCTTCTCGGCGGGAACATCATGACGGAATACAGTTCGACAAATGGCTTCCGGATGCCTCCCTACCACAGGATGGATATTGCAATAACCTATACCTTCAGGCCAAAACGGAAATTTGAATCCAGCCTGAATATCTCTGTCTTCAACCTCTATAACAGGGCAAATCCGTTTTTAATATTTTTTGATATTCAGGGAGATATTGTTCATGAGCATAACCTGGCCATTTCTGCACGGCAGATCTCAATTTTTCCCATTATGCCTTCAGTTTCGTGGAATTTAAAGCTTTAAATCATGACAGGGTGTAAAGGTCATAGCTGTAGTCGGTTATTGTTGGGATTAGTTTTTATATTACAGTTCCTTTGGAGCTGTGAGAAAGAGCTTGATCTGAACCTGCCTGTTGAACCATCAAAGCTTGTGGTGGAAGGCTGGATTGAAAACGGGAAAACTGCTGAGGTCCTCCTGTCGCATACTGCCCCTTACTTTTCAGCTATTGATTCAAACTCGCTGCAGGATTTTGCCGAAACCCATGCCAAGGTGACTCTGGTATATAATACAGATAATGAGATTCTTACATTGAAACCAAATCAGGCTTATTTTCCTCCCTTTGTATATCAGAGCGTTGATATGAAGGGTGAAACCGGAGGGATTTATTCGCTTGAAGTTGTTCTTGCCGGAGATACGGTGACGGCCACTACCACAATTCCCGAGCCGGTGAGCCTTGATTCAGTCTGGTTTGCCCCTGATTCCGGGCTGGATTCGCAGGGCAGGATCTGGATAAGGTTTACGGATGACGGCCAAAAGGAGAATTATTACAGGGTTCTCTATAAACGGAAAGGGAAAGACAGTCAGTATGTTTCAACCAGTATTTCCACTTTCAGTGATGTGCTTTTCAACGGTGAAACGGTTGAACTGGGTTTCCTTCGCGGAATTTCAAGTATGATTGCCCTTGAGGATGTTAACTATTTCGAATCCGGAGATACTGTCAGTCTGAAATTTTGTGCCGTTGACAAAGTGCAGTTTGAGTTCTGGAAGGTGTACCAGAATGAAGTTCTTTCATCAGCCAATCCCTTGTCAACCAGCAATAATCAGTTAAGGTCAAATATTAGTGGCGGGTTGGGTATCTGGAGCGGATACGGGGCTTCCTATTATTTGATATATGCCAGATAAAAAAAAGGCGTAGTTGAAAACTACGCCTAGCGATGGAACAAATATTATTACTCCTGGGGACCTATATAATTCAGCTCCAGGTCATATTCGGCATTCAGCTTATCTATGAAATTATTCACGGATGTGTAGAAGTTATCCAGCTCACTGTTTACATAGGTCTCAACATCTACCTTGGAGCCGTCAGCATAAACAAAGCGCATGGAAGGATAGTAATTAGTTTCCTGGGTATAATCATCGAAAGATGATTCTACATAAGCCTCAGCTTCAGCTATCTTTGTATTGGAATCCCGGTAGATTACAATTAATCTGGCGTTCTCATTGATTGCATCAACCAGTGCCTGTACAAATTCTTCCTCGGTGAGCAGCTCTTGCTGTTCTTTGAGTGCCTCGATGGCATCGCCCAGTACTTTCAGGTTAACCTGACCAATAACCTGAAGATTCATTAAAATGACATGAGCATTAGCATTATTAATGATTTCTTCGATATCTACATTAGTTTCGGTCCATGTTCCGTATTCATCCTCATACGTGACCTCGGTAATATTGTTGTCAAGGTTATCCGGGCTCCAGTTGCCTTCAGCTGCAATATAGGTCTCAAACAGGATATCTGACTGGAATTTTAATGTATTTGTCCAGGATGCACTGCTATAAGGACTGTGCACGACTTTTACGGTTAATGTAAAATCATCTACATAGATTTCTACATTCACCTGGGTAGGCATGCCGTCGCTTTTATATGCGGCACTGAACTCAGCTCCCGCAACACTTATACCGTTGTATTGCAGGTCGATTGTAATGCTGGCGGGTAATTCCGGAGCCAGTTCTGATGGCCACTGTTCAATCGGATCAGTTATTTCGGCTACTGTAAAATTATCCACTGTAATCAGGGCTGTGTTGGTCTCATCGGATTCCTTACCCGGGAATTCGAATATAATCTGATCATCCAGTTCACTCTTATCAAATTCACCCGTGCCGAAATTATAGGTGTATTTACCTGCAAGGGAATCGAAAAGTGCGGAAAACGACAACGGATCATCAGCCAGCAGGTCGCCTGTAAGCTTCATGCCGTCAAAAACCCTTGAAGTGTTATTTTTGTCACCGAGGGAACCTACCAGTGATATGGTCTCAAGAAAAGGATCGGCTTTTGCTGATTTTACAGGAGTGCCCGACTGAAGTTTATTCAGGTGCATAAGAACCTCAATGGCAGTCGCTGATGAAAGATTGTCCATCTGATCCACCAGATCAATAGCATTTTGCTCAACTTTGGCTTTACTTTGTTCAGGGGTCTCATCAGTGTATCCTACATCAAAAGGACTGGTTTCTTCGTCTTTTTTACACGCGAACAGAAACATGATCATTGCAAGTGCAAACAGAATTAAATTCTTTCTCATTTTGTACTGGTTTTATTGGTAAAATAAATTGCTAACGATAAGTATATCTTATACGATTTGCTGATCTTTTGGTTTCATGAGCATTCCAAAGTGTGATAATTCTCCTGTTTTATTCTGGATATTTCAGTTAACTTTTCGCTGATGAATTGTGATAAACCTTAAAAATTTTAAAAACTGAATTATGACCAGGAAGATAATTATTCCGATGCTGATTATATTTTTGTTTTCACAGTGCAGGCAGAATAAACAAAGTGAAACAACATACAAACAGTATATTATGGAAAATATTGTGCAATCTGTCATTGATTCTCTGATTTTAAGTCATGGCGAAGCCCAGCATGACCGGATAACCAAAGGTGTCAGGCAGGTGGCATCATTCTGGACTGAAAATGACGGAACCAGCGACGAGTTTGCTTCATTTTGCAGAAATAAATTCATCAGCGACAGGGACGAACTGGATAAGGTGTTCCAACGGATTTCGACGCATTTTGAAGTGATTTTTGGATATTTTAATAAAGTATCTGTTGATTTACAGCGACCATTACATCTCGACATCGGTGAAATATTACCTATCGATGAAACCTTTGGCTCATACAATCCTGTCACCCACTTCAGGGATGATTTCTTCGCCAATAAAATAGCCTTTCTGATTGCACTGAATTTTCCGCATTACACGCTTGACGAGAAATCCAGGTTATCTGTAAACTGGTCGAGAGAGGACTGGGCCCATGCCCGGATGGGTGACCTTTTTGATTCCCGGTTGCCTGCCGGGGTTAACCAGCTTGTGGTGAATGCCTCAACCCGGTCGGACATGTATATTGCCGATTACAACATCTTCGCCGGAAAACTGGTTAATGATTCCGACAGGACCTTGTTTCCGTCCGAAATGAAATTGCTGAGCCATTGGAACCTGCGCGATGAAATAAAAACCAACTATGGAAAAGCAGCCGGACTTGAAAAGCAACGCTTGCTGTACCAGGTGATGAAACGGATCATTACCCAGGAGATACCCCTGAAAGTGATCAATTCATCGGATTATACCTGGAATCCATACACCAATAGAGTATATGACAACGGAAAGGAAACAGGATCCGATGCTGAACCTTCAACAAGGTATGCCATGATACTCGATTTCTTTCATGCCCAGCAGAAGGTGGATTTGTATTATCCCGATCTGAATACCTATTTGCTCCGGAGTTTCGAAAAAGATATGGAGATCTTGCTGAATGATCTGGAAAACCTGTTTACAGCCTACCTTTCTTCACCCGAAGTAAAAAAAGTTGCCGACATAATAAAAGATCGTCTTGGAAGGGATCTCGAACCGTTTGATATCTGGTATGACGGTTTCAAAACCCGCACATCTATACCATCAGAGGATCTGGACCGGGCAACCCGCTCCAGGTATCCCAATCCTGCAGCTATGCAGGCCGATTTGTCACAAATACTTGTAAAATTAGGATTTGCCAGGGACAAAGCCTTTTCCATTGCTTCAAAAATACAGGTTGATCCTGCCCGCGGTTCAGGGCATGCCTGGGGAGCCGAAACCCGTGAACTAAAGTCACTTTTAAGAACAAGGATTTTTGCCGATGGCATGGATTACAAGGGGTATAATATTGCTATTCATGAATTCGGACATAATGTGGAACAAACAATCAGCCTGCATGATGTGGATTATTACATGCTTCATGGTGTGCCGAATGTTGCTTTCACCGAGGCATCCGCCTTTATGTTCCAGAAGAATGACCTGACTCTGCTGGGCTTCAGAGATCAAAATAAACAGCAGGAATATCTGAACAACCTCGATAATTTCTGGTCACTTTATGAAATCATGGGGGTATCACTGGTTGACATTGGCGTATGGAAGTGGCTGTATGCCAATCCCGATGCCACCCCCGAAACCCTTAAAGAGGCAGTAATCAATCAGGCAAATGAAATCTGGAACAAATTTTATGCACCGGTTTTTGGCATAAAAGATCAGCCAATCTTGGCCATTTATTCCCATATGGTTAACACACCACTGTATCTGCCGAATTATGCCTATGGTCATATCATTGAATTCCAGCTGGCGGAACACATGAAGGGAAAGGATTTTGCTGCTGAGTTTGAACGGATTTACAGGATGGGCAGGCTCACACCGCAACAATGGATGAAGAATGCGACCGGCAGCATGATTTCAGTGCAACCCATTCTTGATGCTGTAAATGAGGTATTGGCAAAAATGTAGAGACGCAATGCATTGCGTCTCTACTGCTACATCTGCATTGCGTCTCTACGTGTCAATCATGATGATGCCCTGGCGGAGGGCCCCCGCCCGGGGGCATTCCCGGCGGCGGGCCACCAGGGGGCATACCGGGAGGGTGATCGTGATCGCCCCGTTGTTGTTGTTGCTCAAATGCCTGTCCGCGGCTGGACCTCAGGTTGTAGGTGAATAAGACAAGGAAGTACCGCCTGTAAGCATTAACCCGTGTATCCTGAATATAGGAAGCAGTAACTAACCTGTTGATACTCCTGTTCTGATCGAAAATATCATACGCCCCTACTCTTAATTCAGCGGCCTGATTCTTCAGGAATTTCTTGCCCACACTGGCATTCCATACAAAATATCTTTCATTGTAGCCTTCAGATAAACCTTTATTATATTGCCCTAGAAGATCGGTATTGAATACAATCCCTTTCCAGAGCACAAGATTTAATTTGGCGCTGGCTGATTGATACCAGTAATTCCTGTCTTTCTCATGGCTAACTGAGTTTTTAACCATGCTGTAATTGGAAGTATAAGATACCGTGAAATCCACATTGGAACTAATGTTGCTGGTGATTATCAGGCTGTTCATCAGGTTATACGTGTTTGATCGGTTAACAGCGGTTTGCGCATACTCGGGTGATTGGGCATATCCGCCGCCTGTCACCAGACTAACATTGCTCTTGATTGGTTTTACAAAATAACTGAGGTTGATCATGGTATTCACACGCCCTGAATAATCGAGATTGGTCGGATAGGTTAGCTGTCCGCCGGGATACAGCGTCAGGTCAAATCCTTCGGGCCGGACAAGTGTATCATCCATCGCATAAATTGTCTTACTGCCGATAATATTTGTGGAATATTGTCCCATCAGGAAGATGAATGCATTGAATCCCGTTGTGGGATTGGCGTAGGAGAAATTCGACATGAGGTTGTGGTTGTAGGATTGTCCCAGGTTTGGATTTCCTGTTTTTAATCTGAGCCGGTCGGAATTATCAATGGCGCTTTGCAACTGTGTGACAGAAGGGGCGTTTGTTGAGGTTCTGTAAAATACCCGTAGGTTGCTGATGTCTGAAAACTTGTAGTTGATCATGATATTAGGGAGGATCTTCTGAAAGGTTTCAGACACATCAGCCTGCTGTGGAAACGTCTGGGTCCCTTTCAAATCTGACCGTTCATAATTTATACCTGCTGTAAAATTCAGTTTGTCTTTTTTGTACAGGTAGGCCAGCCCGCCCCTGTTCCGGATATAATCATTGTCGTATACATTGGACAGAGAATCCAGCCGTCCCAGAATCTCCGATTCATCACCAAGTGCAAACAGCTCCTTGTCATAATTGCTTCTTGAAAAGTTGTTGTCATAATTCACCTGCAATTGACTGTTTTTACCAATGGGCTCTGTATATGACAAGTTTGTGTTCAGCCACAAACTTTTGGTGGATATTCCGGAGAACTGGTTGTCTGGTACTGAATCCACCAAAGCCAGCTGCGTATTGTCGGTATTCATTTCATCAATTGAAAAGGATGACCGGACGGACAACGTTCTTCCTTTTTTCAGGAATTTGTGACGCCAGGTCAGGTTATTGCCCAGGTTATAACCCGAAGCATCACTGATGCTGTTGTTTAATGTTTGTTTATTTACAGAACCGCCGGTTATAAATCCGAAAGCCTCGCTGTTGGAACTATTATCCTGCAGGGAGAACCGGGGAACAATGATCAGGGAATTCAGCGTATCGATTTTGTACTCAATGCGCATATTCACACGGTGGTTGTAATTCTTTGAATATACGTAGGATGAATCTTCTGAAAAATTACCCTCATCAATCATCAGGTATTCGGTTTGTGATTTTGTTATCCTGGTATTGGCCGTTGTGTTAAAGAAATAGCTGCCAGATACGGCCATTTTCTTGCCCCAGTTATCCTGATAATTAAAGCCGAAAGAACTGGTTTTGCTGATACCACTGGCTCCGCCAAAAGACCTTCCGCCAAAACCTCTGCCAAAACCTTCACCATGACTGCCGCTCGAACCTATCAAATCCTGCATGGCAAAATTTTGCTGGTTGATGTTGTTGGTCATTCCCGTGAAGGTAAATCTCCGGGGTCCGCTGAAGACATTCAGATTGCCGGCGGCCAGATACTTGTCATCGAAATTTGAGCCTATTGTGGCTTTACCGAAAGTGCTGTATTTGCTGTTCTTCCTGGTAATTATGTTAATTGTCCTGGATGATTCGCCGTCATCAAAACCGGTTAATTCCGCCTGATCACTAAGCTTATTGTAAACCTGCACCCTGTCAATCACCTCGGCTGGCAGGTTCCGAAGCGCCACCGAAGGATCATCACCGAAGAAGGGTTTTCCGTCAACCAGCACCTGCCTGACATCCTCGCCACGGGCCTTAACGGTACCATTCTCAACTGTAATGCCCGGCATCTTTTTAACCAGGTCTTCAGCATTGGCATCTTTGGTAACCTTAAAGGCATCAGCCGCCATCGAGGTGGTGTCACCCTTCTGAACAGCAGTTCCCTGGCCAACCACAACAACTTCATTCAATACCTTGCTTTCGATAGTAAGGCTGATCGTACCCAGGTCAGTTACCGGACCGGACAGGTCAACGATTCTGGTCTCTTTATGGTAATTAATACTTTGAATGGTAAACCGGTAAGATTTCTTTCTCAGGCCGGTAAGCTGAAACCTTCCGTTTACATCGGTGGTTGAGGCAAATCTTTCGGTTGTATCTTTCAGATCCGTAAGGTATACATAGGCACCAATAACCGGTTGATTATCTGTTTTATCGATTATGATTCCTGTAACCCTGTAATTCTGTGCGCCGGCAGTTAGCGTTCCCAAAAGTAAAAACGCCAGTATAACCGGTAAACAAAATATTGTTTTATGGAATAATGATGCGATTACACGGGATAATTGTTTGTTCATTGCCATGAATGATGCAGTCATAAGTGAAAGCTTTAGAAAATGAACCTTCGGTTCTTAGTATAAAAGTAAGATCAGCAGGCTCAGGAAACAAATGAAATATACAAACACGGCACATTTATAGATTAACCCTGCTTTTATTGGGAATAACCATAATCATAAACACACTCCTAAATACGCAGCGCATAATGCTGCAATATTCTCGCCATCCATGGCCGATGATACGATACCTCCGGCATAACCTGCTCCTTCGCCGGCAGTAAAAAGATTATTGATCTGAACGTGACTGCCGGTTTCAGGATTTCTGGGGATCCGTACGGGCGATGAAGTGCGCGACTCA
>Ga0299915_10003152_pt1 | contig 11965 bp, 13 predicted proteins | sample RVTome_13_FD_200263 | JGI IMG/M metagenome (GOLD analysis project Ga0299915, IMG submission 200263) | Soil microbial communities from uranium-contaminated site in the Upper Colorado River Basin, Wyoming, United States - RVT92D227 (version 2) ... | reverse complement strand
CTGCCGTCAAGACCTGGCTCTTCCGATATTGGGTGTCTGCGTAACCGGTTATCATTGCTGTCTATGTCCCTCTCGGCTAGGCGCCTTTCCAATTGCTCTGTATCTGAGCGACTTGGCTGACAATGAAACTGCTCTGCGCCTGCAGCCTTCCCAAGGCGCTCTCCATTGCCGAGAACTGCCGCAGGAGGCGATCCTGCTGCCTGGTGATGGCCGCCTCCGTCTTGGTTATGTCCTCATCAATATTCTCGATACGCTCCTGCAGGCTCTCCTGTGCCACCTTCACCGAACCGTTTTCCGACTCGGTCAAGAAGGAAAGCATGTCATCCAGCGAAGCGCCTGCCCCTGCGGTATAGACCACCGTTCCATAGGAACCGGCGGCGGTCGCGGTTATTATCAGGCTCAACCCTTTTGAATCTCCGGCGGTGCTCTCCAGAATCTGGCCGCTTCCTTCGGCCGCCTCTCCATTGATGGTCCCCGCCACATCCAGGCCGGCAGCCCCGGTGCCATTGCCGGATTCGCCGTCAGGATCAGACTCCGTTACCAGCACATTTCCGACCCCGCTGTTGCCGGCGGAGCCGTTGGACTTGTCGGAGACGGCGGTGACTTCTGCATTGCTGCCATAGCCGGCACTGGTCAGGGTGAGGTAGTTGCCGCTTCCGCTCCCGGTTGCGTCTGTGGCGGAGGCGGTCACGCCGGTTTCCGCTTTCTTGCTGTTGATGGCGGCGATTACCTGGCTCTGGGTCATTCCTGCAGTGAGGGAGATGGCGACACCCCTGATGGTGAGCACCTCATCCGCAGCCAATGGATCGGTCTGCGCCGCACCCGCGGTAACGCGGGCGCGTGTCGCCGTCTGGGTGATCTGGACGGCATAGCCGGTCTCTCCCGAGGGCTTCGCATCACTGGTGGCGCTGGCAAAGATGACATTGGCATTGGAGGCCTGGCCAGAGCGGGAGAAGAGTCTCATCACCCCGTTGAGATCGCTCTCCAGTTTGTCCTGCAGAACGGTCTCGTCCAGGCTCAATTTGCCGTTGGTTCCCAGCGTTATTCCTACCTGGGAGAGCAGGGAAAGCGAGGAGGGCAGTCCGCTGATTGGGCTGGTCAGGCGGGAAACCAGATTGTCTTGAATAGCGTAAAGAGTGAATTCCCCGAAAAGAGTTCCTGCCTGGTCGCTTTCAGCGTCATACTTCCACTGCGCCTCAACGTAGGAGACCAGGTCGTTGTATTGAGTGACGAAGTCCTGAATTTTCTGCTTGATGCCGGCGGTGTCGGCCGAAACGGTCACGGTCACGGTTTGCGCGGCGTCATCGTCTCGCAATTGGAGCGTGACCCCGGGAATGAGATCGGTGATCGTATTTGAACTTCGAGTTACAGTCAGTCCGCCCCCCAAGGATAGGGAGGCATCTGTTGCCGCCTGCAAGTCGGAAAATGTCGGGGGAGCGCCTCCGGTCAGGTTGGCCGTGATGGTCATCTCCCCATCCGTGCCCGTGGTCTTGCTGGTAATCACCAGCCGGTAGGGAGTATCCGCAGAGCCGTCATTGACGAGGAAAGCATATACTCCCGCGTCTGAATTGTTTATCGCCTCCCGCAGCCCGGCCAGGCTCAGTCCGTCTGCCTGGAGGCTCACCGCATCTCCGTCGCCCACCGCTATCTCAACTGTTCCGTCACCCACCAGTGTGGTCTCATCCGCATACCCCTGAGAGGAGACCCGATGCGCCTTGGCAATGGAATCAATGGTGAAACTGTACTCTGCCGCGGCGGGGCTGCCGGTGACTGTGGCGCCGACCAGGCTCTCATTGCTGGAGGCGGCGCTCTTCGTCGAGAAGGTGCTGTAGGCCGCCAGTGCCGCGGCCTTTTCCTTGAGAGAGAGGAGCCTGGAGTTTACTGTCTGCCAGGCGCTCAGTTGCGCCGAGAGAGTCGCCTTCCGCACTTGCAGACGGACAACGGGAACCCTGGCGAGCGTCTCCAGTTTCTGGAGAATCTCATCGGTGTTCAGTCCTGAAATCACCCCACTGATAGTTGCTGTTCCGCTCATTCTTGCTCTCCGGCGAATTTCTCTGCTCTAAGCCCTGGCGTCTATCTGACTGGCTGCGCGAAGCAAGGTTTCCGCCACCCGTCGAATCTCCTCGGGCGGGATCTCCCGGACCACTCCGCCGGTCTCAGGATTCTGTAGTCTCACCACGACTTGCCGCAAGACCTGATCATAAGAGTAACTCGCCTGAAGAGGGGGCCTGGAACCCAACAGGCGGACGGAACTGGACGGGGAAGACGAACGCACGGCAGCGGACCTCGACTGCGGCGAAGCCTGCGCCTCTCCCAGAGCGACAAGTCTTTGAGCCGATACTGCACTTGTTCCCATTGCTTCACTTCAACTGCTTCCCAGAGAGAGAAGGGAGAGGGGCCGCCGGTAGGGCGAGGTCAACGGCCCCTCCCCTTGACAAACCGGGACTAACGCAGCATTTGCAGGATTACCTGCGGAGCCGTGTTAGCCTGGGTCAACATCGCGGAACCAGCCTGGAGCAGGATCTGATTCCTGGTGAAGGTAATCATCTCCAACGCCATGTCAACGTCGCGGATGCTGCTTTCGGAAGCGGCCACGTTCTCCTTAGCAACGCTCAGCGACGCCAGGTTGGACTCCAGCGTGTTCTTCTGCACCGAACCCAGGTACACTCTGAGGTTCGAGACTTGCACCACCGAGGCGTCCAGAACGGCGATGGCGCCCTGGGCGTCGGAAGTCACGTCAATGTCTTCCACCGCGCTCGTGCCATCACCCAGGTTGGTGGTGTGCAGGTCGCTTACCAGGCTGCCGCCGGTGAGGTCCAGCGTTACGGTCTGGTTCGCGTTTGCACCCACCTGGAATGCCTTGCCGTCCAGGTTGCCGCTGGAAGCGGTGTCGAACAACTTCATGTTGCCGAACTGGGTCTGCCCGGCAAGGCGGTCAATGCTGTCAATAGCCTGCGCTATTTGCGCCTGGTCTGCGGCAATCGAAACGCTGTCGTTTGCGCCGGTGTTGGCGGCATGAAGGGACAGATCGCGCATGCTGCGCAGCAGGTTCTGAACTTCCTGTAGGGCGGACTCAGCGGTCTTCAACATATTGATTGCTTGCTGAGTGTTGGACATTGCCTGCCCAAGTCCGGATACCTGGGAGCGAAGGTTCTCGGAAATGACCAAACCAGCCGGGTCGTCGGCCGCCGCATTGATGCGGAATCCGGATGAAAGTCTTTCGATCGACTTGCTCAAGCCCGCGTCGTTGAGGCTTACCCAGCGATGGGCTGTCAGCGCGCCGATGTTCTGGTTAATGCGAAGTGCCATTGGTGATTCCTCCTTGAATCATTTTCCAGCCGGCGATTGGCGATCGCCAGCGGTTTGCTTCCTGCTAGGTTGTTTTTCCCGCGCGGCTGGGAGAAGGGGTACAGCCTTGTTTCTCTTCTTCACCCAGCGGGCCGAGCGACGCGAAGGAACGCGGGAATTCCCCTCGCGGCCTCATCTTTGTGTTTCTCTTTTCACCTCCTTTCCCTGTGTGTAAGCTCGTCCATTACGTAATATCGGCAAGAAGTCGCTCAGACTTTAGCCCTTGCGGCCTTTTTCTTCTTCCATATTTTCCTTCTCCGACCCCGGCCTTGGCTCCGGCTTGGGCAGTTTTCCAAGGGTCTGCGACTCCCGGCGCGCCGTCTCCGCCGCCCGGATATTCTCCCTTCCCACCTCTTCTATCAGTTCCTTGCGGTAAACCGGCACATTCTTGGGAGCGGAGATGCCGACCCTTACCTGGTCAGCCTCGATTCTCACCAGGGTTATCTCGATATCATCTCCGATGACTATGCTCTCACCGACCTTGCGCGTGAGGACCAACATCTCTTTCCCCCGGGTTTCAGAGATTCAACCAACGCCGCTGCCAGTGGTCTCCAGCGCCCCGCCCACGAGCAGATGCTTGGTGGAGTAGCGCTCGTCCTGAAGGATTACTTGCTTCGCCTTGCGCGTCTTCGTGCAAACCAGCACCGGAGCGACGAGATTGGCGGTGATTTCGCTCCCTCCCGGACCCACGGTGAGCAAGACCAGCACGGCGGCGTCTTCCGGTCGCTCCAGGCCCAGCAGGTCGGCGTCTTTTCCGTCCACCTCAAATCCGTAATCCGGATAGAAATCATAGGGGTTTACGGCCACGAACGCAAGGCCCGGCTCGTCTATCAACTGGAGCCACTTGTAGCCGCGGTCCGGGGATTCCTCCAACAGGCAGAAACGCTTCGCCTCGCTCATTCCCACCAGGCCTTCGGGCATCAAGAGAAGCGTTTCCGGGTCAACCTCCAACTCGCCAAATCGCTGGGTCTTTACTCTCATTCGTCTGCCTCTCTATTCAATCTAGCGCAGGAACTCCAACAGGCCCATCTGTGCCAGCACGGAGGCTATGGCAGCCGTCGCCTGGTAGATGTTCTGCTGCGCCTGTAATTCAACTACCGCTTTCGCCAAATCCGCATCCTCGGTGCGGGAGAGGGAATCCTTCAGGGAGAACTCGGTGTCGGAAAGCCGATTGAGGGCGAGTTCGATTCCTTGCCCCCGCGCGCCCACCTCGGCTCTCAGGCTGAGGAGGTGGGAGAGATGCTGGTCTATCTCGTCCAGGCTCGTCTGCATCTGCGCCGCATCTCCCGAGAGGAGCGAATCTTTCAGGGAATCCAGGGTTGAGAAGAGATCCGATAGCCCCGGCTCAGCCGCGCCGTTCATGTTGAAAACCTGGTCGCCGGCGAGGTTGACGGCCACGGTGGAAGAGCGTCCCACCTCGAAGAGCGCCGCTCCGCTGTCTCCGGAGTAAGTGACCGGAGGGGTATCAGACTGGTCAAGGCTGAAGGGAGCCGCGTTGGTCTTATAACCGCCAAAGAGGAAGCGCCCCGCCCGGTCACTGTTCGCCGCGCGGACGATGCTTTCCAGCATCTGCTCCACATTGCGCGCCAGGGCTTCTCTCGTCGCCGCATCGGAAGTGCCGGTCACGCCCGCAAGCCCGGAATCCCTCGCCTGGCGCACGAGTTCAACGATCTCCGCCAGGGCGCTGTCCGTCATCGCCAGCAGGTCCTTGCCCTCTTCGGCATTCTTCTGATATTGCGCCACTTCCGCCAGGGCGGATCTCACCGCAGCCGCGCGCACCGCCCCCATCGGATCGTCAGAGGGCCTGTTGATCTTCAAGCCGGAGGCCATCTGCTCCTGCAGCCGCAGGAGATTCTCCGTCGTCTGCCCCAGATGGGAGAGCAGGTTATGGCTAATCATGGAATTGGAGACACGCATGCTTTCTCCTAAACCGGCGGCGCCATCCGTTCGATGATGGTGGAAAGCATCTCATCCGCAGTTGTCAGCACTCGGGCGGCGGCGTCGTAAGCATGTTGAAACTGAATCATCTGGGCCATCTCCTCATCCAGGGAGACCCCGGCGAGGGATTGCTGCTGCATCAACAACTGATCATTGAGAAGTTGAGCCGCCTGAGCGTTTTCTCCCGAGACCTGAGTATCGGTCCCCACCTGCCCCAGCAGATTCCGCCACGCCAGCCCCAGGGATTCGCCTCCTGGCATAACCGAACTGTTGCGCAGTCCGGCGATGGAGAGGGCAACCGAGCCGTCACCTGGCGAGTCCCCTGCCGCCGCCGCCGCAATCGCCCTGACGTCGGCAAGGAGGGCGTCATCCACGCTCATGTTTGCCGCGGTCGAACCGGGGGTGAAGAAGTTTACGCCGGTTGTGCCGTCCAGGCCAAAGCCGGCCTGGTGAAGGGAATTCACCTCCGCCACGAGCGTTGACGCAATTGTGTCCAACTCTCCCAGATACTGAGGAATGAGTTGCTGCTGAACCTGGAGTTGACCGGCCAGTTCGCCGCCGGAGACTTGCGCAAGCGCCCCATCCTCCTGCCAATGCACCTCCAGATTCCCCGAGGCTCCCTCCACGGTTGTGAGCGCAAAGGCGACTTGTCCCTGCACCAGGGATCGGCCGCCCAGATTCAAGATGGGCAGGGCGTTTTCGGGGGCGATGAGTGTCGCTCCGGTGAGTTCGCTCAGCCGGGTGAGAAGCGTATCTCTCTGGTCCAGCAAATCGTTAGGTTGCTTTCCTTCGGCCGTGGCAACGGCGATCTGCCGGTTGAGATCGGCCGTCTCTTGGGCGAGGCGGTTTATCTCGTCCACGCTTCCCTTGATGACCAGATTGAGCTGGGCCGCCTGCGATTGGAGTTTCTGGGAAAGGTCGCCGAAGGCCGCCGCCAGGGCAACCCCTTCGGCGCGGACTTGCACGCGGGCGGAGAGGTCATCGGGCCGGGTGCTCAGGGTCTGCCAGGTGTCCCAGAACCGGTCAAGCAGCATCCCCAGGTTCTCGCCTCCCGATGGGGCAACGATCGCCTCAATCTCCTTCAGGGCGTTGTTAAGAGTGCTCCACTGGCCCAATTGTCCGGCGGTGGTGCGCAGGTGAAGGCCCAAATAGCCGTCCTGCGCCCGGCGAACCATGGAGACCTCAACCCCCGTGCCCACCAGCCCTCCCATGGTCCCTTCGGCCGTGCCCGGAGGCGGATAGGGCGAACGAGAAGAAAGAATCGCCTCCTGCCGGCGAAAGCCCGGGGTATTGACATTCGCCACATTGTGGCCGGCCGTATCCATTGCCTGGAAGTGGGCCTGGAGACTGGTCAAGGCTGTGGTTATGATGGAGAAAGAGGACATAGTTGTCTCAAGCGGTCTTATTCATCAGAAAAGGAGAAGGTCGTGCTTGGCGCCTGCCCGCGGAGGAATAAGAGGCCTCCTCTTCTCGGCCTCCGAGCAAACTGATGGAGAAGTCAATATAGCGCATCGCCTGCCGCGCCAACGTCCAGTTCAGTCGGCCCTGCCTCCGCAAATCCTCAGCCAGCTCCGCGGTCTCAGCGCGCAATTGGAGGCAGGCGCTCGAATCGGGCGTAGTCTTGCCCTCGAGAGGCCCTGGATCGTCGGAGGAAGCCTTCGTCTTGCTCGCTGCCCGGGAGAGCCGCTGCAGAAGCGCGGCCTGCTGGGAGACGATCTCCCCCAGCCTGTCGGCCTTTCCCGTTATCAGGCACTCGCGCTGCTCTGCGGCCAGGTTCAGGAGTTCGCGGATAAGGTCACGCTCGTGGCGCAGACGCGCGGCCAAGCCCTTTTGATTGTCCATTTCAATCCTCAAGCAGTTTCGCCAGGCGGGCCTCGGCGAGGATTTTCTCGGCGACTTTGTCGGAGGAGACGCGGAAGGTCCCGCTGGCGATCTGGCTCTTCATCTCGGCCACTCGATCGGCCCGCGCCTCCGGCAGGGTGGAAATCACCCGTAGCGCCAGGTCAAGCTCCTCCGCACGCGCGGAAAAAGTCGCCCGGTCCGTCTTAGGAGGGGGCGCGGAAGGCTGATCCGGGCTGGTGCGCTGGACCCTTCTGAAGTGGGACTCCAGGATGCGCCCAATATACTCGGTCGTGATCTTCACTTCTCTCACCTCTCCCCAGGGCATTTGGCCCGCCTCGGCGGGCTTGGCAATATTATTTTCGGCACTTGACCGAGCAAACTTAAGCCCAACCTGCCTTTTCTTATTTACAAACGCCCGTTTGAGGTTCGCTTCGGAAAGCCCGCCGAGGCGGGCTCTATTCTTTTACCTGGCCTGCTTCTGCGCCCGCCAATTCTCTCAGAAGCATATCCCCCAGCCCCAATCTGCCTGTCTGGGCCATCTCCCTGGCGATTTGGTCATCCATCATCTCCTCGAAGATCCTCATCCCGGAACTCTTGGGTATCAGCCCTCCCTCGCCCACGGTCTTCTTCATGGAGCGCAGCATATGCCCCAGGAAGATCGCTTCAAACTCCTGGCAGGCCTCTTTCAGCCGCTGGGGAGAGGCGCTCTTGCCATCTGGTCCGCCGCTCATCAGAAAAGCGGGCAGTAGTTCCACATACCCGGTGGTCATCGCTCGCCCTCCACTACAAGGTCTCCAGTTCTGCCTGCAGCGCCCCGGCCTGCTTCAAGGCCTGCAGGATGGCCACGATGTCTCTGGGCGTAACCCGGATAGCGTTCAAGCACTTCACCAGTTCCTCAATTGTGCTCCCGCCGATCTTGGAGAGAAAGGCTTCCTTCTCTTCCGCCTCCACGGTTGCCCGCGGAACAACCACAGTCTCCCCCTGTGAGAGCGGGGCCGGCTGCGAGATGGCGTAATCCGTGGTTATCCTTACACTCAGCCCCTGGTGCGCCACCGCCACCGGAGTTATCTTTACGTTCCCGCCGACGACGATGGTTCCGGTGCGCTCATTTATGACCACTTTAGCAATGCAGTCAGGCTCCACGCTCAGGTTGCCTATCTGGGAGATCAGTTCCGGGATTCGGTTGACAAAGCCGTCCGGCACCATCACCTCCACCGTCGCCTCGTCCTTCGCCGTGGCAAATGACCCCGCCAGGTAGCGGTTAATGGCTTGGGCGATGCGGGTGGAGGTGCTGAAATCGGGATAGTTCAAAGAAAAGGAAAGCACGCCATAATTGACTAAAGGCATGGGAACCTCGGCCTCCACAATCCCCCCGCCTGGGAGTCGGCCCACGGTGGGGTGATTCTTCGTGACCTTTGCGCCGGCTCCCTGAGAGGAGAATCCGCCGATGGAGACCGCGCCCTGGGCCGCGGCATAGACGCGTCCGTCCGCGCCCTGGAGAGGGGTTTGAAGGAGAATCCCGCCCTGCAGGGAGGTGGCGTCCCCGAGAGAAGAGATGGTCACATCAATCCGGTCTCCCGGCTTCACAAAAGGAGGGAGATCGGCGACCAGCATGACCGCGGCGGCGTTTCCCACTCTTATCTGCCCCGCCGGGACATTCACGTTGAAACGCTGCAGCATATTGGCGACTGATTGCGTGGTGAAGATCGTCTGCCGGCCGTCTCCCGTGCCCTCCAGACCCACCACCAGGCCATAGCCCATCAGTTGGTTCTGCCGCGCCCCGGAGGGGCGGGTGATGTCTTTGATTCGCACCATCTGGCCCGCCCAAGCGGTGGAAAGGCTTATCATCAAGGCCCCGGTTACAATCAACGCGCGTTTGAAAGCCATCCCGTCCTCCTTAGAAAAGCAGCCGAATCAACCGATAAATCAGCCCGGGCCGCTGGGTGTCTGTGGTGGGCCCTTTGCCGCCGCTGTCAATGCACAGGTCAGCGACCTGGCTGGAAAGCACGGTGTTATCGGGCGCGATGTCTTCTTTTCTGACCAGCCCGCTGAGGGTCAGTTTCAGTTTCTCCGCGTGAAGGCTCACCAGGCGCTCTCCCTGAATGCGAAGCAGGCCGCTGGGCAGCACCTCCACAACCGTCACGGTGACGCGGTCAACGAGTTTCGTGCTCTGGGCGGAACTGCCGCTGCCGGAAGAAGTTCGTTCTCCGGAAAGCGAAAAGGAGCGGATGAAGTCGAAAAGGCCGGTTCCCGCCTCCGCTTTCCCCTCGGTCTTCTTCGCGCTGTCGGTCTCCGCCGAGTGTTTCGTCGAGGAGGATTCCGCAATCAGCACGGTCAGGAGGTCGCCTGCGCGGTGCGCCTTGCGATCGGCGAAGGCGGATTCGGAGTTGGGCTGCCAGAGGGAATCGGCGCCGGCCGGCAGCCGAATGAGCGCAGCCAGGAGCAGGGTCAGCAGAAAAGCGGACTTTCTCACTGGTTCCTCCTTTGCGGAGTTACTTCAATCTCCACGTTGGCTTCCCCGACCACCTTGGCGGAGAAATCTTCTTTGCTCAGGGCGGTGCGCACGCGGACCGCCTCCCCCAGCGCGCCGTCTTCCCGGGCAATGCCCGGCGCAGTCAAGATTACCCCTGAGGCGAGCACGGTTACAGTCACCTCCTGGCCCTTGAGCACCAGCGGGGCCGGCTCGGTGCAGAGATCTGTAAGCGGTGTGTCTGCAACCACTCTTTGGGTCGTCCGGCGGCCGCAGGCTTCCTCCGGGGCGCGCAGCGGGGCGCCGCGAAAAGAGAGCAGGTCTCTGCGCTCAAGCCGAAAATCCGCAGCCGCCAGCCGGAGATGCCGGCTGAGGTCGCGGCTTGCCACCAGAAGATCTCCCATAAGTTGGAGACGGTAGTTTACTACGGTGCGGTGCCAAAGGCGGCCTTCCACCAGCACAGTGACGGTAATTGCGGCGAGGCTCCGCCCCGCGATTGAACCTGCGGCTTCCGCGACAATCTCAACTTTTCCTACGGGGACAATGAGATCGCGGGGTGGAGTGATGGGAGAGATGATGAGTTCCTCGCCTTTCTGCACAGGGTACTGCTCCCTCAACAAGCCTTCTCCCGCGGCGATAATCTCTTCTCCCGCAACCGTGGCCGAACTGCGGGTTACTTCAATCGCCTCCGGGCAGTCAACCAGAACCGCGCTGTCCAAGCCATAGCGGCGCAGACGCCGGGCAATCTCTTCGCGGGTTATCAGCCGGCTCTTTCCGGGAAGGGGAGAGACCGCCACCACCGCCGACTTGAGCCGGGGCGCGGCCTTCTCATCCATCTTGATGACCGCGCGCAAATCGTTCAGCGTCACCTCCGCTCCCGTTACCGAGAGAGAAGGGGTCCCGATAGAGGCCCCGGAGCAATATCTACAAAAGGCAACCGCGGCCAGAATTGTCAAGAGCAGGTATCTGATTCGCATCTCTATCTCCTACAGGGTCAGGAGCCTCTATCGGCGCAAACTGTTCGCCATCGCCAGCATTTCATCTGCAACCTGGATGCACTTTGAGTTGACTTCATACGCCCGCTGGGCGATGATCATATTCACCATTTCGTCAATAATGCGGACATTCGACATCTCCACCGCCCCCTGGGCGAGCCGTCCGAATCCGCTGGAGCCGGGCGCTCCGGTGGTCGGTTCGCCGGAAGCGTCGGTGGGGAGGAAAAGGTTGTGCCCCGTGCTGTTCAAACCGGCGGGGTTGGGGAACTTTGCCAACTGTATCTGCCCCACCTGCTGAGGCGCGCTCTGGCCGGGGATGGTGACACTTATCGTGCCATCACTGCCGATGGAAATGTTCTGCGCATCCGCGGGAATCACCAACTCCGGCTCGAGGGAATAGCCGTCGGTGTTGACCAGCCGCCCCTGTCCATCCAACTTGAAGGCCCCGTCCCGGGTGTAGGCGATTCCTCCATCCGGCCCGGTCACCTGGAAAAAGCCGTCGCCCTCAATCGCCGCGTCCAGGGGATTGCCGGTCTGGCGGAAATCGCCCGGGGAGAAGATCTTCTGCACCGCCGCCGGACGCGCTCCCAGGCCGACCTGGATGCCGGAAGGAGCCTGCACTCCCTCCGCCGACGGAGCGCCCGGAAGCTGCACAGTCTGGTAATAGAGATCCTGGAAATCCACCCGGCTCGACTTGAAGCCGGTGGTGTTCACATTGGCGAGATTGTTGGCGATGACATCTATGTTGGTTTGCTGGGCCGCCATTCCGCTGGCAGCAGTCCACAATCCCCGCGTCATTTCCTTTCCTCCTCACTAAACCTGGCTGACTTGGTTGACAGCCTGGTTAAGGGTCTCGTCCTGCGCCTGAATCAGTTTCTGGTTTGCCTCAAAAGTGCGCAGCGCAGCAATCAAGGAGACCATCTCCCACATCACGTTCGCATTCGACTGCTCCAAATACCCCTGCCTCACTTCCGTCTGCGACCAATCCAGCCGGGTCGGCTCGCTGCTGGAGAGCATGAGGCCGTCGCCGATCCGCTGCAGCGATGAGGCCGGAATTTCCACCAGCCGCAGGCGGCTCGCCGCCGCCCCGTCAACCATCACCTCTCCCCGCGGGGAAACGCTCCACTTCTCTCCGGTGATATTGATGGGGCCGTTTTCGCCCAAAACCATCTGCCCGCTGTGGGTTACCAGGTTTCCATCGCGGTCGAGGCTGAAGGCTCCGCTGCGGGTGTAGGCTTCACCTTCCGCTCTCTGAACCACGAGAAAGCCGGGCCCTTGCAGGCCCAGGTCGCAGGGATTGTCCGTCCGCCGCAGGTTGCCGTCCGACAAATCTATGGCAATGCTCGGCTGGACTATTTCTGGAGGCGTCGTG
>Ga0299915_10003151_pt1 | contig 11966 bp, 2 predicted proteins | sample RVTome_13_FD_200263 | JGI IMG/M metagenome (GOLD analysis project Ga0299915, IMG submission 200263) | Soil microbial communities from uranium-contaminated site in the Upper Colorado River Basin, Wyoming, United States - RVT92D227 (version 2) ... | reverse complement strand
AAGTGGATCCCGCGTCTGTGATTCCCCGTGGAATGTGGCTTTGACGGGCGAGCATGGGGGGGAATGACGGTGAGGTCTGAAACGCGTTGTTTGACGCTGGAGAAGAAGATTGAGCGAAGCAGAGCTTTACGAACCGGTACAGGGTTGGCTCGAGAGAGTGCTCAGAGCGAAGTATAGGCGTATGAAGGTCCACGTTTTCGACTCGCACAACATCAAATTGTCAAGGTTGATAAGCGACATAGGATTACAGAGGTGCTTCCGAGAGTTCAACGCATGGGACGTTAAGGTTGACGTTACTGGGGTCGTATCAGATGGGAGAGTCGGGCATTTGGCTCTTGTTGAATGTAAGGCGAAACAGCTTACGCTGCGAGATGTTGGTCAACTTCTGGGGTACAGTATCGTGGTAAACCCCATCCTGTCGGTGCTGGCATCCCCCTGCTCGCCAACCGACCCCTTGATCACGTTACTGAAAGACTATGGGCGGCTTGATGTGCTGCAATATGGCCCAGAGAGAAGACACATACGAATAGCGCGGTGGGACAAGGTTAGAAACGAGATTATGCCGGACTCAATAGTACCCCCCGGTAGGCTATTATAGACTTCGGTTCCGGCCCGGCGGGCCGGGACGAACATTTGGCAAGCGGCTAATTTAAGGAGAATGGAAAGAAATGATTGGATGCCATATCGGAAGGATATTTCAGGTGACGGTTGCCGGCGGGTCGTACCAGGAGGGTCTTACCTCGGTGCTCCAGGGTGTGCCGCCGGGCCTGCTGCTAACCGAGCAGGGAATCTACGGCGACCTGCTGCTGCGAAAACCCGGGGCCGATGAATTATCCAGCCCGCGAAAAGAGCCGGACCTGCCCGTTATCTACTCCGGCCTAAACGCCGCCGACACCATCGAAAACGCCGGCAACAAGAACCATACCAACGGCACGCCGCTGGTAATCCTGATTCCCAACCTCGACCGCCACTTCATACACATCAAGCAGTACCAGGACACCAACCGCACGCCCCGGCCCGGTCACGCATCCTACGCCTCGTTCGTCAAGTACGGGCCGGACGACGACGCCATCGGCGCAGGAATCTTCAGCGGACGCTATACATCCACCATCGTCGCCGCGGGATACGTCGCCAAGAGAATCCTCAAGAGATGCGGTATTGACGTATTCGCATACATAAAAGAGATCGCCGGCGTGCGATGCCCCGACGTCGCCCACGAAAAGGCCCTCCACTACACCGACGGCTACAAAAAGATGCGCCGCGACCTGGACCCGTTCTACCAGGAAATCTACGTTAAGAACCGCATCACTATGGAGATGAGGTTCCTCGAAAAAGCCAGGATACTCGCCCAGGTCGAAAAGGAAATCGACACAATCCGCACCAAGGCCCCGCACCTCGCGCCGGACGAGATTCGGGACAGGTACGGCGTCCACCCCGTAGTCAACTGCCCCGATATCGGCGCCGCCGAAGAAATGGTCGCGGCCTGCAACAAAATCTCGGCCAGCGGCGATTCGGCGGGCGGCGTAGTGGAAGTGATTGCAATCGGCGTCCCGACCGGGCTGGGCGAACCGGTTTTCTACAAGCTCGACGCAGAGCTCGGCAGAATGTTGGGCATCGGCGCAGTCAAGGCAGTCGAGGTCGGAGCGGGCCTGGCAGTCAAGGATATGACCGGCTACCAGAACAACGACCGGATGCACGCCGAGAACGGCAAGGTGGTCTTCGATTCCAATAACGCAGGCGGCATCACGGGCGGCCTTTCCACCGGTCAGCCAATCATCGTGCGGCTCGCCGTCAAGCCGACCCCGACGATTGACAGACCGCAGAGGACCATCGACAAATATACCCTCGAGAACAAGCAGCTCGCCGCCATCACGAGGCGCGACGCGACTATTGCAGGCCGGATATGGCCCGTCGCCGAGAGCTACACCGCGCTGGTAATCCTCGACCACCTCATAGCCCACTACGGCTACCAGGCCCTCAAGAACAAATAGAAGCTCGGGCAACCCGGCAAGTCCGCTCGATGGGCAGATTTACGTCAACAATTATGACAACAAGGTAAGGGTCTATGCCGACGGTGCGTGGCGCAACCTGGCAACAGGGTAGAATCCCCCGCTTCGACCGCCTCCTCAAGCGCAAAAAGAAAGCCCCGGACGGTATCCGGGGCCTTTCTATTATGGTCTCATGTACGGTGGGTAGTCTTCCCAGCGCCGCGCGATATCGAGGGGATACGTATGCACCGGATATGACCAGGCTGTCTCATTCCCGTACACATCGCGCGCCTTGACCTGGAAGGTGAGATACTGTCGAGTCCTGCCGAGCACAATGGTTGTCCACGTATTGGCTAATATCCAACCGCTGTCGCCACGATTGTCCTCTACGCAGTCAAAGTAGTAGTACACAGGACCGCTCGGGTCGTTGGCGGCGACACACGTCATAGTTGCGCCGTAGCCGAATTCCCAATCCGGCCCAATCCAGATTTCCGTCGGCAGGAGATTCGGGTCGTTAGCGTCCCACAGGATCGGGTCAGGCGTCGGCGGAGTCGTGTCCGGCGGTATGGGAGTCGTCGCGCAGGCTATATCGGACCAGAAGGTCTCATTAGCCAGCGGCGACCTATCCCGCGCCTTGACGTGGTAGCAGTATCGAGTATTCGGAGTAAGGTATGTATCGATCCAGTTCGGCTCATTCTGCCAGCCGCTGAAGTGCCCGCTGATAGTTATGTTCTCAAAGTAGTACTGCACGCCGCTGGCGTCCTCGGCGTAAGCCTGCATTCCAATCGAATTCGGCGAGATTGCGGTCGGCACGAGATTCCACATCAATGCAGCCGGCGGAATTGTGTCCTCCTCGCCGGCGTACGCCACCGCCGACCAGCCGGTCTCGTTCAGCCGCGGCGAAGTATCGCGCGCCTTCACCCTGTAGCCGTACCTGACGCCGGACGTCAGGGCGCTGTCGGTATATGACGAGCTGGGTATCCAGCCGCTGTCGTCGCAATTGCCGCGGACGCACTCGAAGAAGTACTGAACCGGCCAACCCCAGGAGTCAAAGGCCGTCTTGGCCACCATCGTTGCGCTCGCACCGCCCGTCAGATAAGGCTCGATCAGCCATTCGGCCGGGTCCGGGGATGGGGGAGCGAGGTCCTCCACCAGCCAGCAATACGCCACAAAGGCCACGTCCTTAAAGTTGACCGCCGCATCGAATGTAACATCGGCACCGCCGCACCAGCCGTCGGCCTGCGAACAGCCCTCGTCCAGCCATTTGTCGGCAACCTTGGCGAAGTCGGCGAAGTTGATAATCCCGTCGTAAACCAGATCGCAGTAGCGGCACGGCTCCAGCGTCCGATGGTGATAGCCCATATCCACAACGCTCGTATCCGGCGCGTCGTCTATGCGCGTCGTATATCCCATCAGGCCGACGTCGCCCGCAAAGGCGCTGCCGGTATCGACGCACGGGCTCTGCGCCGGCTGACCCGTGGCGCGATGACTGAGGTAGTAGCGGTCGAGCGCGCCTTCCACAAAGAGCGGGTTGGCATTGATGTTCCCGCCGCCCCATATCAGGTGCGCCTCGTATCCCGGAGGCACGCTGACGTCCGGCTTGCCGTTCTTGACATCGCAGTATTGCACCTCAAGCGTCCCCATTCTCGGGTCGTGCTCGAAGCCGGTGCCTACCGCCATCTCGTGGCCCTTGAGGGCGTAGTTGTCCCAGAAGATGCTGTCGGTAACGAAACATTCGGCGTGATATGAAACGTTCAGGCCGCCGCCCAGGCCCGTGTTGCCCTCTTCGCCGGCAATGCCGGAGGCCGCGTTGGTCACAAACGTACAGTTCGACACGACAGGCGTGGCATACCAGTTCGCCGATATGCCTCCGCCGTCTCTGGCCGCCCCGTTGTTCAGTATCAGACAGTTGGCGACCTGCGCCGTGCTGCGGTAGCCGGCGATATACAAACCGCCGCCGGAGGTGTCGGCGTAGTTGTGCCTGAAAACCGTATCGCGAACAACCGCCGGCGTTGCAAAGCAGAACATGCCGCCGCCCACGCCGACTACCGAGACGACATTCGGGTCGATAACCAGTATCGAATTCGGGTCGTTCGGGTCAAATATCATATTCGGATCGCTCGGAAGCGGTATCCCCGCCCGGTTGAACTTCAACACGGACCGCTCTATCGTCGTGTCCGGCGAATAAACAGCGAACAGGCCGCCGCCGAACAGGGCCGTATTGCTCGTGATGTTGCAATCCCTAATTTCCATCCCGCCCGACCAGAACATACCGCCGCCGTAAATGGCCGCCGCGTTCCGCTCGAATAGCGTGTCGGCCACGGTCAGCAGACTGTTGGGCTCGGCATACAATCCGGCGCCCATAGGCGCCAGGTTCTCCGTGAAATTGCAGTCCTCAATCGCTATGATGCTGTTCGGCTCGCAGCGAAGCCCGCCGCCGCTGCCAAGCAGAGTATCAACCGCCTCATTGCCGAGGAACGTGCAATCGAGCACCGCGGAGACACAGTTCGCATCATAAGCCAAACCGCCGCCCGAATCGGCCGAGTTATCCGTGAACGCACAGTGCTTGAATATCGGCGCACTGTTGAAATCGCAGAAGGCGCCGCCGCCAATGTCGGCCGAGCAGTTGATAACCGTGCAGTTTACGAACGTCGGACCGCTGTTGACCCCGACGTATATGCCGCCGCCAAAGGCCAGGCTGTTCGGGTCGTTGGGGTCGGCGCTTGTGGCGCTGCTGTCGCGGATCACCATATTGATCAGCGTCGGGCTGCTGTTGGCGTCAATGAATATGCCGCCGCCATTACCGCCGGCACTATTGGCGTTGATGATGGTAAAGCCGTCCACTATGGTATAGGCGTCTTCAAGCGTATTGAAGATAAAGCCTCTGGTGCTGTTGGTGCAATCGATTACCGTATTGGCGACAATATTGGCGTCGTCCGGATTGCTGCTGACCACGGTAATGTCTTTCCCGCGCAGATTAATACCTCCGTCGTAAGTACCGGCGTACACAACAAGCGTATCGCCGCTCTTGGCGTTGTCGATAGCCTGCTGGATCGCATTACCCGCACCGTGCACCGCTATCGTGTGGACCGGCTCGAATATCAGCCGGATAGTCTCATTCGAATCCACAACGAGCTCATATTCTTTCTCAACCGAGAGCGTTACACCGTTGACGTCGAACCATCCATAAACACGATAACCGTCACAGGGATCTGCAATCAGCGTCACCACCATATTGCGGTTGTACCAGGCGTCCAGGGAGACGAGGCACGAGGGACGAGGGACGAGGGACGAAAAGTCCGGCTCGATAATGAAACAGCCGTGACCGCCTAACACGCTGACATCCAGACGATACTTCACTATCTTATAGTGATAGCCCAGATCAACCGTACCCGTATCAGGCTCGCCGTTCAACGCGGTGGTGTAACCGCCCAAAGCAATGGCCGGATTATTTACGTCGCCGCTCCCGAAATCGATCGCAGGGCTGTCCTGTGCCTGACCGGCTGATACGTGACTAAGAACGTAGTAGCGGCCTACGAAGAGCGGGTCCTCATTGAGGATCGTAGCGGCATCCCACCCGAGGGTGCAGCGCACATCCACAAACACAGCGTTCGGGTCAATCGCGGCCGGGGCGCCCGGTGTCTGCCAGCCCATAACATCACTGTGCGCAACGTTGACCGTTGACGGCCTCGGCTCAAATTCGGCGCCCACCGCAACGGCAATCTGCGCGCCTTTGGCTCCAGAGTTATTCCAGATAATCGAGTTGATAACATCTACGCTGCTCTCGTACGAACTGTATAGACCTCCGCCGAGCGCGGTCTCCCGGCCCGTAGTGCCGCTTACCAGGTTGTTGACAATGGTGCAATTGGACACCGCAAGCTCGGCGTACCAGTTCACCGATACGGCGCCGCCGTCTCGGCCGGCTACGTTTTCCTTCAACAGGCAGTTGTGCAGCAGCGGATTATTCAGGAGCGCCCCGTCGCTGCCGCTATAGTAAATAGCCCCGCCGGACGCGCTTGCCCGGTTCTCGGTGAAAACACTGTCCTTGATACTGACGAGCGAGCCGTACCCGAAGTAACCGGCGCCTCGCCCGAGCACGGCCCCGGGTACAAGAACCCCGGAATTCGGGTCGTTCGGGTCGGTCAGCACCATGACAGGAGGATCATAGGCAATGTTCCGCGTGAACAGTGAGTCAGTAATTGTGCCGTCGGCCTCTGCGGAGTACAAGCCTGCACCATGGTAGGCGACGTTGCCGGCGATGTTGCAGTCGTCCATTGTGATCGTCGCGTTGGCCCAGTATATTCCGCCGCCGATGCAGGCGTTGCTGTCGTTTATGTCACAGGCCGCGAACTTCAGCGCTGAACCATCTTCGAACGCAACAGAGCCGCCGTAGCTCACATAGACGTCATCGGGAGCCGCAACCGGGGCGGTGCTCCGGTCCGCCGAATTCCTGCTGAACGTACAGTCCGTCAGCTCCACGCTGCTGTTGCCGGCTGCGTATATTGCGCCGCCGAAGTTCTCAATATTCAAATTCCTCGTCGGGTGTGCCGACAGGAAGCCATTGCCGCCCACGCCGGAAACGCCGCCATACGTGCGGTTGTTCACGAACGCGCAGCGGATGAATTTAGGCGAGGTGCCGGCCTCAATATAAACAGCGCCGCCGTAACCGCTGTATTTCCAGTACTCTCTGTAGTACCCGAACGGCTCGAGAGCAAGCAAGCTCCTTATATTGCCCTCAATATCATACGGTCCCCATTCCCAGCCGTCCCACCAGAAGGCAATGATGTCTTCAACATCGGGGCCCCACATCCAGTTGCCGCCCCTGCCGCCGTAATCCACCGTCGGATCCACGGCATTGCCGCCGTTGCCGCCGTTGCCGCCGCTGGCAAAGCAATCTATGAATGAGCACGCTTCAAATATCGGATTGCTCTTGGAGCCGCAATATACGGCGCCGCCGTAGGCCCATCCGGCCCACCCGCCGTCATAACCATCGCGGTGCACGTCCACGCCGTTGTCGCCTGGGGCGCCATTGCCGCCTGTAACCGAGCAGTCCTCAAATACGCAGTTCTGAACGAGCGGCGAGCCGTCGTAAATATCCATCGCGCCGCCTTGCACGCTGACCCCGTTCCGGCCGTCATTGGGCGGATCGGCAGGATTAGGAGGACTAATCCCGATCCAGTTGCAGCTTCTGAAGACAGAGTTTCGGATGTTGGGCGAGCTGGAAACAATGGTCATACTGCTGTTAGTGATGGTGATCCCGTCGATTATTGCATCGAGCTTCCCCGTCGTGGAAATGTAGAATAGATAGCCGTTGAGGACCGTGGCCGCAACGACGTTCGGATCGTCCGGATTCTCGCCGGTGAGCACGATGCCCTTATTGCCGATAAGCTCCAGCGTCGGATACGGATACGGCGGAGTATAGGTGCCTGTCGGCAGAACGACAATATCGCCGTCTTCCGCGGCGTCGATAGCGCGCTGAATCGTGGTGTACTCCGGCTCGCTTCCGACAATTATCATCCGCGGCTGTTCAAACTTCACTATAACGTCTTTGTTTGACGTCATGGTGACAACGTTGGTGAAAGCCTTCGACTCGTCGTTGTCCGTCCCGGACCAGCTTCCGACGCGGAATCTCTCCCGGGCAGTGGCCGTCAGTATTACCCGCGTGCCGGCATAGTAAGTGTAAGCGCCCGATACCGGATTGTAAGAGACGGGCTTATTAGGCTCGGTCGGCATCACCGTGCCGTAGCCGCCCACCGCCTTTACCGTCAACTTGAATGTCGTAAGACCGATATGGCTGGTGTAGTGAACGCCCATATCAACAATACTGACGTCAGCAACACCATCTGTGCGGGTCGTGTAACCGCCCATACCAATGGCCGGATCGTTCACATTGCCGCTTCCGGTATTGACGCAGGGACTGTTCGCAGCCTGGCCCGCCGCGGTCTGGCCGAGGTAGTAGTCGCCAAATGCCCCGAATGCAAAGAGCGGATTGGCATTGATGTTGCCGTCGAGCCAGATGAGGATTCCGCCGGGCCCGACATACACGGGGGGCTTCCCGCCCTCAACGTCGCAGTGCGAGACCGTAAGCTTCGTCGGCGGCGGCGTTGCAACATTCGGATCGCGGCTGCCTACGGCAAGCTCCTTGCCCCTTGAAGCATCATTGTCCCAGGCGATACTATCTGTAAGAATCGTTTCGCTCCCGTATGAGCAGGCAAGGCCGCCGCCCAGTGCCGATCCGGGGCCATCCGGATGATCGGGATTAAATGCAGTATTGCTGAGGATTGTGCAGTTGCGTATTGTCGGCTTGACGTACCAGTAGGAGACAATGCCGCCGCCGTCCAGAACCGCCGAGTTCTCTTTCACAACGCAGTTCCTCAGCGTCGGTGAGCTGTCGCCTCCGCCGAAATACACGCCGCCGCCTGAGCCGGACGCGGTATTGCCGCTTATCAGGCAGTTCTCAATCGTCGCATCGGACAGCCAGCAGAACAGTCCGCCGCCGCCGCCGTACACGTTTTCGTAGAATGAATAGTACAGGTATTCGGTCGCGAGCTGGTAACCCTCGGCCACGTTCTGGCCGATGCTGCAGCCGCTAATCAGCGGGGCGCCGCCGCTCCAGCACAAGCCGCCGCCATGGTCCGCAGTATTATCATAAATCGTTGAGTCCAGAATCGTTACATCCGCGCCTTCGCCATACCAGTACAGGGCGCCGCCAATCCCTGCCTCGTTGTCAACAAGAACACTATTGTTGACTCTCACTCCGTAGCCGTGATCCCAGTAAACTGCGCCGCCGCGACCGTTGAATCCGTTGGCCGAATTCATCCAGAAACTGCTGTCGTTGATATCAATCAGGCAGTACGGGCTGAAGTATATCGCGCCGCCGTCGTTCTGGGCATAGTTGTTGCCGTATCTGCAATTATTCATCTTCACAAAGCAGCCCCAGCTATAGTACTGAGACCCGCCCTGGTACCCGATGCCATCGGTGAACTCACAGTCCTCGTGTGTAGCCGTGCAGATATACTCATAGTGCTCGCCGCCGCCGCCGCCGCGAATGGTTCCATACAGAGGCCCGGTCTCTACTCTGTTGCGGGCCACCATTGTCCGTGTAAACTCTACCTTGCAGTTGCGGCTGTAATAGTTGCCGCCCACGAAGCCCACGCCCCAATTGAAGCCGTCGGCTCCGTCGTCGCCGTTCGGTGAGGCCCCGCTTCCGCCTGTATATACATTCCGCAGCAAAACGGTGCTGGCTACGTTGTCAACGAACGTGCTGTCCGAGACCCGCACTTTGCACCTCGCACCGTAATACGCAGCACCATAATACGACTCTGTGCCGCTCATGCCGGCATCGCCGCCGCGGCCACACTGAGTGTTGGCGATGCCTTGTGGCGCCCCGTTGCCGCCATTGCCGCCCTCGCCCTGGGTAGTCGCGCACCTGCGGACTATGGAGTTCTCTATTGTCACCCTGCAATCGGACTCGAAGTAGAAAGCCCCGCCGTATGCGTTGCCGCCGTCTCCGCCGTCGCCGCCGCTTGGTCCGCACGGAGTACACGACCCGCAGGCGTCGCCGCCGTACCCGCCGTTGCCGCCCAGCGCCCGGCAGTTGATAATCTGACAATTCACGATGGTCGCTTCGCTGCCTACCGCAAAGTACATCGCGCCGCCGTAGCCGTCGCCGGCATCGCCGCCGTGCCCGCCCGGCAAGCCGCAGGGAGGCGGAATCGGGCAAGGATTCGGCGGACTCGGCAAGTGATCCAGACCATTGCCGCCAAACCGGCCTCTGGCAATGCAGTCCTTAATGACGCAATTAGAGATCGTCACGTTGCTCGGCCCAAAGCTGGCTATTGCCCCGCCGTAACCGTCCTCGCCGTCCCCGCCCCTGGGGAAGGATAACGGGCTGGCGTGAGTCGGAGCCGCCCGCGTGGAAGAGTTGCCGGCGGCATCGCCATTAACAATGGTAAATCCGTTGATAACGGCGCCGCTTTCGCCGCCGCGCAGGATAAACGCCCGCCCGCCGCCGCTGCAGTCGATAACCGTCGCCGCGACAGCACACGGGTCATCCGGATGCTCGCTGGTTATGATGAGCGACCTGCCGTCAAAGTCGATATTGCTTTCGTAGTAAGTGCCGGCCGCAACCACGATTCTGTCGCCATCGCGGGCGACAGGCTGACCGTACAGATTTGTAGCGCTCAACGCCTGGCTTATAGTATCGTATTGAGCGGGAACATGGAAAGTCTGCATCCGTTCCAACTTAACCGTGACGACCCTGTTTGAAAGCATCAATATCTGCTGCGCAACAAGGTGGGATGAGTCGTCGTCGGTGCCCGCCCACTTCTTAACCTTGTATCCCGCCTCCGGACGCACCGAAACAGTGGCCACATTCTGGCCGTACCGCGCGTCAACCGTAACGACATTCGGCTCGATCGTGCCGTGCCCGCCCACAACGGAGGCCGTCAGCGTATATTGTGGAACGGCCAATTTCCTAAGGTAGTGGTAACCGATATCGACGACGCCTGAATCAGAAAGGTTGTTCCTGCACGTCGTGCGGTCGGCCAGACCCGCCGAAGCGGAGGTGCCGAGGCCCGCATTCACAGCAGGACTGTTGATAGGATCGACCGGCGTTTGACTGAGGTAGTGCTCGCCCAAAGGCCCCGATACAAACCGCGGGTCGGAAACCTTGTTGCCCGTACCGATTACAGCGCCGCTCGACGTCGCAATTGCGCCGGTCTCGAAATCGTAAATGCCGTAATCACCGAAGCGGTTGTTGTTGAATAAGCAATACTGCACAACACTGCCGCCGGTGTCCTCTTCGGCTATTGCGTGTCTGTAGCAGCCGTCAAATATGCAGTTCTTCACCAGCAGCAGGTCGGAGCTCCAGTCGCAGTAAATCCCCCCGCCCGACATGCGCGCGTAGTCGTCGGCGAACGTGCAGTTCTCGATTTGCGGAGTCACAAATAACTCGCACGAAATCGCCCCGCCGTTCACGCTGGCCTTGTTGCCCGTAAAGAGGCAGTTCTTGACAAGCTGCGTCACGCTTCCGCCGTAGAAACTGATGCCGCCGCCGGAGCCCTCGATACCCCCGGCAACGTTGTCCCTGATAACGCAGTTCCTGATTACGGCCTCCGTATCGGCGCACGCCATACCGCCGCCGATACTCAGGCCCAGAGGCCCGGAAGCGCTTCCGCCCACGCACTTATTCCCACTTATGGTCCCCCCGTCGAACACAACAGCTCCGCCCACAAGGCACAGGCCGCCGGCCGTTCGCGCCGAGTTACCTGCAAAGTCGCAATTCGTGAACACGGCATTGAAGTCATGGAGATATACGCCGCCGCCCCACGCCGTTCCGCCTTCAACAGCCTCATTCCCAATAAAGCTGCACGACTCGAAGGCGAGCTTGAGCGTCGTAATCAGGTTGGGGTCGTTGCTGTCGGTATCGTAAAACGCGCTTATGGCGCCGCCGTAGCCGCCGCAACTGTTGTCCTCGAATAGGCAGCTCGTAAATTCGGCATCGCTGTCGCTGCTGACCGCACCGCCCTCGCCCGCGGCCCAGTTCTCCACAAAGACAGACTCGTTGACGTCCAGATAGCCGTCGTCGGCGATATAGATAGCTCCGCCGGCAGGCGCATCGGTATTATCCTTGAATAGACAGTCCTCCACCGTCAAAACACAGTTCGGCTCACAGAAGACAGCCCCGCCGTGGCTGTCGAGGAAGTCGCAGGTATCAAGCCCAATCCTGTTGCCGACGCCGGAATATACCGAACCGCCTTGTGTATATACGATCATCCACTCAGCAACGATGAAACGCCCGATTGCGGGATACGCGTACGAGTATTCCACACCGGTGCGAATCTCGAATGCCTGGTTGCCGGTAAACGTGCAGTCAGCCACGTTCACATCCGTATTCCGCAGGCCAATGGCGCCGCCGCCCAGATTCCCGACGCTGAAGCTCGTGCCGTCAATACCGTCGGAATCCAATGGGTACGG
>Ga0299915_10003150_pt1 | contig 11970 bp, 15 predicted proteins | sample RVTome_13_FD_200263 | JGI IMG/M metagenome (GOLD analysis project Ga0299915, IMG submission 200263) | Soil microbial communities from uranium-contaminated site in the Upper Colorado River Basin, Wyoming, United States - RVT92D227 (version 2) ... | reverse complement strand
TCCAGCAGAAACTGGAAATGCCAAACCAACGAGATCTGGTTAAAAACCATCGGACACAACATCAGGCAGTTAATTCATAGAACAGTACGACTTGCAATCGCAAGAGGTGAATTATGAACCAAAGCTGTTAATTGTTAAAAAAGCGGACGTGGCGGGATTCGAACCCGCGATTACCGACTTAGAAGGCCGGTGCCTTATCCAGGCTAGGCCACACGCCCAAGAAAATATTATCAGACTACACATTGACTATGATGGGTATATTATAAAAATAGATAAAAATTTGGGTTAAAAAAATCCAAAATATTTTTTTATTCGAAAGGTGCCGCTTCGCCAATTAGCTCTACATGTGTAAGAATCATACGTCTGCAGCAGTATCTCTCAATACCTAGTTCATCAAGTATTTGTTTAGGTGTTTCTTTTGGGTTCTCACCAGCGTCTAATGCTTTTTTGTAGATCTCATAACGCTTGGTGTATTCTTCAAATGCATCTCCAATTATTTTTCCACATGTGAAACATCTTACAGGTATGATCATAACATCTTCACCTATATGATTTCTGTCTTTTTTTACGGGCACCACGACCCAATTGTTTTTTCGGTTCTTTTCTTCTTGAATCACTTACAAGTAGACTTCTATCATGATCAAGATATGCAATCTTTAGACTTGGGTCACCAGTAAACTCAACAATTCCCTTTGCAATAGCTGTTCTTGTGGCACTTGCTTGACCCATGAAACCCCCGCCATTAACAGTTACATCGATGTTTATTTTATCCATATGACTTTCTGCGATTTTAAGAGCTTCCATTATCTTCCATCGAGCTATCTCAGGTGTATAGATTTCAACAGGTATCTTATTAATTCTTACAAGACCTGTTCCTTTCTGAACCGCTGCACGAGCAACTGCAGTTTTTCTTTTACCTGATGTATTTACTACTTTTTTTACCATATTAAATCTTTGCTCCTAAAAATCTTGAAAGTTCTTCAACTGTCATAAAATTAACTGGTTGTTTTTCAGCTTCAGTAATTTTTTCAAATTTTTGGCCTTCAAATTCTCTTGGAATGCCTGTATAGCATTTAAGGCGTTTAAAAGCTTGACGACCGTGAGATGTTTGATAAGGAATCATACCCCTAATTGTTCTTTTAACAATTTTATCAGGTGTTCTTGGGAAGAAAGGTCCTTTTCTATAGGTTCCAAGTTCTCTTTTTTGTTTGTATATATTTTTAATTGAAGCTTTTTTACCAGATATAATAGCTTTTTCACTGTTGATTATTGCTATTTCTTCTCCTTTTAGAAGTCTTTTTGCAGCATTTGTGCCTAATCTACCAAGTGTTGCACCTGTTGCATCTATTATTGCGACCATATTCCTTCATCCTAATATTCTAATGTTTTTCCCATTTGGGTTGGATTTTAAAAGATCTTGAATTGTCATTGTTTTGCCACCTGCTTTTTTTATTTTTTCTATTGCTTTTTCAGAAAATGACCAAGCGGCAATTGGAACTTTTTTAGTAAGATCTCCTGTTGATAAGACTTTACCAGGTATTAGCGCTGTTTCTTTATCATTTATGTATTTATTTATTCTATTAAGGTTTACTTCAGCCCAATTTTTTGAAGGTTTCTCTAGTCTTAAGGCTATATCTTTCCAAATAGTTGCATCTTTTTCATTAGCTTGTTTTTTTAGTTCATGAATTAATGAATTTAATGCAGGATTTGTTTTGATGTTTTTGTTTGACATAAGCTTTTCTCCAAGTAAGTGAAAACAAGTGAAAGTACGTGGTATTTATAAGATTTGTGGGAGAAACAGTTAAAAACAAATTGTAAATAAAACCTTTGCATGAAAAAGTTAATTTCTGTTTGTGGAAGCGATGGTTGTGATGAAAAACTTACTAGTTATGCATTAGAAGTTGCAGAAAAAGTTGGTATACTGGTTGCCCAAAGAGGTGGTGTTATCATTTGTGGTGGTCGTGAGGGTATAATGCAAGCTGTTTGTCGTGGTGCAAAAAAAGAAGGAGGTATCACAGTTGGTATAATGCCTTATGAAAAAAATGAAGCAAATGAATTTATTGACATTGCGATACCTACAGGACTTGGTAATGTTAGGAATTTTTTGGTATCAATAACAGGTGATGTTACAATTGCGATTGGTGGGCGTTGGGGAACACTTAATGAAATTTGTTTTAGAATGATTTCAGAAAAACCTATTATCCTGATAAAGGGAACTGGTGGCTGTGTTGATGAAATTATAAATGGTAACATTATGCAAGGAGTTGAAAATAATTTTTTTGTTGCAGATTCTGCAGAGGATGCTGTTAAAAAAGCATTTGAAATTTTATCATAAAATATATATTGGATTTTTATATTTCACAAATTGGGTTGTTCAAACATGAGATCGTATAAGATTAAGAAAGGGCATAATCCAGATATTGGGGTGCTTATAAACAAATTCTTTGGAGTCAGAGGGGATATTTTTTCTGGTGTTAAATTTGATGTAGATGGAATCGGAAAAATTGATATGAAACAAGAAAAAAATTTTTTACTTGTTGATATTGAGCCGCCTAAAAAAGTTTGTGGGGATTATAATATTATTAAAAAATGGAATGATTTTCTTTTTGAAGCAACAGGAATGACTACAAAAGAAAGAAAAAAAGAATTTGGAAAGTGTTAACAACCACGTTCAAGAGCAATGTTTTGCATGTCCTCAATAGTATATTTTTTATTTGACATTACATCAACTTAAATAAGTAAAGTCTATGTAAAACTTGCCTAGTTAACAGTTTTTTAATCTTTGTGAGCCAAGAAGATTAAAAAAAGAATCACATACTATTTTTATTTTAATTTTACCCAGTAAATGTTGAAGGTTAACTCCCTTGTTTAAAGGGCGAGTGTTTTTGTATCAACCTCATTTAAAATGCGTCTGCTTTTTTTATTATCAATCCCGATAAAAATAATATGAGAAAAAAAGAGTTTAGAGTTTGGTTTTTTTAGTTATAGTATAAGTTTAGTATTATTTCAAGGAAAGGAAAACGCTGTCATTTCTAATCCCAATCCCAATGCCATCTCAATCACAAATCTAATCACAAATATAACCACATTTAAGACCATCTACTATGTAGATGGTCTCACACGACATTGTGATTAGCATTACGACATTGACATTAAACTGACATTAACATTAATCTATGTTTATGTTGGCGACATTATTCCTATTATCATATAACATTAAATAATTTTATAAATCAACATAAAATGAAGACATTAAAAGCCAACATAGATTAATGCCATCATAATAATGACAATATGACATAGACACACTGGGCATTGCAGATGCCTATGGCAAAATGTCATAGATGGCTTTCTTGTTAAAATAACAGCATCAATCATTGAACCTAAATGTGATACATAATAACGAAACTTAAATATTTCTTAGAGAAAAAATAATATAAAAACAACAATAGGTAATTGAATATTTTATCAATGAGATGAAAACAAAGCATTATTTTATTATCTTAACTTTAGTTTTCTAATCTTTTTTAGTTCTGATTCTGTTAAAAGTTGTTCCTTATTCATATTCCTGTCAACTCTTCTTATTTTTGGTTTTTTAATAAAAGCGTCTTCAATTACTTTTCCATCAATATCATTTGATATAGGGATATCCATCACAGATAATATAGTTGGTACAATATCAATTACCGATGCTTTTATTCTATAATTTTTTCGTATGTTTTCCCCATACATAAAAATAATACCATCTGGACGATGATCACCGATCCAATCATAAAAACCGGGTTTAGAAATAAATGGAAGATTGTGCTTATTATCTTTAAAAATCGCATTAATCCCTGTAGAGGGTTGAATTAATTCTTGTGCACTATATTCATCTTTTAAGTCAAAAATAATATCAAGAGGATCATTTACAGCTTTTTCGCCATATATCTCTTCGTATTTGTAAATTTTTTTAACGATTTTTTCGCCAGTTTCTGGATCGCGGATATCTCCTAAAAAATCAATTATTTCATTTCTGATTTTATTATAATCTTTTTTTTCAACAATACCAAACTCATATTTCTCTTTTAGATTTATACGTATACCTCTAGAGCAAACAGAATGGTAAATAGCTTTTGTTTTGGAAAAATCGATGTCAGCACCTATACCAATAGAAAGAATTATTTTTTTGCCGAACTTTGATCTTACAATTTTTTGAAGTGGGAGCATATGGAAAATAAACTTACTTGTTTTATTAAAAAATATAGTAAAAATGGTTTTATAATTATGATTAGGATCGGAGGTTGTTTTAATATATCCGGCATTATAAAGGGCATTATTTACATAAAAATATTTTTCAGCTTTCCCAAAACCATGATCTGAAACAATAATAAACAAAGCATCAGGATAATTATTCATTATTTTTCCTATGTATTCATCTGCTTTTTTATAACAAGAAAGAATAAGATCCTTCTTATCCCATAAAAGATGTTGTACATCATCGGTTCCCCTGAAAACAACCATTGTGAAATCCCAGTTGTATCTTTCCATAAGATTCATAGTAACGGTTGCATGGGAAGTTGTAATCATGTTTATTTGATTGGATAGTTTTTCTGGTGCATATTTTGCTGTTAAATTTTTAGGTACATCATCAACAGTAATTTGTTCTAATTCGTAGATCCCAAGTTTATCAGAAGTTAAATCGTTTTTAATCTCTTTTGGATATGTGAAATTTGATTCTAATGATGGAGTGAGAAGACATGTAATTATTATCCCATTTATCTCTTCAGGAGGATATGTACCAGGAACATTTACAATAATACTTTTTCTATTAGCTTCTGTTAATAAATTCCATATCGCAGGTTTTTTTCTATAACGAGAACTAACAAGATTTTTCTGTGCAAAGCAATCAGTGCGAAAGAAATCATAAATACCATGTTTGCCAGGGTTACAACCTGTTACGATTGATACCCATGCGGGGGCACTATAATATGGCGTAGTAGAGCGTAGATTACCATATACCCCTTGTTGTCGTATTTTATTAAAATTTGGTAAAGAATTATCGTCCATCCATGGTTGCATTAAGTCTAATGTTCCACCGTCAAGACCGATTACTATTACTCGTTGCATAGTTTTACAATTATACTTTTTCTTTTTATTATACTTTTCTTTAAACTTCTTTTATTCTTAAAATTAAAGTTATTCTTTTGGTATAATTACTACTAATAAATATATACCTATATGTTTGTTACAAAGCCGAAAATATAAAAAAGTAAAAAAGTTATCATTCCAATTATTATAAATTAAAAAAAAGATAAGGCTATGTGATATAATGGACTTTAAAAAAAAAGTTGTTCTAATATCAGGTGCAACAGGTGGGATTGGTGAAGAAATCGCAAAATTACTATCAAAGGAAGAATGCTATCTTGCCCTTTTTGCCAGACGTGAAGAAAAACTAGCAGAAATCTCTAAAAGACTAAGTGAAAACAAAACACAATGCATATATAAGAAATGTGATGTAAAAAATAAAGATGATATCAAAGAAGCAGTTACTTTCACATATAAACAATACGGCAGAATAGATATTGCTATATTAAATGCTGGAATATTGATACCCAATCCAATTCAACGTTTTGACAGCTCAATAATTAAAGAAACCATAGATGTTAATTTTATGAATAATATTTACTTCTTAGAATATCTCCTCCCGATTATGAAAAAACAACACTCAGGTATAATCGCAGCAGTCTCAACATTACCTGATAAAAGGGGTGTTGCAGGATGGGGAGCATATGGTGCAAGTAAGGCAGCATTAAGCCTCTTCATGGAGAGTTTACGCCCTGAAATTCAACAGAGATATGGTATAAGAATAATAACAATAAAACCAGGATCTGTAGAAACACCTATGATAGAAGGAAAACACCGGCCAGGCGCATTACAACCAGAAGAAGCAGCAAAATTTATCATCAATGGGATTAGAAAAAGAAAAAAAATCATTGAATTTCCAGTAATGCAAGTTGTTTTTACTAAATTATTAAACCTTTTCCCAGTATGGGTGTACGATAGGATACCTATATATATACAAAAAGGAGATGGATATCCAACTGTAGAAGAAGATTATGAATTAAAAACATAAAAAAAATTCAGATTAAAAACATATGATGATATATGAACCCGTTTTTAAATCCAATTATAATAGTTAAAACATTAAAAAGCTATCTATTAGATCCAAGTAGAACAAAAAGATTAACATCTGAACAACTTAAGAATTATCAAGATAAAACATTTAAAAAAATTGTTAAATATGCATACAATGTCCCAATTTATAAGGAGATATACAAAAAAGCCGGGGTACATCCTGATGATATAAAAGGCATTAAAGATATTGAAAAACTCCCATTTATCACAAAAAATGATTTAAGAAATAATTTCCCTGATAGAATAATACCTCTGAATTACAACAAAAAAAAGGGATTTGTTATTTCGACAGGAGGTACATCTGGAAAATCAGTTTTTCTTTATACTGATATTACTACTATGATTCAGAGCACTGTACCTAATTCAAGAGAAACTAGGTTTTTTAATTTAAATTCTAGAAAATCACGTATTGCTCATATTGGTAATTTTAGTCCATACCGAATTGATTTAGTTTTTGAACAGCAATTTTATTCAAATATTAAACGATTTATCCCAATGGACAACCTACTTAATCTAGATGTAAATCAACCGATGATAGATATCATGAAAAAGTTAGATGATTTTAAACCAGATGTTATCATCTCCTATCCTACCATCCATCAGAATTTGGCATTCCTGAAACGAAAAGGTTATGGTAAAAACATCCAACCAAAACTTCTTACGGTCGGTGGTTCAATGATTGATAACTATATTCGAAAATATGTGGAAGATGCCTTTGGTTGTCGATTGCTTAATATATATCCATCAGTAGAAGCAGGAACCAATATTGCATTTGAATGTTCTGAGGGTACTTGGCATATTCACCCTGATTGTTTTTATGTCGAGGTCATTGATGAACAGGGTAATCTAGTTCCATATGGTAAACGTGGTCATATAGTAATTACGAGATTGTATGGGCAAGGGACACCTATTATTCGATATACAGGTATGGATGATTGGATCAGATTTTCTCCAGTTAAAAAATGTAACTGTGGATTAACCACTCCTGTTATTGAAAGTTTTGAAGGTAGAATGGGAGCAAATATTATTTTAAGCAATGGAAAATTTTTCCCTGCGGGAGCATTTTGTTTCATAGAACCAGTTTTAAATAAATTCAAAACTTTTAAGGTTAAACAATATCAAATTGTACAAAGAGAAATAGATAAAATAGATATTTTTTTAGTTATTGATGAAGACCTCCGAAACGTAGGAACTTCTGTAGAAAAAATTGCTGAAGAAATAAAACATGTTTATCAGCAAAAAGTAGGACCCGATGTTACAATCGATGTAAAAGAAGTAGATGAAATTATAAATACCAAAGATGCTAGTAAACCACCACCAATTGTTGTGTCCTATGTTAAAATTGAAGACGGATATGACATAATTAATAATTTGTAATAAAACCATTTATTATAAATATTAAATTATTTTCTCTGTCGATATAGATTCTTATCAACAACCTCTATCATTTTATCTAGATTTAGATACGGTAAATTTAGAAAATTTAAAATTTTTTTAATATTTTTTTCAGGATTTAATAAAATCTCATTATACTCAATATACAAAATCTTGGTATCTTTTCTATTATTCATTTCTTTTTTAATCATATTATTCAATACGATGAAACTTTTTTTTGTATCATCCCGATTTCTATCTTTTATTCCAATCATTTTTTCCATTGAATCCAATACTTCCTCAATGTTTCTTTCACAATAGATAATTTTGTATTTTCCAGGTGGAAGAAATTTCAGACCATATGCAGTGATTTTGATAAATTTTGCTCTATATTCATCAAATTTAAAATCTCCATTTATAATCAAATTTATAATTTTTCCACCATTGAGTTCAAAGTATCCTCTTGAGTTATTATCATCTGGCTTTCTTACATTATCAAAGGATATCTCAATATCTCCTGTATATAAAATTTGCATTAACATCGATGTTCCAGACCGTTCAAGTCCTGAAACAATATAATTTGTTTTTTCATCTAATTTCATGGTAATCAATGTTTATGAAATACATATTTCCTAAAAATTTTATTTATTAGTCAAGATAACCCAAAGCTCGAAGTCTTTTTTTTACTTTTTCTTCATCTTCTTTTGTAAATGTTTCTTCAGTTTTTTCTTCTGTATCAGATAATATTTCTCTTAATACATAGGTCACATATGAAGAAATTGAAGCAAATTCCGTTCCCTTTATACGTTTTTTAATTTTATTAGCTAAAGTTGTTGGGATTTGTATATTAGTATGTTTTTTTTCCTTTATCCCGTTCATTTTCTTACTTCCTCCATTTTATAAATTTTTGATTTAGTGGAATAGTAAATATTTAATTAAGTATAATTTACATTTTTTATTTAAATTTTCCTTAAAGATTGGTATTATTCTGATATTTATTGAAGGAAAAACCATTCATATAATACATTCATATAGAAAATTTTTTAATCCATTTTATTTTTTTTCAAAAAATCTTTGATAATCTTGTCATTCTTATCATCATCGGCTGTTATTTTTTTTATTTTCTTATCATCTTTTATATTTTAAAGGGTTCATATTTAGAGATATTTGAAAATATCAAAACATATATATATTCAAGTATACATTACTTTTTTCTGTGGTAGCTGGGATATGCCTCTAACAAGAAAAGCCCGAATTGTAGGTAGTAGCTTGGTAATAACAATACCTAGTCAACTAGCAAAAGCCCATGATATAAATGATGGAGATGAAATTGAGATAATACCTAAAGGTAATGGAGAATTTACAATTAGAAAACTTAGAAAATAATTTTATCTCATTAGATAAATTGAGCTTTTTAGTTTTGTAATTATATTAAAAAATAGAATAATATTTTTTATAAACCCGATACCAAATCACGTAATACTTTTTCTTTATCAACGGCTTTTACAACACCACTTGCAAGAAGTACACCATCTGCTCCAAGTGCTATTGCCTTTGAGACATCATGACCGTTTTTTACACCTGCGCCACAAAGTACTCTTACATTCTTATTTATCTTTTTAACAGCTTCAACACTTTTACTAACGATACTGGGATCTGCTGTTGTAACAGATATATCTCCACCGATCAATTCTGGTGGCTCTACTGCTACAAAATTAGGTGAAAACGCTGCAATCGCTTTTGATGTTGCAACATTATTAGAACATACTATATGATCAAGCTCAAGTTCTTTTGCTCGAGTAATACAAGTATCTATATCTGCAAGAATAAGCCTATGCTCACTATGATTTATAAGAGTTCCAATTGCTCCTGCTGCTTTTACAGCCTCTGGTAATGTCCAACCGGTATAACTGCCAGGTTTTATCGGATCTATATGCTCTGCGAAAACAGGGATATCAACTTTTTCTGCACAAAGAGTTATATCAGTTGCTTGTACAGCTATTGTCATACTTGCACCAGTTTCTTTAGATATTTTATTCATTAACATTGCGATTTCAAGTGCTTTGTCTGATGTTGCTTCACTATATGTTTTAACATTTAGGACAATTGCAGGTGTTTTTAACATGATATTCTTTTGCTCCTCGAACAAAGGTAATCAATTATCTTTAATATATACTTCTGTATTTCACTAGAGATTTAATATGGACATATTACCACAAGCAAGTTTATTTCTTGGTGTTATTCCAGCTCTTATAATAATGTATATAAGTCTTAAAAGATACCAGGGATATTATAAAGATAAAAACATGTTTCTTACTTTTATAGTAGGAATCATAATGGGTTTTATTGCAGCATTTGTCCAATCTTTTACTTTTTCTTTATCAATAATTTTTATTATTATTCTTTCATTTTTTGATCAATTATTCAAAACAATTGTTTTAAACCTTCGCAGATTCCATAGAAAGAATGAAACACCAATTTATGGATTATCATTAGGTCTAGGATTTGGGTCTTCTTTTACTCCTTTTATGATAATTGCAACTGCTGCCATTTCGACAAATAATACTTATATATTAACTATTATTGCTATAGGTTCGATTGGAATAATATTATTTCATGGAGCAACAGGTGCCTATATTGGCTTTGGTGTTTTTCAAGGAAAACTAATTCGTTTTTTAATTATCAGCATTTTACTTCAGCTACCTTTTAATCTTTTACTTGGTTTAATGATTTCATATTCAAATATCAATTCATTATACATGCAGATTATTTTTGTTTGCTTAGTAATTGTTTATGGATTTTTATTTTTCTTTTACATAATCAAAAAGGTTTTACCTTTATTAATTATTCAGACTGAAAGAAGAAAAAGAAGTAAAAGGATGATTTAAATGGAACCTGAAAAAACTGATTTAATGAATTTAAATATGCCACCCCAGGGATATATTGAAAAACGTTTTTCATTTCCATTAATTGCTGGAATTTTATTAATTATTACAGGTGTTATATCCATTGCTGGATGGATTTTATTTATGAACATGGAGGAATCATTACTTGGAGATTTATTAAAACAAATTCAAGTAACTGTTCCATCATATACTATTGAGGATTTAAAAAACTTCATCTCAGTTTGTTCGTTGATAGGAATCGTTGTTTCTATTTTTCCTATTCTAGGTGGTATCTTATCTGTTAAAAAGAAACTGTGGGGTGTTGCCCTTACAAGTTCGATAATTGGACTTGTTGTTATAATCCCTGTTATTATCTTAATATTTATTCCGCTTATTTCTATGATTCTATTGATAGTTTCAAGAAAAGAATTTAAAAAATCATCTAATTAAATATTGTTATAATAAAAAAAAAGTTTGGGAAAAGAAATAGTTCTCTTAAAACTATTTTTTTTATAATTTTGGTGGTCTGAAATCTTTACCGCAGTATGGACATATTTGTGAATCCATTGGAATGGGTCTTCCGCAATTTGGGCAAACTCGCCCAGGTTGTTGACCTGTAGTTGTAGGTATACCTGTTGATGATACTTCCGGAAGGTTATCCGGTAACGTAAAGAAAGCGATGATCTCCATTATTTTTGCTATTATTATAATAATTACACCAATAAGGATAATCAAAGTGAATGCTCCAATTAGATAGACAAGACCAGTTGTTTTGAATAATCCTACTTTCGTATGCTCAGTGATACTATTATAACTTTTTTTCAGGTAAAAAGCACCAATTATCAGGAAAATCCATCCGATGAGAAAAGCTACTACAACACCTACTAAAAACGGTGCTAAATAATCAAAAACTGCCATAGGATCCGTCATATTCATGTTTTCAAATGAAGTAAAGTACGCGATACCCCCTACCGATGCCAGTGTAACAAATAAAATAGCACAAACTGCAACGATAGCAACAAATGTACAAATAAAATAATACATATAGTTTCTAAATATTGTATTATCTTTAGTCACTTCAGCAATATATTTTACTCCAATAAAGAGCAGGACCAATCCAACAAGGACAATCAAAAAACCTGCTGTAGGAATTATCCATCCAACAAGCATTAATAACGCACCTATACCACCTAAAATCTTTGCATTTTTTAAATCTCCCATATATTTCTCTCCTGTATATTTTTTAGTCTTAGTAGCTTATTACTATATAAATAAATGTCGTTTTTTGAAAAAATAATGTAGGGGGATTAAAGATTTCCCGTTTTGAAAACTTTATTTTTTCACCATACATCACCCTATCCCTTTTAAATTACAAAACAAAAGGCGTTCAGCACCTGGAAGCCACTGCATCATCAGGTGGCTTCTAGCATGTCTGCTAGGTTATATACGTGACATTTGTAAGATGACATGTTATACCATTCTGTACTCTTATAAGAGCTGCAAAAACCAGTGCGAGCATTGCTGTTCCCACGCG
>Ga0299915_10003149_pt1 | contig 11972 bp, 8 predicted proteins | sample RVTome_13_FD_200263 | JGI IMG/M metagenome (GOLD analysis project Ga0299915, IMG submission 200263) | Soil microbial communities from uranium-contaminated site in the Upper Colorado River Basin, Wyoming, United States - RVT92D227 (version 2) ... | reverse complement strand
GACCTCCTGCAGAGACGCCTTCACCTCCGGCGAGAGCTGGGAGCCGTCGATCTCGGTGGCGAGGTGCTGCAGGTTCGCGAGGATGTAGGCGAGCGGATTGTTGATCTCGTGCGCCACGCCCGCAGCCAGGCTGCCGAGGCTCGCGAGTAGGCCCGACTGTGTGAGCTTGTTCTCCATCTCCTTGCGCACGGACACGTCGCGAGCGACCACGAGGACGTAGCGCCGCTCATCGACCTCACGCATCGCCATGCTCAGCTCGAGCGCTCGCGGAGGGAGCCCGGGGCGCACGCGACGATCCTCGAACGCGCGAACCTCGCCCGCACGGAGCGACTCCACCGCGGCGCGCCCCGTGGCCCCGTCGAGCGAGGGGACGATCCCGAGCTCGTCGAGGCGCTGCCCCACGAGGGCCTCCGAGCGCGAACCGAGCAGCGTGCACGCGCTGTCATTGACGTCGACCACCGCGAGATCACTCGCCGCCGCGACGATGATCGCCTCGCCGGCCTGGTCCAGCAGCAGGCGGAAGCGCGCCAGCCGGGCCTCGGAGTCCATCCGCAGCCTCAGCATCCTCTCGAGCTCGGCCGTGCGCTCCGCGACCCGGCGCTCGAGGTCGGTGTTGAGGGCCTCGAGTCTCTCCTGCGCGGCGCAGAGGTCTGCCACGAGCACCTCGTTGCGGAGGCGAAGCTGGATCGCGTTCTCGATGATGCGTCCACCCGCCCGCGATATCACCGCGAGGGCCACTCCGAAGAGCGCGAGCATGAACGCCATGGCGGCGTGAACGGGATCGCGCTCCGCGGCGAACCGCAAGACGGTGGGTACGAGGGCGGGCACCGCAAACGCGGCGAACGCCGGCGTGTAGCTCGCGTTGCTCGATGCGGCGCCCGCCGCCATGCCGCCCAGCACGAACAGGATGAGCATGTCGTGTGACGGCGAGGAAGGGGCCTGGAAGACGAGCGCCGATGCGCCCCATGCGAGCCCGTTGAGCGCCGCCCCGGCGAGGAAGAGCCTGGCCCAGGTCCTCGCCTCGACTGGCGCGCGCGCCCTGCCGTGGTAGGCGCGGGCCACGAGGGCTCGCGCGGTCGCCAGGGCGCACAGCGACCCGAGCCATGCCAGCGATGGGACTCGCGGCACCAGGCCCCAGAACACGCCGGTCACGATCGACGCGTTCACGACGACCGTGGCCTGCGCGACGAGGGAGCGCGAGTGGAGCAGGGCGATCTGCTCGGCGAACACGAGCGGGCGAATCCCCTGCTGCGTCGCGCGCGGATCCGCCACGGCCACGGCGCCTCGTGAAATGCTCACTCGCATCGTTCGCCGCTTCCCTGCGCCAAGGGACCGCGCGAGCGGATCTTAGCCCGGGCACACGCTCTGTGCAGTCGGCCGTGGGGCCGAGTCTTCCCTGGGCACCCCCTGCCGCGGCCGTGCCTGTGCCCGGCGGGGGCGTGCGGGGCGCTCCCCTGGGAGGTCTTGCTCTCGCGTGCCCCTGGGCTTCGGCGCGCCGCATGCGGTCCTGGCTGGCCAGGGTGCTTCCGGGGGGTGGGCCGGCCGGCTGGCTGGTCCCCTACCTCCTGGTCACTGTACCAGGCCGCGGATCAAAGCCCGCAGGCCGGCCGTGTCGAAGGGCTTCTCCAGGCGGATGTTCGGCACGGTTCCCAGGAACCTGCGCGCTTTCTCGGTGAAGGCGCCCCCCGTGACGAAGACCATGCGCTCCGCCTGGTCCGGCGCGAGCGCCGTGAACTCGGCATGCAGGTCCATGCCCGTCATCTTCGGCATCATGAGATCGCACAGGATGACGTCGAAGCGGTCGCCGCGGGCGACGAGCTCCCGCGCCTCCGAGGCCGCCGTCAGGACGGTGACGTCGTGCTCGCCCGCGAGGATGCGTCGGATGGCGACGCCGAGCGCAGGCTCGTCGTCCACGACGAGGATCCGTCCCCTGCGCCCCTGGCTGAGGGGCCTCGTCGGAGGCGCTGCCTCGTCCTCGGCCTCCGGGGGGGCGGCAGGGAGCAACACGCGAAACACCGTGCCCTCGTTCACCTTGCTCTCGACGGAGATCTCGCCGCCTGCAGCGATGACGATGCTGCGGCAGATGGACAGGCCGAGGCCGGTTCCGACCCCGATCGGCTTCGTGGTGAAGAAGGGCTCGAAGATCCGATCGAGCACGTCGGGCGGGATCCCCGGCCCCGAGTCGCGCACCTCCACGAGGGCGCGCCCCGAGTCGTCGGCCCCGGTCACCACGCGGATCTCGTTCTCGGTGGCACGACCTTCGGGCATGGCCTGGGCCGCGTTGATGAGAAGGTTCAGGAAGACCTGCCCGAGTCGCCCTTCGTCGGCGCGGACGAGGGGTGTCGCTCCGTACTCTCTCACCAGCCGCGCGCGATACTTGATCTCGTTGAACGCGATGTTGATGGATGACTCGATGACGGGGCGCACGTCGATCCGGCCAGTGCGCTCCTTGTCCACGCGTGAAAAGGTCTTGAGATCTCGCACCACGTGCTTCACCCGGCCGGCGCCCTCGCGCGCCTCGGCGATCGCCTCGCCCAGCTCGGCGAACGGGCCGGGCAGGTTCTGCGCCATTCCCTTGAACTCCCTGTCCAGGAAGTCCAGCGACGCGATCAGGTACGCGAGCGGGTTGTTGATCTCGTGCGCGACACCGGCAGCGAGCGTTCCGACGGAGACCATCCGATCGGCGAGCATGAGCTGCGCCGTCATCTTCTCGCGTTCGGCCCGCCCGCGCAGCGCCGCGATCCCGAAGGCGAGATCGTCCGCCAGCTCGACGAGGAGCTTCAGCTCCTCGTCATCGAAGGCCCCCGTCGTGGCGGCATAGATCCGGAGGACGCCGAAGGCGGAGCCCTCGGTCACCAGCGGCAAGGCCGCGACCGACGCGTAGCCGCGCTTCGTCGCCTCGCTTCGCCACGGGTCGAAGGCGCGATCGGAGCGGATGTCCTGGATCACGACCGGCTTCTTCGTGCGGATGGCGGTCCCGCTGGGACCACGGCCTCTCTCGTCGTCGGACCAGACGGAGTTCACCAGCGACAGGTATCCATCCTCGTGGCCGGCGTGCGCGACGGGACGAACCGTCCTGTGCTCGTCGTGCTCGGCGAGGCCCACCCAGCACAGGCGATATCCTCCGACCTCCACGAAGATGCGGCAGACCGCGTCGAGGAGCGCCTGCTCGTCCGTGGCGCGCACGAGCGCCTCGCTGCACTTGCTCAGCGCCTCGAACGCTCGCCGGTGGCGTCCGGCAGCCTTCTCGAACTCCCGGTGGGTGTTCTCGACCTGCACGCGACGTTCCTCCGCGAGCCCGGCCTTTCGCGTCACTCCGAGGATGGCGGAGCGAGCCTGGACCAGGTAGGCGCCCGCGGCGACCGAGGCTGCGGCGGTGACGGCCTTGATCGCCCCTGACAGCCAGTAATCTGGCACCCAGAGCGTCAAGATCTCCATGTAGTGCGTGAGGCCGCAGACCCCGATGAACAGGCCGAACGCCAGGATCATGAGGCTGAACGGGATGCGGATCGTCCGGACCAGCTTCCACAGCGTGATGGATATGACGACATAGGCTGTTCCGATGAGTCCATCGCTGCCGACGTGGAGCCAGAGGAGGGCAGGCTTCCAGTGGAAGCAGTGGCCATGCGGCATGAAATCGCTGGACAGAAACACCGCTCGCAGGAACTCGGCCATTCATCGGTATCCGTGAGACTGCTCCAGACGGAGAACCTGGGTCGTGTCGCCTGATGCGGCGCCGCCTGGAAGGGTTCACGCGCCTCTTCGAGGACCGGGTTTGATTGGCCCTCCCACCGGGACTCCCGTTGCGCCTTGGCTGCGTTCGCCGCGAGACTAGCTACCTGGCGAATGCCTGCCCAGCACGCTGCGCACACATGCCCCATCGTGATTCGGCGGGGACCAGCGGACCGGCAGTCGGAAAACCGCCCGTGACACCCGCCCCTTCCGGTACAATGGATGCGGAAGCGGTTCGCTCCTTCCGTTTCCTGGACCTCATGACCCGACTCCTCTCCAGTGCCGCCCGCAGGACTCGGCGGCAGGCGCTCGTGGTCCTGCCGGAAGCGGAGACGGCGCTCGGGGCCCCCCGGCGGAGCCAACCCCGGGCTGGCGGGGTCGGATCGGCCGGAGCGCGCCAATGGATGCGCCCCCGCCCGGGCCTCGGTCCGTTCGAAGCGCGGCGCTTCGCCGGTCCCGAGCGTGCGGCGCACGTCCGTGAGCGACCCGCATGACCCTGTCCGCGACGATCGCGGTCATGGCCGCTGCGCTCGCGATCTGCGTGGCCGTGCTGTGCCGTGGGCTCTCCCGCGCGCCCGGATGGCGTGACCTTCGCCTCTTCTCGTACGTCTGCCTCACGGCCGCCGTTTACTGTGCGCTGAGCATCCCCAGCAACCTGGGGGCGGCGGGGCCATGGGTTGTCCTCTGCGCGCGGATGCAGCTCGTGGTGGCGGGGGTCCACGTCATCGCCTGGCTGCGCTACGCCAGCGATCATCTTGGGCGCCCCCCGGCGCGCTGGGAGCGCTGGTACGGTCGGGCGCTCCTGGCCGGCTGCGCGGCCGCGCTCGTGCCCGGGTTCGCCTACCATGACGAGGCGAGGACGCGAGCCTTCTCACCGCTGGGCGTCGTATACGCTCAATCCGTTCCGACCGTCTGGGGTGTCCTGCTGTTCGCGGCGCTGCTGGCTGTGTTCGGGTTCCTGGCGCTCCGGTACTGGCGCGCCTGGCGGCGGGGCGAGCCCTACGCGGCCGTGCACTGCGGCGGGCTCGTCGCGTTGATGCTCCTCGGCGTGAACGACGCGCTGGCGGTCTCCTCGCCGCTGCACCTGCCGCACCTGCTCGAGCTGGGGTGCGTCATCCCGGTGGGCGCCGTGGCGTACTCCCTCGTGGCGCGATTCGCCGCCGACGCGCGGGATCTGGCACGCCTGCGCGTCGAGCTCGAGACGCGCGTGGCCGAGCGCACCCGTGAGCTCGCCTGCGCGGTGGACGCGCTCCACCGCTCCGAGAAGCTGGCCGCCATGGGCCAGCTGGCGGCGGGCGTGGCCCACGAGGTGAACAATCCCGTCGCGGTCGTGGTGAGCAACCTGCAGTTTCTCGCCGAGTCGCTGGAGCGGGGGTGCGTTCCGCCCGAGGCGGCCTCGTGCATCGCCGATTCCCTCATCGCGACCGGCCGCATCTCCCACATCGCGCGCCAGCTGCTCCAGGCAGGCAGGATCGCTGGCTCGACGGCACCCTGCGAGAGCGTATCCGTGGCGGCGGCGGTGGAGGAGGGCATCCGCGCCGCGCAGGCCCGGTGCGGCGCGCACGTGCGGTTCCAGTCCCTGGTGCCGGCCGACCTGTCGATCCTCGCGCAGGAAGACGCCGTCGTGCAGGTGCTCGTCAACTTGCTCGTGAACGCGGGCGACGCCATCCCGGAGTCCAGGAGGGACGGCTGCGTGTCGGTGCACGCGGAGCGCGCGGCCAAGGTCCGGATCGTCGTGGAGGACAACGGCACCGGGATGAGCGCGGAGACGCTCGCGCGCGCCTTCGAGCCCTTCTTCTCCACCAAGCCCTTCGGCAGCGGCACGGGCCTCGGGCTGGCAGTCTCGCGCGGCCTCGTCGAAGGCCTGGGCGGCGATCTCTGGCTGGAGAGCGAGCCAGGTTCGGCGACGCGCGCCCTGATCGAGTTGCCTGCCGCGCACGCCGAACCAGTCCCGAACAAGCCCGTTCCACGGCGCGCGCTCGCCGGTGCATCCGGCCGGAGCCCCGGCCGGCAGGTGGTGCCGTCGTGACCTTGCGGGCGCCAGACGGGCTCTACGACGGCGAGACGGTCGCGGTGTGGTTCGTGAAGCCGAACCTGATCTTCACCCGGGTGCTCTCGCCCCACTACACGATCGTGCAGGCCGAGACCTTCGTCGGGCCGATATGGTCCCGCGCCCGCGCCAGGCTCGAGGCTGAACGCTACGTGTGGGTCTCGGACGCCCGCGCCATCGCCAGCTACGAGCCGGGTTCGCGCCGCGTGCTCACGAGGTGGCTGCTCGACCATCGCGAGGCAGTGGAGCGACTCGTCCTGCTCGTCTCCCCGGACCACAGGCTCGTGATGGCCGGCATCCGCGTGGGCTGCCTGGCGGGGGTGACGCTGGGAATCGCCGCCTTCGTCGAGGAGTCCCCCGACGCGCTCTTCGACCGTCACGGGATACGGTTCCCGGGCGGCGTGTGACTTCCGGCGCCTTGCGGCACAGACCGCGGAGGGCGCCCACCCGGGCGTAGCCCGCGTGCCACTCGTGTGCGCCCACGCCACGGCCTCCTCGTGCTGCCCGGCCGCAAGCCCGCGGCAGAATTGAGTTCGCGACAAGGCACGGCCGTCGCAAGGGCGAGATCGGAGACCTCGCGCGGAGGAGCCCTCCATGTTGCTCGCCCCGATCGTACTTCTCGCAGTGCTCGGTCAGTGCCCCGACCCGCCTTCACGCTACGGACCTCCTCCCTGCGCCGCCGCGAACGTGCCGGGTTGCCTCCCCGGGTACCGGCGCTCGCTGGACGCGCACGGGAGGACCGTCTACGTGTGCGCAGCGAACGCCTCGCCTGCTCCCGCGCCGGCGCCCCAGCTTCCGGGGCCGCCGACGTCCGAGCTCGGGGCCGGGGGGGCGCCGCCACCTCCCTATGCGCCGGCGCCGCAGTACGCGGCTCGCTATCCGACCGCGGCCGCCGACCCCGGACGGCGCGGCATGCTCGGCCTCGTGCTCATGCCGGGCGCGAGCACCGTCGACCGGGGACATACCGGGGACGCCACGGGGGCGGTAGCCCTCGAGTTGCGGGGACCGGTGGGCGGGGCGCGGCTGCGCTTCGGCTACGAGTTCTCGCGCGAGGTCCACGCGGCCGAGGCCGGGCTCAAGTACGACTTCTTCGACCGGGGCCAGATCCGGCCCTTCCTCGCCATCGGCGTCGGCGGGGCATCGCTCGCGCAGGACCCCGGCTGGAGTCCCAGCGGGAGCATCTCCGCCGGCCTCGACCTCTACGTGGTGCGAGACATCTTCGCGACCATCGAGGTGAAGCGACGGGCGTTCACGCACGACACCCGCGACGGCTTCGACATCTCGAGCGTGCACCAGACCAGCGTCTTCGCGGGGGTGGGGTTCTATTTCTGATCAGCCGCCGATGCCCATCATGGGGAGCAGCTGCACGAGCCCCGTCGCCGCCTCCTCCATGTGGTGTCGGGGCGCCTTGCGCGCGAGCGCCTCGCGGATGCGGGCCTCCACCGACTCGTCGGGCGCACCGTCGCGCAGGAGGGCGCCGAGCGGCACCTGGGCGGAGCCGCCCAGGCATGCCTGGAAGCCGCCGTCGGCCGCGACCCGCGCCCGGTTGCAACGCTCGCAGAAGTTCTCGGTCATGGCGCCGATGAAGCCGACGTAGCGCACCTCGCCCTTCTCGTCCCTTCCGCACATGTAGTGCGCAGGGCCCCAGCCGCGTCTCTCGCTCGGCTCGAGCGCGATGCCCTGCCGGCCAAGGAGGCTCTTCACGCGCGTGGTGGGCACCGGGACGCCCTTGCCGAACGGCATGAGCTCGATGAATCGCGGAGACGCGTCGCGAGCCCAGGCGTATCGAACGAGGTCGCCCAGCTCGTCCTCGTTCGCTCCGCCCATCACCACCGTGTTGAGCTTGAGGTGTGGGAAGCCAGCCGCGGCGGCGGCGTCGATCCCGGCCAGGATGTCGCGAAGGCGCGCTCCCCGGCCCGAGATGGCGAGCAGCCGATCGGCCCGGAGCGTGTCGAGCGAGACGTTCACGCAGCCGACGCCGGCGTCGCGGAGCGGGCGCGCCAGCTCGGCGAGGCGGTGGCCGTTGGTGGTGATGGCGACCTCCTCGATGCCGAGCGTCGCCCGCACATCGGCGGCGATCCCGACCACGTCCTTGCGCAGCGTGGGTTCGCCGCCGGTGAGGCGCACCCGCCGGACGCCCAGGCGCGCGAAGATGCCGATCAGGCGCGCGATCTCGGGCCGCGCGAGGACGGTGGCCGGATCTTCGTAGTCGGAGACCGAACAGTACTCGCACCGAAAGTTACAGCGGTCCGTCAGCGACAGCCGCAAGTACGCGATGATGCGCCCCTGCGCGTCCTTCAGGGGATTCATCGCCAGCGGAGGGACAGCCGGACGAGGCCGCCCCGGAGCGCCCGATCCCAGGGCGACCTCGGGGCCTTCAAGTTGGAGAGACACGGTCGGAGTGCTCCAATCTCCAGCCCCACCTCTTCCCCGCGCTGCGCGGGGGACGAGGTGTCCACCCAGCCCGTCTTCGTAACGATCTCCGCCGCGCCGCGCCCGGCTCGCTGGCGGGCGCGGGTGGCGCGCGGGCCGCGTCCCTGGGACGCACGCCGCAGCGCGCCTGACGCGCTGCGTCCAACCGCTTCACCCCTGGTCCGCCAAGGACTCCAGCTCCAGCTGCTTCGCTTCCCATTCCGCGTAGCGCTCGGCGAGCTCGGTCTTGGCGGCGGCGAGCGCCTCCACGTGCGGGCGTGCCTTCGTGAAGTCCTGGTAGAGCGCGGGATCGGCGAGCGCCTCCTCGGCTTCCTTCTGGGCCGTTTCCAGATCCGCGATGCGCGTCTCCAGCTCCGCGATCGCATCCCGGACCGGCTTCTCCCGCGCGTATCGGGCGTTACGAGCCTCTGCCTCGGCGCGCCGCCGCTCCTTCTCCGACGCCGGCGCCCTGTCGGCGGACGCGCCCGCGGCGCGCCCGTTGCCCGGACCCTCGGAGGTCCCCGCGGAGTCGCTGCCAGCCTCGGCGAGCTGGCGCTGGTGATACAGCCAGTCGTCGAGGTTGCCAGGCTGGTCGAGGATGCCGCCGTCCTTCACCTCCCAGATGCGCGTGGCCAGGCCGTTCAAGAAGCTCCGGTTGTGCGAGACGAAGAGCATCGTGCCCTCGTACCGCTTGAGGGCCTCGATGAGGGCCTCCGACGAAGCCAGGTCCAGGTGGTTCGTCGGCTCGTCGAGCAGGAGCAGGTTCGATTGGAGCAGGAGGATGCGCGCCAGTGCGACGCGGGCGCGTTCGCCGCCGGAGAGGACGCCGATGGGCTTCTCCACGTCCTCGCCGGAGAAGAGGAAGCCGCCCGCCACGCCGCGCACGTAGGCCTCGCCCTGCTCGGGCACGATGTCCCAGAGGGTGTCGAGGATGCTGCGCTTCGGCTCGAGGGCGCCGTAGCCTTCATGATCGCCGCGCTCGAAATGGTGCTGGGCGTAGTAGCCAGCCACCACGGCGTGGCCGAGCTTCAGCTCGCCCGCATCCGCCGGCAGCTCCCCCGCCACCAGCCGCAAGAGCGTCGTCTTGCCCGCGCCGTTCGGCCCGATGATCGCCACGCGTTCCCCGCGCTGAACCTGAGCCGAGAGGTCGCGGTAGACGACCTTGGGTCCGAATGCCTTCGCGACACGCTCGAGCCGCAGGACCTCGCGTCCCGAGCGCGGCGCCCCCGCGAACCGGAAGCGGATCGTCGCGCGCTGCTCGCGCACCTCCACCTCCTCCATGCGATCGAGCATCTTCTGGCGGCTCTGCGCCTGGCGAGCTTTGGTCGCCTTCGCCCCGAAGCGGTCGATGAAGCCCTGGAGCTCGGCCCGGCGGGCCTCCTGGCGGCGGGCGGCGGCATCGAGCCGCTCCTCCTCCTCCTCGCGCTGCCGGCGGTAGTCGTCGTAGTCCCCTGCGTAAGCGCGCACGCCTTCCGGCTCGAGCGAGAGGACCCGCGAGATCTGGCGGTTCAGGAACTCCCGGTCGTGGCTGATGAGGAGGAGCGCCTTCTGCGACGCGCGCAGGAAGCCGTCGAACCAGGTGAGAGTGGGCACGTCGAGGTGGTTCGTCGGCTCGTCGAGCAGGAGCAGGTCGGGATCCTGGAGCAGCAGCCCCGCCAGCGCGGCGCGCATCTTCCAGCCGCCCGACAGCGTGGCCGTGTCGCGGCGCAGGTCGCCGGGATCGAAGCCGAGCCCGGCCAGGATGCGCTCCGCATGGTGGCGTCCGTGGCGTTCCTCGAAGTGATCGAGCTCTGCGTGGAGATCGGCGAGCGCCTGCGAGAGCTCGAGCTGCTCTTCCGGGCTTGCGGAGGCGCCCAGCGCCGCCTCCGCCGCGGCCAGGCGGGCCTCGACCGCGCTTCGCCCGGGGACGGAGGCCAGCACGACGTCGACGACCGGGCCGTCCGGCAGCGCCGCCACGTCCTGGGGCAGGTATCCGGCCCGCGCGCCCCGCCGCCACGCCATCGTTCCCGCGTCGGGCGACGCCTCGCCGGCCAGGATCCGGAGGAGTGAGGACTTGCCCGTGCCGTTCGGGCCGATGAGGCCGATGCGGTCCCTGGGGGCGATGGTGAAGGTTGCTTCCTGGAAAAGGACCTTGGGGCCGTACGCGAGGGACAGTCCGCTGGCGGTGACGAGCGACATGAAGGAGGGCGAGACCCTTAACCTTTCTTCACCGGCGCTACAAGCGCGCCTCAGGGCCGAGGCGCAAGCTCCCGTATCAAGAAAAGGAGACTGACATGAAGAAGATCCTCTCGACCCTGCTCGTCCTCGCAGTCCTCGCCACGGGCGCGCTCACCCTCACGGCCTTTCGCCACCACGGCCCCGGCGATCCCGCCCGGTTCGACCGTTTCGTCGCCAACCGGCTCGAGGACATGCTCGACGACGTGAAGGCGACCGACGCGCAGCGGCAGCAGATCAAGGCCATCGTGGACAAGGTCGTCGCGGATGGCAAGGCGATGCACGCCTCGCGCGCCGACGTCAGGAGCCAGCTGCTCGCCCAGTGGCAGGCCGACCGGCCGGACGCGGCGAAGGTTCACTCGGTCGTGGACGGCCGCGCCGCCGCCATGAAGCAGTTCGCCGACGAGGTCACGGACGCGGTCCTCCAGGTCCACGGCATCCTCACCCCGGAGCAGCGCGCCATCGTCGCCAAGAAGATCCAGCGGCACACGGAGGAGTGAGATGGGACACCGAGCCCCCGCTGCCCTATAGGGCGGGGGCTCGTCCCCCGCCGCGTGCACACTGCGGTGGTCGCCGTGGGGGCCTCACCTCGAGCGGCACCTGCCATAAGATGACACCGTGACCACGGATCCCATCCTCACGGCCCTCCTCGTCGAGGACGACGCCAGGCTGGCAGCGCTCACCCGCGAGTACCTGGAGGGCCACGGCCTCGTCGTCACCTGCGCACCCGACGGGCGGCGCGGTCTCGCCGAGGCGCTGGCGAGGCGTTACGACGTGGTGCTCCTCGACCTCATGCTGCCGGAGAAGCACGGCCTCGAGGTGTGCCGGGAGCTCCGGGCCCGGTCGGACGTCCCCATCGTGGTGATCACCGCTCGCGGTGAGGAGGCGGACCGGGTGATGGGGCTGGAGCTCGGCGCCGACGACTACCTGGCGAAGCCGTTCTCGCCCCGCGAGCTCCTGGCCCGCATCCGCGCGGTGGTGCGGCGCGCGCGGGGGCAGGCGGGCCCCTCGCTGGACATGGTGCGCGTGGGGCTCCTCGTGCTGGATCCCGGCGCGCGCAAGGCGACGTACGACGGGAGAGAGCTCCAGCTCACCGGCTACGAGTTCGCCCTGCTCAAGGCGCTCGCCGAACGCGCAGGCCGCGTGCTGACGCGCGAGCAGCTCATGGACATCGCCAAGGGGAGCGCCGAGGAGTCCTTCGACCGCTCCATCGACGTGCACGTCTCCCGGCTGCGTCACAAGCTCGGCGACGACCCGAAGCGCCCGCACCTCCTCAAGACGGTGCGGGGTGCGGGCTACGTCTTCGCCGCAGAGGAGGGCTAGCGACGATGCCGGAGCCGGGGAGCCACGGTCGACGCCAGCGCCTGCCGGCGCGGCTCTTCTGGCGCGTCTACCTGAACGGGCTCCTGCTGCTGGCCCTCGTCGCGCTCTCGATCTTCGCGGTGGGCGCGGCGCTGGGGCGCTCCGGGCCTCACAACCCAAGACGCTTCGTCGAGTACACCGCGCTCCGGGTGGGGGACCTGCGGGCGGACCCCGAGCGCCTCGCGCGCGAGCTCGCCCGGAT
>Ga0299915_10003148_pt1 | contig 11978 bp, 13 predicted proteins | sample RVTome_13_FD_200263 | JGI IMG/M metagenome (GOLD analysis project Ga0299915, IMG submission 200263) | Soil microbial communities from uranium-contaminated site in the Upper Colorado River Basin, Wyoming, United States - RVT92D227 (version 2) ... | reverse complement strand
AATCCGCCGACGAATAGCGTATCCCCCGTGAAAACCGCCTGGTCCAGATGCAAACACATTCCTCCCGGTGAATGGCCCGGCGTGTGGATGACTCTGAAGGACAGGTCTCCGACTTGAATCAAATCTCCCTCTTTTACGGTCTGGTCAGCGGGTGGGGAAGGCTTGCCCCCGAACATGGCCAGCACGGACATGGGCGTGTGGGTTAAAAGGGGCGCATCTTCTTCATGGATGATGATGGCGGCTCCGGTCTTCTTTTTCATCTCGGCATTGCCCATGACATGGTCAACATGGGCGTGAGTGTTCAGGATATATTTAATGGTCAATTTATTTTTAGCGGCGAGGGAGATAATTTCATCTACGTCGTCCGCCGGATCAATGACTAATCCATCTCCCCCCGCATCCCCGCCGATGAGGTAAGCAAACACCGAGAATCTTCCAACTTCCATTTGATGTAAAAACATCCTTCCTCCATTAGTTATTTATTGAGACTCCGATCTTCGGGCAAAATCTAACCACCGGACATGAAGGGCACTGGGGGTTCCTGGCCAGGCAGACTTTTCTCCCGTGGGAAACGAGCTGGTGGCAGGAGATGGTCCAGCGGTCCTCGGGAAGGACTTTCATCAATTCGAATTCGATTCTATCCGGGTCATCGGACTTCGCCCAGCCCAGCCGGTGGCTGAGCCTTTTGACGTGGGTATCCACGGCGATGGCCTGCCGGCCATAGACATTCCCGAGGATGATGTTGGCTGTTTTCCGGCCGACGCCGGGAAGGGACGTGAGTTCTTCGAGCGTCCGGGGAACCTCACCGTTAAATTGTTTTACGAGCCTCTGGCAGCAGCCGATGATGTTCTTGGCCTTATTGTGGAAAAAACCCGTGGAACGAATTTCTTTCTCGAGGGTAGACAAATCGGCCGCGGCGAAATCTCCCACCCGGCGGTATTTTTTGAAAAGGTCGCGGGTAACGAGGTTCACCCGCTCATCCGTACATTGGGCCGCCATAATGGTGGCAATGAGGAGTTGCCAAGGATTCTTGAAGTCGAGGGTGACCCGGGCATCCGGGTATTCTTTCTGCAGGATAGCAAGAATTTGTACCGCCGCTTCCTTCTTTTTCACCATTGGATCCTCTTTCATCCCTGCCCGATGTAGTTCTTGCCGTAATCACCAGTCGTCAGGGGTTGTCCTCCGGAATCCGCAGAAACGGATTGCACCTCGCCGATAAAAAGGATGTGGTCCCCGGCTTCCACTGTCGAAAAAACCCGGCATCTCCAGGAAGCCAGGGCCCCCTTCAGGAACGGGGGCATATCTGGGCCGGTTGCGGCGAGAAGCTCGGAGAACCCAGGCTGAAAGTCTGGCTCTTTGAACCGGGAGATAAGGGCCCCTTGTCCTCTTTTCATCAAGCTGAGGGAAAAGACTCCCTTTTGTTGAATGGCCGGAATGGCCGGCCGGTTCCGGCGAAGGGCGACCATCAGGAGAGGAGGGGAATAGGAAACCTGGGAGACCCAGGAGACGATCATCCCCACGGGTTGGGAGTTTCCCCGGGTTGTCAGGACGTATATACCGTAAGGAATCAGGTGAAAAGCCTCGGCCATTTGCGAATCCATCGGAACCCCCTCGAGCAATTTTCTCCTATATTCTTAGAGGAAGGCCGGAAGCAAAGTCAAGCTTTTTTGTAAACTTGCTAAAAAAACTGGGGAGGAGAAAAGGGGTAATCTTTTTGACAAACCTTTCCTGAATTAGGTATAATTTTACTATATCAATCAAGGGGGGAAACATGCGGAATGAGGAGAGTGTTCTAAATTTAATCGGCTCAACTCCAGTCGTGCGCCTCAGACGGCTGGTTCGGAAAGACGATGCGACGATCTGGGCCAAGCTTGAGTTTTTTAACCCTGCGGGTTCCGTGAAAGACCGCATCTGCCTGGCCATGATCGAGGCGGCTGAAAAGGATGGGAAGATTCGCCAAGGGGCCACTATCGTCGAGCCGACCAGCGGCAACACGGGGATCGGCCTGGCCATGGTCTGCGCGGTCAAAGGATATCGGCTGATTCTGACGATGCCGGAAACGATGAGTGCGGAAAGGCGAACCCTCTTGGTTGCCTACGGAGCCCACCTGGAATTGACACCGGGGAGTGAAGGAATGAGAGGGGCCATCCGGCGGGCCGAGGAGATGGTAAATAAAAATCCGGAATTTTTCATGCCCCATCAGTTTAAGAATCCGGCGAACCCGCAGGTCCACCGGGAGACGACGGCCCGGGAGATTCTCAGCCAGGTCGATGAGCCCATTGATGCTTTGGTGAGCGGTGTGGGGACAGGAGGAACGATCACGGGTGTGGGAGAGGTGCTGAAGAAAAAAAACGCTACCGTAAAAATTGTGGCCGTGGAGCCGGCAAGATCTCCCGTACTCTCCGGCGGGAATCCCGGGCCCCATAAAATTCAGGGAATCGGAGCGGGGTTCATCCCCGAGGTTTTAAATCTCAAAGTGATTGACCAGATCATTCAAGTGGCCGATGAAGAAGCTGCGGAAACTGCCAAGAGATTAGCCAAAGAAGAGGGACTATTGGTTGGTATTTCTTCCGGAGCGGCGGCTTTTGGCGCTCTTCAAGTGGCCAGAGATCTCGGGAGAGGGAAGACGGTAGTCGTCATCTTTCCCGACACAGGGGAGAGATACCTGAGCACCGGCTTGTTCGGGGAAGTGGGGTAGGGGAAATGAAGGAGAGAAAGCGGGCGGAACCAAAGCCAGCCCGTGCGGAGAAGATCGATCATTTACCCCGGCCGCTTCAGGAGAAGCTGCAAAAGATCCGGGGAATCCTGAAAGAGATGGGTTCTTTGCTGGTGGCGTTTTCCGGTGGGGTGGACAGCACCTTGCTCCTGAAAATTGCCCATGATGAATTGGGGGAGGGGGTTGTGGCATTAGTGGCTTCTTCCCCTACTTATCCCGACTTCGAAATCCTCCAAGCAAAGAAAATAGCCGAGGAGCTGGGCGTCCGGTATGTTGGGGTATCATCGAATGAGCTGGAAATTCCCAACTTTGCCAGCAACACCCCGCGCCGCTGCTATTACTGTAAAAAAGAGCTCTTTAGCCTTTGTCTGGAGGAGGCAGGAGCTCTCGGGTTGAAGTATGTGGCGGATGGGTCAAACTTCGATGACACGGGGGACTTTCGCCCTGGAATGGAGGCGGCTCGGGAGCTGGGGGTGCGCAGCCCGTTGATGGAAGCCGGAATGTCCAAAGCGGAAATCCGGGAGTTGAGCCGGGTGATGGGCTTATCCAACTGGGATAAACCTTCTTTAGCCTGCCTTTCTTCCCGGATTCCCTACGGAACCGAGATAACTCCGGAGCGGCTGGAACAGGTTCATAGAGCCGAGAATTATCTACGGAACTTAGGCTTCCGCCAGCTTCGGGTTCGATATCATGGAGAACTTGCCCGGGTTGAAGTGGAACCCAGCGAGATCAACTGTTTCCTCGATGAAAAACTGCGAATGCAGGCCGTCCATTACCTGAAAGAAGCGGGGTTCACCTATGTGACCTTAGACCTTCAGGGATACCGCACCGGGGCAATGAATGAGAGCCTCGGAAGGACCTGAAAGTTTCACGGGCCTGAAAAGAATCTCGGGGGAATGGAGGTTGGAAGGCTGAACATTCGGTAAAGGAAAAAATCTTGAGTTGTAAGGAATACTGGAAGCGCAAGACCCTCATTATCGGGGAAGTCAACTCGGGAAAGACCGAACGGACGCTGAAAATCCTTAGGGACTTGATCCGGTGTAGAAAGGATCCGATCGCTGTTTTGGACCTGGCCCCGGAAAAAATCCGGGGGGTAGGGGGAAAGCTTCCCCTTTCTGCCCAAGAGAAGAAGCGGGTTATTTTTTTTTCTCCCGAGATTGTGCCTCCCAGGCTTTCCGGAAAAAACGAAGAAGAAATCAACGCTTTTGCCCGGGGAAACTGCCAGCGGATAGAAGAGTCCCTGCGGGCCATCCGGGGAAAAGCCCTGGAATGTTTAGTCGTCAACGACGTCTCCCTTTATTTGCACGCGGGGAGCACGAAACAATTGATGGTTTTTGTCGGAGGGATTTCCACCTTAGTTATCAACGGCTACTATGGCCACTATTTCGGAGATAGCATCCTCAGCCGGCGCGAACACGAGCAAATGGAGATCCTGATGTCCTACTGCGATCCGATCTTCTTCCTACCTGCGCTTTCCCCCATTTCCCGGTAATCCTTCCGGTCCGGAACCGCCAGGACAGAACATAAAGGTAAGGATGATTATCTGCTTGACAGCGGAACGCCATCGGGTTATATTGAAAATGAAATTCAAAATCATTATTAACGGACATGGAAAAATCAGCCGGTTTGCCCTTTCATCAGCTTTTAAAGGAACGCGGATTCAAAGCCACCCGCCAGCGGGATGAGATTGTGCGTATTTTTATGGAATCAGGCTCCCACTTGACCGTCGATGAGCTGTACCAACAGGTCCGCCAGAAGAATCCGAAGATCGGCTATGCCACAGTCTACCGGACCCTCAGGCTGATGGCGGAGACGGGCTGGGCTTCTTCTCGCCAGTTCGGGGAACGCACAGCCCGTTTCGAACATCGGGCGGAAGGGAAGCATCATGACCACCTGATTTGCCTGGGATGTGGAAAGATCGTGGAATTCGAAAGCGACCGCATCGAAGAATTGCAAGGACGCATTGCCCATCAGCAAGGCTTCCGGATTTTTGACCATAAGCTGGAGCTTTATGGATATTGCTCCGCTTGCACCGCCAAAAAAGATAAAGTCAGAGGGAGCAAACAAAGGAAAGCAATCCATGAATAATCCCCAACCGATGCTTTCCTCGGCCGACGAAACAATGGAAAGGATTGCCTTGGTGGGTAATCCCAATGTGGGCAAAAGCGTCATTTTTGGATGGTTGACCGGGCAATATGTCACGGTTTCTAATTACCCGGGTACGACGGTTGAAGTTACCCAAGGCAATTCAAAGATCGGCGGACGTCGGCGAGTGATTGTCGATACGCCCGGAATTGACAACCTCATTCCCATGTCCGAGGACGAACGGGTAACCCGGGATATTCTTTTGGAGGAAAGGGATCTGACGGTCATTCAGGTCTGCGATGCCAAGAATCTTCGCCGGGGCCTCATGATCACTTTACAGCTTGCCGAGATGGAAAAACCCGTTGTCCTGGTTTTAAATATGGCGGATGAGGCCAAAGAACGGGGAATCTCCATTGACTCTCCGGGCCTTTCCCGTTTGTTAGGGGTTCCGGTTCTTCCCACAGTGGCCATTCACCGAGGGGGCTTGGATGGGCTGGCCAGGCATATGGATGAAAAGAGGATTCCCCAGATCCAGCCGGTCTATCCGCCAGACTTTGATGAGAGCATCGCCGAAATAGAAAAAATCCTTCCGGAAAAACAGAAAGGAAAAAAGGCGTTGGCTTTGATGCTCCTGGCCGGGGACGAGAGCCTGAGGGATTGGCTCCATGCCTCTCTTCCCGATCCAGCCGTCCAGAGAATCGAAGAAATCGGCCAACGTTTGCAAAGGCAACATCAGGAGCCCCTGGGATATTTGATCAACCAGAAGCGGTTGAAAACCGTGGATCAGCTCTTGGCAGGAGTTTTCAACAAAGAAAAAGATCGTCGGGGAACGGCGGCTCTGGCTTTGGGCAATCTGACCACTCATCCTGTTGCCGGCATCCCGATTCTCATTCTTGTGCTTTACCTGATGTACAAATTCGTGGGAGATTTTGGAGCGGGAGTAGGGGTTGACTTTATGCAAAACGTGGTTTTTGGAAAGGGAGTCAATCCAACAACTATCCGCGCCGTGGAATATCTATTGCCGTGGAAGCCGTTGCAGGACCTTCTTGTGGGACCATACGGGCTGGTGACGATGGGGCTTACCTACGCCTTGGCGATTGTGCTCCCCATCGTCGGGACTTTTTTTTTCGCTTTTGGCCTGCTGGAAGACTCGGGGTATCTTCCCCGCTTGGCCGTGATGATGAACCGCCTTTTCAAGGTAATAAGCTTGAACGGCAAAGCTGTCCTTCCCATGGTTTTAGGCCTCGGGTGCGATACCATGGCTACTCTTACCACTCGAGTACTGGAAACGAAAAAGGAGCGAATTTTGGTGACCCTACTCTTGGCTTTAGGCGTCCCGTGCTCGGCCCAGATCGGAGTAATGTTGGGCATGTTCTCCGGGCTACCCCCGAAGGCCACGATTATTTGGGGAGGTGTTGTAATCGGCAGTATGATTGTTGTGGGGTTCCTGGCGGGAAAGCTCATCCCCGGGAAGAAGGCTGATTTTATTTTAGAGATTCCACCTTTGCGGATTCCCACTCTGGCCAATATTTTATTCAAGACCTTGGCCCGGATAGAATGGTTCTTAAAAGAGGCCGTCCCCCTGTTTCTTTTAGGGACCCTGTTTCTTTTTGCTTTTGAGCAGATGGGCTTGCTTAAAACCCTTCAGAATCTCGCCGAACCGATCGTGGTCCAGTTTCTTGGATTGCCGGCCAAAGCGACTGAATCTTTTTTACTCGGATTTTTGCGCAGGGACTATGGCGCAGCCGGTCTTTTCGTTATGGTCAAGTCCGGGGAGTTGGACCCGCTGCAGGCCGTGGTCAGCTTGGTAACGATTACCCTCTTCATTCCGTGCCTCGCCAACTTCTTAATGATCATTAAAGAAAGGGGACTGAGACAGGCTTTGGCGATGGCCGCCTTCATTTTTCCGTTTGCTTTGATGGTTGGGGGGGGGCTGAATTACCTTCTTCACGCTCTGGATGTCCGGTTTTGAAAAAGAACAAAAACCACTATTGTCCTTTTTGCGGGAACATTTTTCCTAAAAATGATCAAGACTGTCCGGGATGCCCGTTGGCCAAAAACTGCGGGGTCATTTGCTGCCCTCGCTGTCATTATTCTTTTATGGAAGAGTCGAAGACGGTTCATCTCTTGAGAAGGATATGGGGCGGCGTTCGGGCCGGAAAGGAGGGGAGGCGATGAATCATGCACCGGGGGGACCTCCCCCTGGCAGGGGAAGAATCGGGCGGGGATGGAGCGAACCGGGAGATAAAAGTGAGTGGCAGCAGAGGGAGGAGCTCCTGGAGCTCCTGTGGACGATGCGGGAAAAAGGAAAGGACAACCTCGACGAAATCCTGCAGGCCGCTGAAGAAGAAAATGCCGAACTGCTCCTCGCCGAAATGGAGCGGGATGGATGGATATCCATCCCCAAAGGAAAGGTTGCGTTCTTAGAAGAAGGAGAGCGGCGGGCCGAAGAAGTCATCCGCCGGCATCGCCTGGCTGAAAGGTTGCTTTCTGAAGTTTTCGAACTCGAGGAAAGCTCCATGGAATCGAGTGCCTGCCAGTTCGAACACATTCTCAGCCCCAGGGTGTTGGATAGCGTTTGCGCTTTCCTCGGGCATCCGCCGACCTGTCCCCATGGCAAACCCATTCCCCGAGGGCCGTGCTGCGCCCGCTTTAAGCGGGAGGTGGAGCCGTTGGTGCGTCCTCTTTCCGACCTGAAGATCGGGGAAGTGGGGCGAGTTGTTTTTATCACTCCCAAATCTCGGTCTCGCCTGGAGAGGTTGAGCGCACTGGGCTTGATTCCCGGGTCAATCGTCAGACTGGCGCAAAAGCGCCCCTCCTTTGTGCTGGAAATCGGCGAAACAACTCTGGCCCTCGAAGAAGAAGTCGTACGGGAGATTTATGTAAAAAGGGTTTGAAAAATAATCTACTTTACAAAAGAGGCAGAAAATGGGTATGATGCCAAAAGAAAGGCAAAGGAGGCTTGCATTTCTCGTGCGCTTCTTTGGGTCCATACAAAAAAAATATCTTTTATTTTTGGCCTTTTTTATTGCAGCCATGGCCCTATTCACCCTCTTCGGGGGAAGAGGCGTGGTGCAAATCTATCAATTAAAAGAAGAGCGGGAAAAAATCAGAATGGTCAATGCTCGTTTGGGCGAGGAAAACCGAAGGCTTGCCGAGCAGGTCGGCCGGATGCGAAGCAGCCGGGAAGAGGTTGAAAAAATCGCCCGGGAAGAACTGGGTCTCGTCAAAAAAGGAGAAATCGTTTACCACTTCGAACGCTGAAACCTAATCCATGACTCTTGAGCCAGACTTTTATAAAGGCAACCGCAAAAAGGCGCAAAACCGGTAGCCGGCGAATGAGTCATCCAAAAAATGAAATCTATATCTCCGCAATTTCGCAACTTAAAGGTTGCGGTTACCCTTCATGCATTTTTGGGGTTCAAATAACCAATCCTTTACAAATTCTGCTTGCCAATGATCAAAAAGATTGTCCCCACTCAACACCGCTTTTTCGCCAAAACTTTTGGCCTTTCCATTTTGATGGTTTGGTAAAAAGTCTCTTGGATCGCCAGAATAACGAATTCTATGGAATTTCGACTTTTTACGAGATCATCCATTTTTTAAGAAGGGGGGGAGCGGTCTCTGGTATGTGTTAAAATCGACGCAGGATGATGAAAGATCGGCACAATAGAGAACAAAAGTGTTCATCGGCAACTTCGCCCGGAAGGATTGTGACCTTCTTCTTTAATTGGTAAAGATCACTTTATTCGTAAGGGTTGAAATTTTTAAGAAAAAATATATCATTTTAATAAGGTAATAAAATTAATTAGTTATAACTAATTGAACAAATATAATTATACATAATTATTAATAAATGAAACTTAATTAAAAAAAATGTTGACAAAATATGGGGACTGTGGAACTATTTTTGCAGAAACCTCAATTTGTTCAAGATAAATATTAATTATTTTCCAGTGCGGGTGATTTACAAACGCCATGAACTCTCTAAGGCGATATCGAGAAATGCACATGGTGAGCAAAGCGGAATTGGCCCGTAAAGCAGGGGTTTCTGTCCTGACCATCGACCGCGTTGAAAAAGGGAAAAGGTGCCGCCTGGAGACGAAAAGAAAGATCATTCTTGCCCTGGGCTTGAAGCTGTCTGATAGGGGAAAAATTTTTGTGGATGCCAAATGAAATTTTCTCCCCATGGTTCCTGGAATAGCCCGGGACCGGGGGGAAATAATTGATTATTAATCCCTTGCTGAGCGAGAAAAAATATGAGAAAATGGGAAGAAAGGGGAGAAGACCAATCATGAGAAAAGCGATGTTCTTCATCGCCATTTTGAACCTGATCTCTTTGATCGTCGGCCTTCCTGCAGATGGCCCGGCAGCGCAGGGCTTGTCCTCTGGACGTCTTACCACAGAACAGGAAATCGCCACCGAGAAATTTCTCTCCAGTTTAGAATCAACCCTGGCCCAGAAATTTTATCGCTATCCCACCCGACCCATCATCCGGGTGGTTGTTTTTGACTTTACCGACGGCGCCGGGAATGTAGTGAAGGCCGGAAGAGAGCTGGCGGATAAGATTACCCGGCGGCTTCTCATTCAAAGTCAATTTGATGTAGTCAGCCAGGAAAAGATTAAACGATATTTAAGTTGGAATGGCTTCAGCGCCCAGGAAAAGCTGGATGCGGAAAGTTTATTGCGCCTTCAGAACAGAATCAATACCATGGATCCCGGGAATGGGCTTCACGCCCTTGTGACCGGGGAAATTCAGAAAGGAGTCGGCCGGAGCCTCCGCGTTTCTACCTCTCTGGTTAATTTCCAATTCAAAATCGGGGCCATCGAACTTGAGAAAAAAATCATCGATGGAATCACCCTTTCTACAGATATTCCCCTTCCCACCGAACAGGCCGTACAAGAAGCGACTGAAGTCGTGTTGCGCAAGGAGAGCCGTCCTACGGAAGAAGGGAGGCTCCTCATCCTGGCCAACACCCGCGGAAACGCCCTGCTGGAGACGGGTTCCGCCAAGCTCATCAATAAGGACAAGCCTTTTCCCTGGGAGAAACTCCCCTATATCCTTGTCATCGGGAAAGAAGAAGCATCGATGCCTGAAAAGATTAGGGTAGGGATGGGTCAAATTCTTCTTTCACCCGTTTCCACCCAGAGGAATTCTTCCAAACGGCTGGAATACTCATTTCTCCACGGTAAATTGGCAACCAATGAAGTTTATTTTGACGAAAGAATTCCCGCTCAAGGGTATCAGTTGGTTACCAGTTTCCTCGACTTGAAAACCAACGAAAGGTATTCCGAGTTGGCAGAAGTGCAGGTCTATTCCGGGGCAACAAACATCGCGGTGTTGTCCATTTTTGTTCCCAGTGAAAAAGAAAGGATCCGGAACCGGCAGACTCCCCGGATCCGTATCTTTCAGCTTTCCGGCAAGGGGATGGAAATCTTGCCGAGTTGGTGAATCTATGGGGCTATTTTCTAAAAGAGAATTGATCGGTTTGGACATTGGCTCTAACTCCATTAAGGCAGTGGAGTTAGAAATGGGAAGGAAAAATCCCCGGTTGAAGCAGTTCGGGATGATTCCTCTGCCCCCGGAAGCCATTGTGGACGGGGCTTTTATGGACTCGGCAAGCATTGTGGAGTCAATTCGCAGCCTGGTGGAAGGGCTGAAGGTAAAGACCAAAAACGTGGCGGTGTCCATCTCCGGCCATTCGGTCATTATCAAAAAGATCAATGTTGCCGCCATGACCGAAATCCAGCTGGAAGAGTCCATCAAGTGGGAAGCTGAGCAATACATCCCCTTCGACATCGAGGATGTCAACTTGGATTTTCAAATTCTTGATGAACCGTCCGGTCCGGACCAGATGGCGGTGCTTTTAGTGGCCGCAAAAAAAGATATGATCAATGACTACACGGCGGTTATCGAGGAAGCTGGCCTTCATCCGCGGGTGGTTGATGTCGATTCCTTCGCCATCGAGAACGCCTATAATCTGAATTATGAATCCCCCGAGGATTCTCTTGTGGCTCTGGTAAACATCGGGGCGGGGGTCATGAACATTAACATCTTGAAAGGCGGGACTTCCGCGTTCACCCGGGACATTTCCATCGGCGGGCGTCAGATTACCGAAGAGATCCAGAAAAGAATGAAGTTGACTTATGAGGAAGCGGAAGCCCTGAAAATTAAAGAACCAGAAGCCGGAGCCCAGAATGCCGAAGTGGAGAAAATTATTACGGGGACAGCGGAGCAAATGGCTACTGAAGTTCGGAGGTCTCTGGAGTTTTTTGCAGCCTCTTCAACCGGAGGGGAGATAAAAAGAGTTTTTCTTAGCGGGGGATGCGCTAAAATCAAAATGCTCCCGGCGTTAATCGAAGAACGCATTGGAATTCCCGTGGAAGTTTTCAACTCCTTTGCCCAGGTCGATTTCAATCCAGAAACGTTTGATTCGGAGTATATTAAACAGATTGCTCCCATAGCGGCCGTTGGGGTGGGATTGGCTTTAAGGATCGAGGGGCTAAAATGATTCGCATCAATCTTTTACCCGTTCGGGCACTGAAGAAGAAGGAAAGCACCCGGCAGATGATTTCCATCCTGTCCCTTTCGCTGGGGTGCGTGATTTTGATCATCCTTTTTTTCCATTTTCACCTTTCGAGCCAGATCAGCAATGTCGAGTCCCAAATCTCGGGCTACAATGAGGAAATTAAACGTTTAAAGGTCGATACCAAAGACGTAAACAAGTTTAAAGCGGAGAAAGAAGATTTGCAGAGGCGTTTGAATATCATCTATACTCTGCAGCGCGCCAAAACCGGACCCGTAAGAGTGCTGGATAACTTGGCCTCTGCCCTGCCCGGAAAGCTATGGTTGACTTCTTTGCGGGAAAAAGACGGAAAAATGGAGCTGAAAGGGATTGCTCTGGATAACCCGACGATTGCCAAGTTCATGACCAATCTGGAAAAAACAGGGGTGATCAAGAATATTGAACTGGTCATCTCGCAACAGCTGGAGCGCAAGGATATAAAGCTTAAAGAGTTTACCTTGACCTGCCAGGTCCAATATGGGAGCTCGCCGAGCGGGCCCACTTCTTGAGGATGAAAAGCCGTGGATATCACTATTGATACCATCGTCAAATGGCCGAATTCCAGGAAGATCATGATCTTAGGATTACTCCTGGCTATTATCGTAGGTCTT
>Ga0299915_10003147_pt1 | contig 11980 bp, 7 predicted proteins | sample RVTome_13_FD_200263 | JGI IMG/M metagenome (GOLD analysis project Ga0299915, IMG submission 200263) | Soil microbial communities from uranium-contaminated site in the Upper Colorado River Basin, Wyoming, United States - RVT92D227 (version 2) ... | reverse complement strand
CTCGATGCCGCGGAACCGTTCGCGCCCCCGGTCGGTGAGCTGGAAGAACCCGCCGTATGCGGCGTCGGCGTGGAGCCACAGTCCTTCGGCCGCGCACAGGTCGGCGCACGCGGCGATCGGATCGACCGCCCCCGTGTTGGTGGTGCCCGCGGAGGCGACGAGCGCGAACGGGGTCATGCCGGCCCCGCGGTCCTCTGAGACCATGCGACGCGCCTCGTCCACGTCGATGCGGAGCTCCGGCGTGACGGGCACCCTGCGCACGTTGCGCGTCGGGAACCCGGCGAGCATCGCCGCCTTGGTCACCGAAGCATGGACCTGATCGCTCACGTAGAGCGTGCCGGACAGGAAGTCCTCGGGCAGCTTCGCCTTGCGCGCGGAAACGATCGCGGAGAAGTTCGCCATCGAGCCACCAGAGGTGAGGACTCCACGAGACTCGGGTGGGTAGTCGAACAAGTCGCAGAGCCAACGCACGACGTTGTCCTCGACTTGAGCCACCACCGGAGCCACCTGCCACAGGCTCGCGTACCGGTCGATCGTCGTGGAGAGCAGGTCCGCAAGCGAGGAGGCGAACAACCCTCCGCCGGGGATGTAGGCGAGGAAGCCGGGGCCCGCGTTGTCGGTGGCCTTGAGCGCCATCGTCTCCACGAGTTCGAGCAGCGGCGGGAACTCCCCACCGAGCTCGGGCGGCGCCTCTCGGAACGCGTTGGCCGCCGCCCCAGCGTCCTCGAAGTCCGACGCTGGGGCGGTTGAGCGCCTCGAGAGGAAGTCGATCACGTAACCGAGAGCGGCCTCGCCCATCTCATGCATCTGCGCGGGTGAGGGATCGAGCGGGAACATCGTCCCCATCCTAGATGGCCTGTGGACGGCTGCCCTTAGACGGCCCAGAAGGGGGTGCCGGCGGGCTATGCTCGACGTACTTGGCCGAGAGATCGGCAGGAGAGAGGGAGGGCCCAATGCACCGTCCGCTCGTCCGAGCGATCGCCGTCGTCCTCGCCGCGTTCCTCCTTGCTTCGTGCAGCAGCAGCGACAGCGCGCGCCTGACGAAGGAGGAGCTGATCGCGCAAGGAGACGCGATCTGCAAGACGATGAGTGACAAGGCCGGGTCGATCGGCAACGACCTCGCCAACCCAACCGAGGAGAACATGCCAGCGTGGGCCGATGCGCTCGGGCAGCTTCTTCCTATCTTCCAGGACATGGCTTCGCAGCTGAAGGAACTGAGCCCGCCCGAGGCCGACCAGGCCACCTGGGATCAGATAGTGGCCGGCCTCGACGAGGAAGTCACGGCCCTCGAAGAGGCCAAGAACGCGGCCGACGATGGCGACGCCACGGGCATGACCACCGCCCTGATGAAGATGAGTTCGGTCGACACGAAGACGACCAAGCTCACGACCGACTACGGGTTCAAGCAGTGCGGCGGTGAGTCGACCGAATAGTCCACGTCGAGCCCCGCGTCGACAGCCACCGGCACGGCAGAAGTCGGAGGCCAGTAGGCGTCAGCCGCCCAAGGGGTGGCGCATCCAGACGTTCGGCTCGACATAAGCGTCCCTCGCCCTGGTGGGCTAGGCATGGCCGCGACCGGCGGACCCCGTCCGGACGACGACACGGTGGGCCGCTGCGAGGGCGGCATCGACATCCCCGGCCGCCAGCGGCTCGCCCGAGAACCGGTCGCGCTCGAACGAACGGACGACCACCTCGGCGTCGGCTCGATCCTCATCGGCCAGGATGAGACGGAGCGAGCGCAGGTACTCCTCCGGGGTCTGCTGGGCCATCCTCGCGTGACCTCGGCCGGCCATAGCGCGGCCGAGATCTGCGAACGCCTTAGCCGTGCCACGGAGCGGCGGACCGTGACCCCGGGCGAATCGGCGTCGCCGGACGAGTAGACCCACGAGGATGAGGCCGACGAGCGTCACGACCGCGAGCGGCCATGCCGCGAGCGCTCCTCGCGCGAAGGATGCGAAGCCGGATCCGACCATGCGCGCCACCTGCTTCACGGGCTCGGGGACGATGCTCGCGACCCACCGGCCGATCGCGCGCAGGACCTCCGGCACGATGAACCGACCCGCGAGACCCGGCGCCGCGGGCGGAACGCCGAAGGTCGGATCGTATGGGATCCAACCCATGCCGGGGTAGAGCACCTCGATCCAGGCATGCGCGTCGGCCTCGCGGACCTCGAAGTACCCCGTGAGCGGGTTGCGCTCGCCCGGCCCGTAGCCGGTCACGAACCGAGCGGGGACGCCGGCGGCTCGCAGGAGCACGGCCATCGCGCTCGCGATGTGCTCGCAGAAGCCCTGGCGCCGAACGAAGAGGAACTCATCGACCGCCGACACACCGGGCGGATCGCGAGGGATGTCTAGGTTGTATCGGGTGTTGCGCTGCAACCACCGCTGAACGGCCATCACGCGGTCGTAGGTCGTGCTGGCACCCGCCGTGATCCTCTTCGCGAGCCGTATGTCCCGATCCGGCAGATCGGAGGGGAGCTGCGTGTAGACGGCGAGCTCCGAGTCCGACCAGGATGACGATGCGGCGCGCAGGAGCTCCGGCGATGCTGCCGGAACCTCCGAGATCACGCTGTAGACGAGCCCGGCGTCCAGCAGGATGGGCGAGCGGATGGACGAAGACCCGTCCACCATGAGCTGTCCGGCCGGGAAGAACACCTCTTCTGGCACGTACGCGGCGAACACGATGTTCGGCCCCTGCGCCTCGACGTAGAACGTCGTCACGATGCGCCTCGTGCTTGCCGGAAGTCCGCCCGCAGGCACCGGTACCTCGAAGCTGTGGGTCCATCCCTGCCCGATCGTGACGGGCTCCCGGTCGGACTCGGTCCACGTCGTGCCGTCGAACGTGTCGTAGACCTGTCCACGCCACAATGCGGCCTGCGACGAGCGCACCTTCATCACGATCCGATCCGACAGACGGCCGCGCGCCCGCAGGTCGACGCTCGAGCCGAACCCCGGGTAGGCAACGGGCGAGAAGTCGACCACGCCGTCAGCGCGCGCGGACGGCAGTCCCGGGTTCACGACCGAGCCGTCGAACACCGGCACGGCGATCGCCGCTCGGACGGCGAACGGTGGCAGCCTGACGAACGCGCCTGGAAGCCTCGGCGTGAGCAGGAACACCCCGGTCACCGCCGTGGCGAGCGCGGTCGTCGTGGCGAGCACCGATCGTCCGGCGGCGAGCGCCCGCGTGCTGCCGGCTGCCGCCGTTCGCCGCACGAACGCGGGTTCGGCCAGCTTCGTCGATGCCGGCCGCTGGGTCAGGAAGAGCCAGAACCCGGCGAGCGCGACCCAAGGGACGAGAAACGGCAGGAAGTCGTTTCCGAGCGAGAGAGCGCCGGCTTCCGCCATGAGGATCAGGCTCGAGATGACCGAGAACGCGAGGTCGCGCCGGCGCGGCACGTCGAACGAGTGCAGGACCTGCACCCACAGGAACAGGGATGCGAGGGGGATCTTCGCCTGGTCCGTGCTCTGCACGAACCGCACGCTCTGGAGGAACGCCCCGAAGGCGACGACCAAGCCGACGGCCAGCGCGACCTTCGTCGCGATGTTCGCTCTGTTGCGCTGAGCGTAGGAGAACGCGTAGCCGGTAGGCACGAGGACGAGCGCAGCACCGGCCGTGAAGGTGTCGATCGCTTGCTGGGCGATGACGGCCGCGACGGCCACCAGCACCATGGCGGCCACCACGACACGCAGCCGGATCGAATCCTCCGGCGGCTCCTTCTGCCGTCTCAGCCAGCGCGCGCGAAGGGTCTCGACAGACACTCGGACAGGTCCTCCCCGGCGCGGAGCCGGTAGACGTCCGCGCCTCGTTGGTTGAACGCGCGCTCGAACTGATCGACCTCCTCCGACGCGAGCGCTGGAGCCCGGCGGTCCGGTTCGAAGGTTCCCGCGTCGACCAGGACGATGGCGACGTTCGGCACATCGCTGGTCAGCGTCTCCACGGCGTCCGCTACTTCCCTGCAAGCGTTGGCCCGCCAGGTCGGGAGCGCCACCACGAGCGTCTCGGCGCCACGTAGGTGCGGTCCGAGCCCTTGCAGAACCTCGCGGAGCTGCAGGCCCCCGAAAGGCCTGAGCTCCGCGAGCCACTCGAGCACGCGTATCGGCTCGGCTCGGGCGAGCATGTCGAGCCGGCCGTCCTGCCCGGCGAGCAGCCGGACGCCGCGACCGCGGCCGAGAGCTGCGAACGCCACCGATGCCCCAACGGAGCAGCAGGCGTCCAGGGGCGTGTCTTCCTCCCCCGCGTCGGCCGACGTGTCGATCACGATCGCAAGACGGCGGGTTCGCTCCTGCTCGAACTCCCGGACCATCAGCGCCTCGTGGCGGGCCGTCGAGGGCCAATGGACGTGGCGCATGCTGTCACCGGTCCGGTACTCGCGGATCCCCAGGTATTCGGGCCCCATCCCCCGCCGGGGCACGGTGTGGATCGCGTGCTCGTGCGTCGGGAGCGCGTCGACCATCGGCAGCGACCCAAGCCGGACGACCCTTGGGTAGACAAGCGTGGCCCCCGGGACCTGGACCGTCCGGCGCCACTCCGCGACTCCGAAGGGAGCGGCCGAGCGGAGCGTGACGGCCACCGACTCGTTGCGGCCGCGCTTCGCCGCGCGCCTGGTCGTCCCGATCACTGCGCGTTCGCCCGGTCCGAGGACGGGCACGGCCACCCGGACCGAGGCCACGTGACGGTCCTCCGCCTCGAGACCGAGCTTGATCCCGCGCCCACGGTTGACGGCGACGAGCTCCACGTGGACCTCGTCTCCTTGTGAGGCTGTGGCCGGCGCCCGCCGCTCGACCTCGATGTCCCGAACGCTCCGAATCGGCAGGAACGCGCCGGCCAGACAGGCGCCCAGCAGCACCGATGACAGGACGAGCAGCCATCCGGCCTGCACGCTCGTTCCAACGACGAACAGCAGGATCGCGCCGAAGGCCAGTCCCGCGGCACGGCGCCGAGGACTCAGCACCCCTAGCCCCGGCCCTGCGCCCCGAGCGGCACCGGAACCTGTTCGAGGATCGCGCGCACGACCTCGACCCCACGTGCGCTTCCCGCGGAGTCGAACGATCTGAGCACCAGTCTGTGGCCGAGAACCGCGGGGGCGAGCGACTTCACGTCGTCGGGAAGGACGTACGTGCGACCTTCGGCCACGGCCTTCGCCTGAGCTGTCCTGGTCAGCGCCAGCATCGAGCGAGGCGACGCCCCGAGCACCACCTCAGGATGGCCACGCGTCGCCTGCACGACCGTCACGACGTAATCCACGACCAGGGGATCTACGTGGACCGTGCGCACGGCCCGCCGATGCCGCGTGACCTCCTCCGTGGTCAGCACGGGCAGCAGGTCTTCGATCGGATGATGCAGCATCTGGCGCCGCACGACGTCCTTGGCCGCATCGTGGTCCGGGTAGCCGACCTGCACGGCCATCGTGAACCGGTCGAGCTGGCCTTCGGGAAGCGGGTAGGTCCCGTGCTGCTCGATGGGGTTCTGCGTGGCGATCAGCAGATAGGGCTCGGGGAGCCGGTGCGTGACGTTCTCGACGGTGACCTGCCGCTCCTCCATCGGCTCGAGGAGCGCCGACTGCGTGCGGGGCGTGGTTCTGTTGATCTCGTCGACGAGCACGACGTTCGCGAAGATCGGCCCGGGCACGAACCGAAACCCCTTTGCCTCCTGGTCGTAGACGGAGATCCCGGTCAGGTCCGAGGGAAGGAGGTCGGGCGTCGCCTGAACGCGGCTGAACGTGCCCTCGATCGAGGCTGCGATGGCTCGGGCGAGCATCGTCTTGCCGACACCCGGGACACCCTCGAGCAGCAGGTTCCCCTCGGCGAACAGACAGACGGCGGCCGCCTCCACGGCCTTCCGCCCGCCTGCGATCACACGCTCGACGTTGTCCACCACGCGGCGAAGCGCCGCAGAGGTCTGAACGAGATCGGACTCGGTGAGCATGCCCCTCCCGAGCTTCATCGACCCCGCTCAGACCCCTCTTGAGCCGGGTCCAGGCCCGCGGACGGTAGACCCGGGAAGGACGTCAGGCTACTTGCGTCTCTTCAGGTCCGAGAGGATCTCGCGGGCGGCGTTTGCCCCTGGCGCGCCGGTGATGCCGCCTCCGGGGTGCGCACCGGAGCCACACAGGTAGAGCCCATCGACTCCGAACCTGTAGTTCGCGTGCCCGAGCAGCGGACGCCAGGCGAACCAGCAGTCCAGACCGGGCTCGGCGTGCAGCGGATGGCCACCGGAAAGGCCGTACTCACGCTCGAGATCCACAGGCGTGGTCACCTGACGGGCCGTCACGAGCCGGCCGAAGCCGGGCGCGTACCGCTCCAACATCCCGACGACGAGGTCGCCCACGGACTCGCGCTCACTGTCCCAGTCCTCTCCTCGCAGCCCATAGGGTGTGTACTGGACGATCACACTCATCACGTGCTGACCTTCCGGAGCCAGGGTCGGGTCCGACAGCGTGGGGATCGTGGCCTCGAGGAACGGTTCCTGGCTGATGCGGCGGTACTTCGACGCGTCGAACGCTCGCTCCAGGTGGTCGATCGACGGCGCGATCACGATCCGGCCCCTGAGCCGCTCCTCGTCGCCGCCGGGAAACTCCGGGAGGCCCGAGAGCGCCAGGTTCACCTTCGAGACGACGCCAGGTGTGCGGATGTTTCCTGCCCGCCACAACAGGTGCGGCCCGAGCACGACCGGGTCGACGAGCGTCGTCAGCGTCCGCTTCGGGTCGGCGCTCGTGACGACCGCCGAGGCGCGGATCTCCTCACCGTCCGCGAGCGCGACTCCGACGGCGCGATGATCCTCGGTCAGAATCCGAACGACCTCGGCTCCCGTGCGTATCTCGGCGCCGAGGCTCCTTGCAGCCAGTCCGAGCGCCTCGGCCAGCGCGCCGGGGCCGCCGCGGGCGATGACCGACTGCCCTGCAGCACCACCGTCGTTGCCGGCCGCATCGGACAGGAATACCGTCGCCGTGCCGGCCGACCAGGGCCCCGCCGCCGTGTAGACAACCGCGCGAGAAGCGATCGCCCCCTGGAGGGCGTGGTCCTCGAAGACTTCGCCGACAACGTCGGCGATTGCCATCGGCATCATCCTGGTGACCTCACGCGATGCCTTCGCGCCGAGGTCTCGAAACGCCTTGCCCGTTCGCAGGCCCATGAGCAGGTCGGCGAAGGTCGGCTCCTTAACGTCTGGGGGCGTGGCGGCGTTGATGTAGGCGATGAAGCTCGCGAGGCTGCGCACCTTGCGGTCGAAGCCCGGATAGGCCTCGGCGTCGCGTGCTGATCGCGCGCGGAGCTCCCGGGACGTGCGCGCAGCGTCGGCCCACAGCGTGAGCGCCGAGCCGTCGGGTTGCGGGGCGAGCACACGCACGGGCGGATCGATCAGCACGAGCCCGTGACGAGCGAGCTCGAGGTCCTCCATCACCGACCTTCGCAGGCGGCCGACCGTATGCGCTATGCCCGGTGCCCTAATGCCCGGCGCGATCTCGACCGTGTCGAGGATCCCGCCGATCCGCGCGCGTTGCTCCAGCACCAGAACCCGACGCCCGGCCTTCGCCAGGTAGGCGGCCGTGACGAGGCCGTTGTGCCCGGCGCCGATGACGACTGCGTCAAGCTCCCGCATCAGGCCGACGCCTTCCGGCCGCGGCGAGCGAACCGTTCGGTCTTCAGCACCTCGAGGGCGGCGATCCGGCCCGGGGCGCCCATGATGCCGCCGCCGGGGTGAGCGGCCGAGCCGCAGAGCCACAGGTCAGTGACCGGCGTCCGGTACTGAGCCCACCCGGGAACGGGCCGGTTGAAGAACAGCTGCTCGAGCGAGAGCTCCCCCTGGAAGATGTTCCCCTCGGTGAGCCCCGTCATATTCTCGATGTCGAGTGGGCTCAGGACCTGCCTGTGGAGGATGAGGTCGCGGATCTTGGGGAACCGTTCCTCCAGCGTGTCGATGACGGCCTCGCCGAACGCGCCCCGCATCTCGTCGTCCCACTCCCTGCCGCCCTCGAGCTCGTACGGCGCCCACTGCACGAAGCAGCTCATCACGTGCTTCCCTGGGGGCGCCATCGAGGGATCCACCAGCGTCGGGATGATGCAGTCGATGTATGGACGGCGAGAGAAGCATCCGTACTTGGCATCGTCGTAGGCGCGCTCCATGTAGTCGATGGACGGCGAGAAGCTGATGGCCCCGCGAAGCCACTCCCCCGTGCCCGGCTTGCATGCGAGCTCGGGCAGCCGGTCGAGGGCGAGATTCACCTTGCCCGAGGAGCCCCGGTACTTGTAGCGCCGGATCTCGGCCAGGAAGCCGTCGTCGAGGTGGCCGCGCTCGATGAGCTTCAGGAACGTCCAGTTCGCGTCGAGCGAGGAGAGCACGACACGGGCCGAGATCTCCTCGCCCGACTCGAGCGTGACGCCGGTCGCTCGGCCCCCCCGAACGTCGATCCGCGCGACCGGGGCCTCGGTCCGGATCTCGGCGCCGGCCTCCTGGGTGGCCGAGGCGATGGCGTACGCGATGGCCCCGGTGCCACCTCTCGGTATGCCCCACGCACGGAAGGCGCCGTCGATCTCTCCCATGTAGTGATGGAGCAGCACGTAGGCGGTGCCGGGCGAGCGAACGCCCTGGAACGTGCCGATGATGCCGGACGCCGACATCGTAGCTTTCAGCGGCTCCGTCTCGAACCACTGCTCGAGGAAGTCGGCCGCGCTCATGGTCATGAGCTGGATGAAGGTGGACTGCTGGCGCTGCGGCAGTTCGCGGAAGCTCCTGGCAAGCGACAGGAGCGGCGTCCACTCCCGTGGAGACAGCTTCGCCGGGTCCGGCGGGACCGCCGACAGGATCGGCTTGACGAACCGAGCCATGTCGACCATCAGCCGGCCGTACTCCTCGGCCGCTTCCGCGTCGCTCCTCGACCAGCGGCGGATCTCACGGACCGTCTTGCCATGGTCGTTCACGCGCCACAGGTAGTCGTCGTCCAGGGGCGTGATCGTGCCGTCGAGCGGAAGGATCTCGAGGCCATGCCGAGGAAGGTCGAGCTCCCGGATGATCTCGGGCCGAAGGAGCGAGACCACGTACGAGAGCACGCTGAATCGGAAGCCTGGGAAGACCTCCTCGGTAACCGTCGCGCCCCCGAGGACGTGGCGCCGTTCGAGGACCAGCACCTTCCTGCCGGCGCGCGCCAGGTATGCCGCCGCGGTCAGTCCGTTGTGGCCGCCGCCGATCACGACCGCGTCGTAGCGCCGCGCCACCTTCCTCCTCCCGTCCCGTGACCGAAGCTCAAGGAGCCCGTGCAGGGCAGCGCGTGCCGGGCCGAAGCAATGCTAGCGTGCATACCGTGAGCGTCGGTACCGCGTTTCACCCACGCACATCGCACCTCAACACCAAGATGGCTTGGGGCGAGTGGTCCGGCTACTTCTCGGCCGCCGTCTACTCCGACTTCCACGATGTCGAGTACAACGCGATCCGCGAGGCTGCCGCGCTCATCGACGTGAGCCCGCTCTACAAGCTCGTCGTCTCCGGGCGCGACGCCACACGGCTGGTCGACCGGGTCATCACGCGCGACGCGACCAAGCTCCAGGTAGGGCAGGTCTACTACACGCCCTGGTGCGACGAGCGAGGCAAGGTAGTCGACGACGGGACGATCACCCGTCGCGAGGAGAACGTCTACTTCTGGACCGCGGCCGATCCCTCCTACCGCTGGCTGAAGCTGAACGCCCACGGTCTCGACGTGGAGATCGAGGACGTGAGCGAGGACGTCGCCGCTCTCGCCCTCCAGGGGAAGCTGTCCCGAGACGTCCTCGAGGCGGCCACGGGCCGAGACTGGACGGACCTTCGGTACTTCCGGGGGCGGCCGGCCGAGATCGGCGGCGTCCAGACCTATGTGACCCGTACCGGCTACACGGGCGACCGTGGATACGAGCTGTGGGTCGAGGCGGAGGCCGCGGTCGATCTGTGGGACGCGCTCTGGGAGGCCGGCCAGGCCTACGGGATTCGGCCTGCCGGGATTCGCGCGCTGGATGTGGCCCGGGTCGAGGCCGGCCTCATCCTCATCGAGGTCGAGTACACCAGCGCTCGCTACGCGATGAACCCCGAGCAGGAGTACTCACCGTTTGAGATCGGCCTCGGCCGCCTCGTCGACTTCGGCAAGGCGGACTACGTGGGCAAGCACGCCCTGGAGCACGAACAGACGAACGGGGGTCCGAGGCGCCGCCTGGTCGGCCTCGAGGTCGACTGGAGCGGGATCGAGGGGCTGTTCGCCAAGCACGGCCTACCCCCCTCGGTGTCCCCGACGGTCCACCGCGAACCGATGCCCATCCACCAAGAGGGACGCCAAGTCGGGAGAGCTACCAGCCTCACCTGGTCCCCGACGCTGAAGAAGATGATCGGGTTCGGATCGGTGCCGGCGACCCTTGCCTCTCCTGGAACCCGGGTGTCCATCGAGTGGATGGTCGAGGGCGAGCCGGGCAGGGTCGGCTCGACGCTCGTGAAGCTGCCGTTCCTCGACCTACCGCGCAAGCGCACCTGATCCCGACGAGCCAGGCCGCTCGGTTCTCGGCGGGGGGACAGCCCCTCTGAGACAATCAGGTCCCGTGCTGCACCGTTCCGCGCGCGTCATCTTCCTGCTCACGGTAGTGGGCGGCCTGGTTGCCTTGGTCATCGCCTTCAGCGGCAGCCTGATCGCGGCGGCCGTAGCCGGACTGCTCGTGCTGGCCGCGGTCCTGCTCTTCGCTCGGACGCGCCTCAAGATCGAGGGCCCGGCGAGCCCGGGACGCCGTCGGTTCCTCGGCACGATGGCCGGCGCGGGGCTTGTGTTCGTGGCCGGCGGGGCCGCCGGGGGGCGTGCCCTCCGTCGTCTCGTCCGCCCCGACCCTGGTCCCGAACTCGAGGCGATGGCGCGCGACCTCGGGGCCGAGGCTCTGGAGCTCCTTCGTCGCGACTACTACCCGGGGCGCTCGGGAGACCTCCAGGTCGTGCTCGCCCCGGGCTCGACCGCGAACTACGCGAGCGAGTCGCGCTCACTTCTTCCCCGCGACCCTCGCTCGAGCCATGCGCTCCCGTGGATGTACCTAGAACGGGTACCGATAGTGGTCTACGCCCCGGGGATCGTCGAACCGTCGGACAACGTCGACCGAGTCACGCTGGCCGACCTCGCCCCAACCGCCGCTCGCCTCATGGGCTTCCAGAGCTTCGTGGCGCCCGACGGCACACCGCTCCCCAGCATCCCACGCCCGAAGACGCCGCCGAAGGTCATCGTCACGTTCGTGATCGACGGCGGCGGCTGGAACGTGCTGAACGACACGTGGCCGAACGCGTGGCCGGAGCTGAAGCGCCTGATGAGCCTCGGCGCGACCTACCGGAACGCGGTCGTCGGCTCGAACCCCGCCGTAACGGCGTCGTCCCACGCGACGATCGGCACCGGCGCCTTCCCGCGGACCCACGGCATCACGGGCCACAACATCCGCGACGGGACGCACGTCCGCAAGGCCTTCGGCGAGCTCGGCCGGGCGAATCCCGACGACATCCTGGTGCCGACCCTGGCCGACCGGTGGACGGAGGCGACGGGTGACAGAGCGTGGGTGGGCGAGATCGGCTACCAGGTCTGGCACCTGGGCATGCTCGGGAAGGGCGGAACCCCGCTGGGCGAGAAGCCGGTGGCGGTCTACTGGGACGAGAAGCAAACGTTCCAGTGGCAGCCGCAGAACCCAGCCCTGTACAGGCTGCCGAGACAGGTGCCCCCTCTCTCGGTGCTGCAGCAGCACCAAACGAGCTACGCGGACCCCGGCGTCGACGACAAGTACTCGAAGTTCGCCCCCGGCGGCCGAGCCGTCTGCTGTACCCCGCCGATCATCCGCTACCAAGGCGACCTGATCGAGGCAGCTCTCGAGTCGGAGGACATCGGCCGGCACGACGCTTGCGACCTGCTCTACGTCAACTACAAGTCACCCGATTACACCGGCCACATCTACAACATGCTGTCGCTCCGAGAGAAGTTCGCGCTCCAGGCCACAGATGAGCAGCT
>Ga0299915_10003146_pt1 | contig 11980 bp, 14 predicted proteins | sample RVTome_13_FD_200263 | JGI IMG/M metagenome (GOLD analysis project Ga0299915, IMG submission 200263) | Soil microbial communities from uranium-contaminated site in the Upper Colorado River Basin, Wyoming, United States - RVT92D227 (version 2) ... | reverse complement strand
GCGGGTTTGAAGGGTGACTCATTAGCTGCCTTGATCAGAAGGTAGATACCCAGACTCCCGAACATAAAGGTAGGAAACCAACCTGCTAAGAAGGGGGGGACAATTTTTCTCAAAGCGAACATCTCGAAGGCGATGAGGGAAACATAGTAAGCCAATATGATGAGGATGCCAAAGACGAATCCGTACGATCTTCCTGAACGTCGGGGTTGAATTCCTAAGGGAACGCCGATGAGACCAAAAACGATGCATGCAAAGGGAATGGCATATAGTCTGTGGAGTGTTACCTCCGGTTCGGCGGTGTCTTCCCCTTTCTCCTTCCCCTCTTCGATTCTCTTTTTAATCTCACCGATCGACATCTCATGTTCTTTAAGATTTTTTTCGATGGCCGCGAGGGTCCTCCCTATTTCAATTTTTAAATCATAGGCGTCAAATTTAATTTTTTGATATGCCTTTGTCCGGGATTCAAACCGATGAATATTCCCATTGAGAAGCTTTAATGCCACTTCCTGAGACGAGGGATGGCTGATGAAAAAACCTTCTTGAGCGAATATAGTGTTGACATTCCCCTTCTCCCTTTCATCAAAAATTAAAATCCCCTCCATCTTTTCCCCCTGAATGGGAATCTTGTCCACATAGACTACGAGGTCTTTGAAACTGTTGAAAATTCGCTCTTTGATTTCAACGTCCGGCTTAGATTGGGCAATGAGACGGAGCGTGGACATAAAACCTCGGTTGCCCCATGGGAGCCCGTAGAAGACCAAAAAATTCGTGATCAGAAAGGCGCTGATGGAAAAAAGAAAGATGGGGACAAATAGCTGATAAAGACTTATTCCAGAAGCTTTGAAGGCAATAATTTCACTATCCCCGGATAGCCGGCCAAGGGTGAGAAGGATTCCGAGGAGGACTGCGGTGGGGATTGTAAAGGTGAGGAAGGAAGGGGCGATGAAGATGAGGAGCATGAAGATGTTTGCAATATTTCCCCCCCTAATAATCAATTCGATCAGCTTGAAAATTTTATCCATAAGGAGGATAATCGTGAAGGTCATCAGTCCGATGAGAAAGATGGGGAGAATTTCCTTCCAGATATAGAAGTAAGTGGTTTTTTTCATGGTAAATTCATCATATGATTCACTTGCTTGCTGGCCTGAACTTATTCTACGGGACGGATGGGGGGTTGTCAACCCTGAGCGATTTATCTTTGGTTAGATAAGGAAGTCCAAGGGTTGACAAATCAATATGAATCGATTAGAAATGATTAAATTATTAGATCGCGGGGTGGAGCAGTCCGGTAGCTCGTCGGGCTCATAACCCGAAGGTCGCTAGTTCAAATCTAGCCCCCGCTACCAAAACAGTCCAAGGGGTTTGGAGATGCCAGGGAGGCTCCTAACACCTTTTTAGTCTTTGAGAAACGGGAGTTTCTCCCCTTTTCGGTAGACCAGGGCCTGACAAGAGGCGATCAGATTCTTTTGGTCATCAAGCACCTTGATCTCATAGTTAGCAGTTCTCTGGGTCCGACTAAACTCCCGTGCCTCAGCAATGAGTCTGCTCCCCGGGGAAGGGGAGGAGATATAGGTAATATTCATGTTCAAAGCCACTGCTACGGTTCCATGGGAGTTGGAAGCGGTTTCAAACGCCTCATCAATCAGGGCAAATAACGCTCCACCGTGGGCCATACCTAAAATATTCTCCATATCCGGAGTGAATTCCATTTCCACCTTGGAGTATCCTTCATCCAGGTCTAAAAGTTTGATCCCGAACTTTTGAACAAAAGGTTCACTTTCTACTTTTCTGAAGATCGCTTCTTTAACCTTATTGTCCATCATCTTCCTTTCAGCTGACTGAATTTTTTCTAATTCCACTCCTCCAATGCCTTTTCGGACTTTTGTCTCAAGCCTTTCTTTTTGGAATGGATTTTTTTTCCTTCTATTCTTTTTTCAACGGCCGTCCAGGGGAGTGAGGTGGGTATCCGGCGTCTTCGAGGCTGATTCAACTTAATCAAGCGCTTACGAAGCCTTTCAAAAGCGTGCCTTCGATTATCTGACTGGGACCGGTGTTCCGTAGCAATCACTGTGATTCCGGAGGGCAAGTGCTTTATGCGGACTGCTGTTTCAACCTTATTCTTCCTCTGACCACCCGGCCCTCTTGACCGGTAGGTTTCGAGGATCACCTGTTTTTTGAGGATATCAATGTTGGTGTCGAACCTTTGGTGCATGGATTCCAGCTCTTCAAATTCCAAATTCCAAATTACAAATCCCAAACAATTCCCAAACTCCAATGACCAAGTGACTAGGAAGATCCTGTTTGGAATTTCGAATTTGGTGATTGTGATTTATTTGGGATTTAGAGATTGGAACTTGGTACTTTTTCACGCCTCTTCTTCCTTCTTTTCATCGGCATGGTGCTTGATGACCAGAGCATCCACCATAAAAATCACATCTTCAGCAATATTCGTGGCATGGTCGGCAATTCTCTCCAAACATCGGGCAACGATCATCAGGTGGACGGCTCGGGTAATGGTCTTTGGATCAGAAACCATATAGGTGAGGAGCTCTCGCATCACCTGGTCATTTAACCCATCGACCAGATCATCCCTTTCGCAAACGGAACGGGCCAGTTTAGAGTCTCGATTTACAAATGCATCCAACACATCCTTGACCATCGTCTGGGCAATCTCAGCCATCCGGGGAATATCGATATAGGGCTTGAGCTGAGGTTCCTGGTTTAATGAGAGAGCCCGCTCGGCAATATTCACCGCCTGGTCACCCATTCTTTCGAGATCGGTGATAATCTTCATCGCTGAGGTGATGAAGCGGAGGTCTACTGCCATCGGTTGTCTTAAAGCAAGGAGTTTCAAACACATATCGTCGATGACGATTTCCATTTTGTTAATTCGATCTTCAAACTCAAACGTCTTCTGGGCAAGATCAGAATCTCTCTTGACTAAAGATTGGACGGAATCACGGATAGCCTCTTCTACCGTCGCCGCCATCTTTAGTAGATTTTTTTTCAATTCTTCTAATTCTTTCTGAAAGTGGGTTTCTGTTGCCATGGTTTTCTCTCCTTTTATTATGGACAGTTTTATCCAAAGCGTCCGGTAACATAATCTTCGGTTCGCTTATCTATGGGTTTGGTAAAGATCTGATAAACCGGCCCTTCTTCAACCAACTCGCTGTTCAAAAAGAATCCTGCCCGATCGGCCACCCGGGAGGCTTGTTGAACGTTATGAGGCACCAGAATGATGGTATAGTCCTTTTTCAATTGAATGAGAGTTTCCTCAATACTGGCTGTCGAGATGGGATCCAATCCCGAGCACGGCTCATCAAGCAGGAGTACCTCTGGTTCCAAAGCCAAGATGCGCGCGATACAAAGGCGCTGCTGTTGTCCCCCGGAGAGTCGAAGAGCAGAGGTATGGAGCCGGTCTTTGACCTCCTCCCAAAGCGCAGCAGACCTCAGGGCCTTTTCCACTATTTCAGCTAAGCGCCTCTTAGGAATCATTTTGTTGAGTTTGGGGCCATAAGCCACATTATCGAAAATAGACATAGGGAGCGAAGTGGGGAGATCGAAAACCATTCCAATTCGTCTCCTGAGATGTGTGATATCCACCTTGGGATCATAGATATCCGTTCCATCTAAAAAAATGCCTCCGGTGTGCCTGGTTCCAAAGACCAGATCTGTTAGACGATTGAGGCTTTTTAGGAGCGTTGTTTTTCCACTTCGAGCCGGGCCGAAGACGGTAAATATCTCCTTAGGTCGGATATCGAGATTGATATTCTGCAGGGCCTGAAAGGATTCGTAATAGAAACTGAAATCCTTGATGAAGATCTTCTTCCCTTGAGACATAAAACTCCTTTACCCCGTTAGAAATAATGCCCCGCTGTTCTCAGCGGAGTTAAATTTTAGAATAATCCCGGCGGGGTTTAATGCCCTGGGATTTCTAACGAGACTTATGTCCGATGCCGGATATACCGGTTGATCAACCATTGAGCGATCACATTAATGAACAGGACGAGCAGAATCAAAGCCGCCCCAGTTCCGTAAGCCATTTTCATGGAGATCCCCTCTCTGGCGAGAATATAAAAATGGACGGACATGGTCCGGATGGGAGAGAAAAGAGAAGTAGGCATCACTAATGAGGAGCCAGCCGTTAGAATGATTGCAGCAGTCTCTCCGATACTCCTGCCGACACTGAGTAATATGCCTGTAAAGATTCCCGGGAATGCGTTAGGAAGCACCACCCGTGTGATGGTCTGCCACTTCGTCCCACCCAGAGAATAACTTACTTCGCGGTAGGAAGGAGGAATGGCCTTGATCGATTCTTCGGCCGTACTGATCACAGTAGGCAAGATCATGGCTGCTAAAGTTAATCCACCAGAAAGAATGGACCATCCCATATTGAGCTGGATGACAAAAAAGACAAACCCGAACAATCCGAAGATAATGGAGGGCACTCCAGCCAGGCAGTCCGTCCCAAAACGAATAATGCGGCTGATCTTGCTCTCTCTTGTGTATTCCCTCAGGAAGACGGCTGTCCCAACTCCGAGAGGAGCACCAAAAAAAATGGCCACACCAGTCAGGGCCACAGTTCCGATGATGGTGGAAAAGATACCACCCTCCCGGCCCATGCTTTTTGGGGAATCGAGAAAGAAACGGAAGTGAAGGACTGGCAATCCTTCACTTAGTATCTGGAGGAGAATTAAGATCATTACTGCAATAGTCGATAGAGCGCTTATCCAGATAAGGGTTTTTGCAATGCCCTGAGTTAGATATCGAGTACGATTAATGATCAATGGACTCTCCTTCGTGACAGAAAGATGGCCAGGGTATTCAGGGCCATGATAATGAAGAAGAGAACGATTCCTGTTGCAAAAAGGGCCTGACGGTGATCCCCAGAAGCATATCCCATTTCAATGCCAATATTTGTGGTGAGCGTCCTGGCTGAATCCAGGAATGAGGTTGGCATTTTAACTGCATTTCCCAGGATCATGATCATGGCCATGGTCTCCCCGATGGCTCGCCCCATACCTAAAATGATGCTGGCCAGAATTCCAGATTTGGCAGCCGGGATCAACACCCGCCAGATGGTCTGCCAGTGTGTTGCTCCTAAAGCAAGAGCTCCTGCTTTATAAGAAGGGGGAAGGGCTTTTAGAGAGTCTTCTGAGATTGTGATAATGGTGGGAAGGATCATGAAGCCTAAGACTAAGGAACCTGCAAAGATGCTCAGGCCAGGTCCTCCCAGATAATTTTGAATCAAAGGGACAAGGACGATCAGCCCCCAGAACCCATAGATGACCGAAGGAATAGCGGCTAAAAGCTGAATGGCAGGTCTCAGCAATAATCCTATGGAAGGAGGGATCAACTCCGATAAAAATATCGTACAGGCCAGTCCCAGAGGAATGCCTAAAATCAGGGCCCCAAGAGTCACCCAGAAAGAGCTGGCGATCATAGGAAAGATTCCAAAAAGACCCTTACTTGGAATCCACCGCTCCCCAAGGAGGAACGCTTTTGGACCAATCTTCAAGATCAAAGGAAGTCCTTCTTCAAAAATGAAGAAGGTAATCAAAGCGAGTATAGAAATCGATGAGAGGGCTATCAAAAGAAATATTTTTTCAATGATTTTTTCTTTGACTTGCATGATCATTCCTTAGCAATTTTTGGAAGAACAGGCACGAGCCCTTCTTTTAAAAGCAGTTTTTGAGCAAATGGACTCAAGACAAATTCTAAAAATGATTTTGATTCTCCTGAGGGTTCCTCATTAAAAACGAAGAGGAAAGGCCGGACCAACGTGTATTTACCATTTTCAACATCAGTTAAATTGGGTTCCACGCCTGAAATCTTTAATGCTCTCACCTGGTCATTGACTAAACCTAATGAGATATAACCGATGCCATTGTGATTGCTTGCCACAACCTGCCGGACGGCACCATTGGAGTCCTGGACCAAGGCTTCAAGGCTGATATCCTCTTTTCCCATCACAAACTTCTGGAAAGATTCTCTCGTTCCCGAACCCTCCTCCCTTGTAATCAACACGATAGTATGCGAAGGTCCCCCCAGCTCTTTCCAATTTTTTATTTTTCCAGAAAATACCTGCCTGATTTGATCTAAAGAAAGATCTTGAATAGGGTTCTTTGGATTGACGATGATGGCAATAGCATCCTTTGCAATGGTTACTACATAGAGCTTCTTCTCGCCGCCCGTTAGATTGCGTGAAGACATTCCGATGTTTGCGGCATAGGTCATGACAGCCTCTATCCCTGCCGTGGATCCACCACCCTGAACATAGATACGGAATTGAGGATGATGCGACATATATTCCTCAGCTAATAATTCAGCAAAAGGCTCGACAGACGTAGAACCCGCCACAGTGATCCCTGTCTTGGATTGTTGACAACCCGCACATATGACTAAAAGGAATGGTAGGAGCCATAATAAGCTTTTTGGATTCGCATACATTAGTTTGATCCTATCCCCTTATGGAATGATGGAATATTGGAATATTGGGTTCGAAAAAAGAACCAAGAAGAGAGCAACCTTTTCTTTAAGAGCCATCATTCCATTATTCCAGTATTCCAAACTTCCTGTCAGTGTGGTGATTACCCATACCTTCCTGTCACATAATTTTCAGTTTTGGAGTTTTTAGGGCGGGTAAAAATGTCTTCTGTTGTGTCATATTCCAATAATTCTCCCAGATAAAAAAATCCTGTCCAATCAGAAGTCCGAGCTGCCTGTTGCATGTTGTGGGTGACAATGAGGATGGTATAGTTCTTTTTTAATTCCTGCATTAACTCTTCAATCTTAAGGGTGGCTAAGGGGTCCAGGGCAGAGCAGGGTTCATCCATCAGAATGACTTCGGGTTGAACGGCTAACACGCGTGCGATACAGAGGCGTTGCTGTTGCCCTAGGGTGAGGCCCAAAGCATTCGTATGGAGGCGGTCTGACACTTCTGGCCAGAGCGCTGCCGCCTTGATGCTCTGTTCAACTTTTTCCTCAATTTCTCTCTTTGTGGGCATTCCCAACACCCTCGGGCCAAAGGCAACGTTTTCGAAGATGCTTTTCGGAAAAGGGTTTGGACGTTGAAAGACCATACCGACTCGTTGCCTGAGAGAGACGACATCCGTACCCGGCTGGTAGATATCCTGACCATCGAGGGTAACGGTCCCTTCAATACGGGTGTGAGGAATGAGTTCATTCAGCCGGTTGAGGGTCCTAAGAAAAGTAGATTTTCCACATCCAGAAGGCCCGATCAAAGCTGTGATCTGGCCCTCTCTGATAACAATATTGATATTTTTGAGGGCATGATTAGACCCATAATAGAAATGGAGCCCTCTTGTCTCCATCCTTATACCAGGATTGGATTCACTCATCAGGATACTCTTTTAAAGATCATGATTCTTTTTGTTCAAAATTAACAAATTATGATTCTTTGATCAAGAGGATTTGTTTTTTTGCATCAAAAGGCAGGGTAAGAAAACGTAACTTTTAAAAAAGAAGATTACAAGAGTCTGAGAACATGGAGAATTCTAAAGAGAAGTTTTAGAAATAAAAGGAATCTTAAAAGGATTTTAAAGTAAGTTATTTGTCCTGTACTTCAGCAAGCCAGGTTTTGATATGTTGTTCTATCTGATTTCTTACTTTCCGAAATATCGCCAATTTTTCATCCTCAGACCCCGTAAAGGCTGAAGGGTCTTCAAACGACCAGTGTATCCTCTTACCCACTCCAGGAAATGTCGTAGGACACTTTTCTTCAGCTTCATCGCACAGGGTAATCAAGTATCCAAAGTGTACTTTTCCCATATATTCCTTGACATGTTTGGAGTGTTGACCGCTGAGATTTATTCCGACTTCCTCCATGACACGCTCAGTGTATGGATTGATGCCTTTTGGTTCAGTTCCAGCGCTGTAGGCTTCAAATCGGTCTCCACCGTATTTCCTGAGGAATGCTTCAGCCATTTGACTACGCGCGGAATTGCCCGTGCATAAGAAAAGGACTTTGGCCTTGATCATAAGCTATCTCCTTTTCCATTTTCTTTGGTATCGGCATGATGTTTGATGACCAGAGCATCCACCATAAAGATCACATCTTCTGCGATGTTCGTGGCATGGTCAGCGATTCTCTCCAGACAGCGGGACACAATCATGAGGTGCACAGCCCTCGGGATGGCCTTTGGATCGGACATCATGTAGGTGAGGAGCTCTCTTACCACCTGATCGTTTAACCCATCGACCACATCATCCCTTTCGCAAACAGATCGGGGCAATTTAGAGTCCCGATTTACAAAAGCATCAAGCACATCTTTAACCATCGATTGAGTAATCTCAGCCATTCGAGGAATATCGATATAGGGCTTGAGCTGAGGTTCCTGGTTTAAGGAAATAGCGCGCTCGGCAATATTAACCGCCTGGTCACCCATTCTTTCCAGATCGGTGATGATCTTCATCGCTGAGGTGATGAAGCGGAGGTCTGTTGCCATCGGTTGTCTTAAAGCAAGGAGTTTCAAACACATATCATCGATGGCGATTTCCAATTTGTTAATTCGTTCTTCAAACTCAAACGTCTTCTGGGCAAGTTCAGAATCTCTTTTGACAAGAGATTGAACGGAATCACGGATGGCTTCTTCCACCATCGCCGCCATCTTCAGGAGATTCTCTTTCAATTCCTGTAATTCTTTTTGAAAATGGGTTTCCGTAGTCATTTTTCCCTCAAGGTGGCCTTTCGCTGTCACCGGTGTAATCTGTTTTCTGAATCTATGTAATCAAGCCCGTTCAATACTGGCTAACCAAAGCGTCCGGTGACGTAATCTTCCGTCCTTTTGATGTTTGGTTTAGTGAAAATCTTTTCTGTCCGATCCACTTCGATAAGCTCCCCCAAATAGAAAAAGGCTGTATAATCAGAAACCCTTGCCGCCTGTTGCATATTGTGGGTGACAATGACGATGGTGTATTTCTTTTTCAATTCCTGTATGAGTTCCTCGATCTTCTGTGTGGCAATAGGGTCTAAGGCCGAAGCGGGCTCGTCCATTAATATGACCTCTGGCTCCACCGCCAGGGCCCTGGCAATACAAAGCCGTTGCTGCTGTCCTCCGGAAACCTCCATGGCGGAATCATGTAGCCGGTCGGCTACCTCATTCCAAAGGGCGGCATCCTTTAGGCTCTTCTCAACCCGGACAGTGATCTCCTTTTTGGAACAGGAGCCATTGATCCTTAGTCCGTAGGCCACATTCTCAAAGATCGTTTTAGGAAAGGGATTCGATTTCTGGAAAACCATGCCCACCCGGCGACGAATCTGTACCGGATCCACTTCCGGAGCATAGATATTCTCGCCGTCGAGTAAGATCTGACCTTCTACCCGCGTTCCCTCGACCATGTCATTCATCCGGTTCAGGCATCGAAGAAAGGTCGTCTTTCCGCACCCTGATGGTCCGATCAGGGCGGTCACTCTGTTTGTCAGGATTTCAAGGTTGACATTCTTTAGCGCTTGAACACTTCCATAATAGAAATTGAGATTTTGGACTGACATCTTCACATGCTTATCCATTTCTTACCCTCTCATCTTCTGACGATAGCGGTAGCGAACCCAGATGGCCGAAAGATTAAGCAGCAGAATCAGGCCCAGAAGCACCAGGGCCGTCCCGTAAGCGATGGGCCTGACTTTTTCTATAGCATGATGCTGTGTGGCTAAAATATAGAGATGATAGGGTAGGGCCATGAACTGGTCAAACAACGATTTCGGTAGATGAGGCAGAAAGAATGCAGCTCCCGTAAAAAGGATAGGGGCCGTCTCTCCGGCGGCCCTGGACAAACCCAGAATCACACCGGTCATCATCCCAGAGATAGCATAAGGCAAGACATTCGTTCGGATCGCATGCCATTTCGTTGCCCCTAAAGCCAGAGCACCTTCACGGTAAGATTTTGGCACCGTCTTCAACGCTTCCTCGCAAGCTGTAATCGTCCAGGGCAGGGTAAGGAGGCCCAAGGTCAACCCCGCTGAGAGAACAGAGGTTCCGAATCGAAACATCTGAACGAAAAGCACGACTCCAAAGAGGCCGTAAACAATTGAAGGCACACCGGAGAGGTTTCGAATGGCCAACCGAATCAGGCGTGTAATTTTTCCGGGTTGGGCATATTCGTTAAGATAGATGGCTGCGAACATGCCTAAGGGGACTGCAAAGATCACGGTAATGATACTCACCATGAAAGTTCCCATAATGGCGGGGAAGATTCCCCCTTCCGTCATGCCCATTCGAGGTGGTTGGGTTAGAAACTTCCATGAAAGAACGCCTACTCCCTTGATAAAAATATCGAATAATATCACTCCTAAAAAAAACAGGACCAAAATCCCTGCCAGATAAAGCATTAAAAAACCAAATCTTTCAGTCCATCGCTTTTTCATCTTTCGACCTGCTGATACTTCTGCAAAATGATATCAGATACCAGATTCACCACAAAAGTCATGACAAAGAGAACGAGGCCGATGACAAACAGAGCATAATAATGGGTAGTGTTATACGGAACTTCTCCTAATTCGATGGCGATCGTTGCAGTCATGGTCTGAATAGCATCTAAGAAATTGAAGGTTAACGCCGGGGCATTGCCTGTGGCCATGAGAACGGTCATCGTTTCACCAATGGCTCGACCCATGCCGAGCATGATCGCAGCGATAATCCCTGATAGAGCAGATGGGACCAGCACACGAATAAGGGTCTGCCAGTCGTTGCCCCCGAGGGCTAAGGAGGCCTCTTTGTAGGAGTTAGGAACTGCCCGAAGAGCGTCCTCCGAGAGGCTAATAATCGTCGGCAGCGACATGATGGCCAGCAGAATTGATCCGTTTAATGCATTCAATCCATTGGAAATCCCGAACAGTTTAGCAATCATAGGATTGACCAAGATAATGCCAAGAAATCCTACTACCACCGAAGGAATGCCAGCCAGTATCTCGACCGTGGGTTTTAAGATCTCCCGGACCCGGCTGGAGGCCACCTGAGATATAAAAGCCGCACAGGCCACACCCAGGGGGACGGCAATGACTAAAGCCCCAAAGGTGACCATGAGGGTACTGGTGATTAAAGAGAGAATGCCATACTGGGGTGTGGCGTATGCGTTTGGGTTCCATACGGAACTGCCAAAAAAACTCTTCAAGCCGAGTTCCCTGATGGCCGGGAAGCCTTTAAAGAAAAGAAGGGAAAAAATACCCAAAAGAATAAGGATAGCGAAAAGACCATTTAGAAAAAAGAACTTTTCGATAAATATTTCATGGAGTCGCCGTATCTGAAATTTCCTAAATGCACTTGTCTTGTCATTTGTCTCAATACTCTTACGTAACCAAACTCTTTCCACAGGGGTTTCCTCTATGGTTAATGATGGTTCATATGGCTTTTCCATTGATTATACCGTTTTCTATTAAAAAAAAGGGAAAAGTTTGCCTAATGTTCCAGAAGAATCGCCAAAACAGACTCGGCGGGGACGCTGAAAAAGCCTTGGAGCGGAATCTTTTGCATGTCAAGCACAACAGTCCGTTGCCTTTGTTGGACTTCACTCTTGTTGAAGTCCTCGATAACCTATTCAATTCAAATAAAACCCGCATTCCAAGGCTTTGGAAGTGTTTCCGCCGGGTCTGTTTAACGCAACTATGAGGTTTACAAATCAATTAAAGCCCTGTTTTCGATTGAATTCCATCCATTCCTTCTGGACCGGGAAAAATCCTTCTTTTCGGACAACCTCCTGCCCCTCTTTGCTGATTTCGAACTGGATGAAATCAAGCAGTTTTCCCGAAGGCTTGCCGTTCAGGTATTGATTTAAAGGTCGGCTGATAGGGTACTTTCCAGACATCACGTTTTCCATCTTCACCGGCGAGTAAGCTTCAGATTGTCCATCTTTGGCCACGTTCAAGATCTTGACCCCACTCATTACTTCGCCTTTCTCATTAACTACGTACCCAACTGCGACATAGCCAATGCCCCCGACATCCCGTTTGATTGCTTCAACG
>Ga0299915_10003145_pt1 | contig 11982 bp, 9 predicted proteins | sample RVTome_13_FD_200263 | JGI IMG/M metagenome (GOLD analysis project Ga0299915, IMG submission 200263) | Soil microbial communities from uranium-contaminated site in the Upper Colorado River Basin, Wyoming, United States - RVT92D227 (version 2) ... | reverse complement strand
TCCCTGTTACCGCCGATTTGGGCGGCTGCGGCAACGCCTGAGCGATGGAAGCATTGGTGTGCCTGTTGCTTGCGGGCCGCCTTTTGCGCTATAACCGCCACAGCGCGAAAGGCTCAAAAGAGATTGAAATGGCAGGCCAAGGTGGTTAAGAATATAAGCACCACAATTCGGTCCACTTAATCATCAAAGGATGGCTCCGCATGTCCTGACCGGCATAGAGGGGATAAGCAGCAGAATGGAAGGCAGGCAGACTTTCGGGAGCTGAAGCCATGAGCGATGCCCAGAAACGATGGGAAATATACACCAAAGCGCTTGCTACTCCTCCTCCACTCCGCAATGAGTTTCTTGGCACCGCTTGCGGCGGTGATGACGCTCTTCGAAAGGAAGTTGACAACCTGCTATCCATTCACGGGCAGGGATCCCCACCCCCCAAATCACTCGCCAAGAGCTCACCCTGTGGCCGTGCTCGAACAGTGAGGATAAAAGGCCGCCTGAAACAGGCCCTCAGGCAAAGTTATCTAATTCAAGAGCGCATCGGCGGGGGCGGGATGGGCGACCTGTATCTCGCGACCCACAAGACGCTTGGCGGCAAATGGGCGATCAAGGTACTCGCGGAGGATCTCGCGCAAGACCCCAAGGTGGTTGAGAGATTTGTAAACGAAGCAAAGATTGAGGCTAACCTGCAGCACCCGAACATCGCCAAGGTATTCCACATAGGCCATTCCGGCGGATACCACTACTTCGTAATGAATTATGTGGAGGGCGAAGATCTTGCTGAGAGAATTGCGAGAAGCGGAGTTTTGCCTGAGCCGGAGGCTGTTTCAATCGCATTTCAAATCTGCAAGGCGCTCGAATGCGCACACGACCACAACATCGTCCATCGCGACTTAAAGCCCTCAAACGTCCGGATTGACAGGTATGGCACGGTCGTCGTCATCGATTTCGGCATAGCGCGAGCCCGGGATGTGGCAATGATTGGCCTGACCAGTCAGGGGGAAAGGCTGGGCACGCCGCTTTACATGAGCCCGGAACAGGTAAAAGGAGCAACGATTGACGCAAAGTCGGACCTGTATTCGCTGGGAGTCTTGATGTATGAAATGCTCAGCGGGAACAATCCTTTCCAGGCCGATTCGCCGCATGCCGTTTATGCAAAGCATCTTGGTTTCACACCACCGCCCCTCAGTGAAGCATGCTCTGGAGTGTCTCCTGCCATTTCGGAAATTGTGCAGCGGCTGCTGGAGAAAGATCCCGAGAAGCGGTTTCATTCAGCTCGCGAACTGGGCATGAGCCTGCGCCCCCTGCGCGAGGGGACCGAGATCAGCCCTCCCGCCCGAACTTATGCCACCGTCGCCGGTAAATCCCGAGATCCGAGCGACCGCTTGAACCATGTAGTTCGCCGCGTACCCGAAACCATAGTCCCCCGAGAGCTAAGCGCCGAAGAAAAACAAGTCCTTGAACTCACCGACGGGAAACGCACTATCGGCGAGATTCTCGCCCTTTCTCGGCTGGACAACGAACGGTTTCTGACTGCGCTGGAGAGCCTGAAACGGGAAAGCGCCGTCGAGACGCTGGCAATGCGTGAATCAGTCGCCATGGCTCCCGCCGCATCAAGTTCAATTGGCTTCCTGTCGAGCAAAATTCCGCGCCGCTTTGTCGCTTTAGCACTATGGGCATTGGCGATCTTGGCGGTCGGTGTGTCTTCCCTTGTTCTGGTTGTCCGTTTCTTTTCAATACCTTCGCATCACTCGCCAGTGCAGTTCACTGCTTCCCCTTACGCAGAGGTATGGATCAAGGATGAGAACGGAAAGCCCATAAACGAAGAGGCGCTAATTACTCCCTTTCAGCTTGAGCTTTCGCCGGGTACATACAATGTTGAGTTCCGTCACAAAGGCAGCAGCCAGATCCTCAATCTAGTGGTCCAGCAGAACAAGCAAAACTCGGTGCATTGGACTTTTTGGAAAAGAGAAGACACAGAACGTTTACTGGAGAGATATTTCAACAATATCTATTGATCCTACGATGAACCTAAAACGCCCTGACTCCTTGCCAAAGCGGGAGCCAAGTATCCAACGCTATGCTTTTGGTGGTTTACCAGACAGGACGGCATACAAACACAGCCCCAAAACTATCTATCTATCGCTGACCATCGGCTTAACTGCACTTCTATGCCTAATGTCGCAGCGTGTCCATGCGCTGGACCACACTGAGCAAAAGGCGAAAAGCGCTGAACAGCAGGCCATTGATCGGGCGTGGGAGCTGTTCAATGCTCGCAAATTAGAGAAAGCCAAAGATCAAGCGGAGCCATACAAGGATCTACAAGATGAGATTGGAGTCCAGGCAAGAGAAGTGCTCGACTATTGCGGAGTCGCAGACAAGGCAGGGAACAAAGCAGATTCTATTAAATTTCACCTACGCCGAAAGCTGTATAACGACGCTTGCCTCCTGATTGCGGAGCTAAAGGGAATCATCGATCCATATCCCAGATTGACATGGTATCAAGAAAACATCCTCAAATGGGACACGGAGGCTCGCTGCGCCGAACTTGACCTCTGTTCACAGGATGCAATTCAACGCGACAAGCGGGAAATCTCGAAGTTACTGGGGCAGCAGGAATGTCAACAAGCTCTCCAAGATTTGGAGGAGCTGCGAGCAGAGTGTCCCAATGACAAGGAAGTGGAAGAGCTTCATAAGAGGGCTAAGCGTTGCCTAGAGTGTCAGTCAGATGTTTTTCAGCGTCAAGTTCAAGAAACCAGGCGCCTTCTGGTTCAAAGGGATTGTGTGCTCGCCCTGCAGAGGTTCCAGGAACTCAAAAACAAGTGTCCCAACAGCGAGGAGGTGGCCAAGCTGGAACAGGAAGCAGCATCTTGCCGCAAGAACCTCGGGGAAACCTATCAAGAGCACTGTGAGGAAGCTGAAGGGCAGCTTCGAGACGGCGAATTTGATAATGCGATTAACTCGGCCAGAAAGGCAGCCGATGTAAAGCCGGGAGACCCCAGATCGGCCGATATTGTTCAAAGAGCCCAGAAGGCCATCAGAAGAGAAAGGGAGGATTTGCGGACCGGCATAAACTCCTTTTACCACCTCGATTATTCCGAGACCGAAAAGCGACTGAGCGCATTTGTAGCGCAAAAGCACACTGCTGCCCGTCTGGCGCTGGCCTACTTCTACCTGGGAGCAGCAATCTGCACGGAGTACTTGCGGACAGGTGAGCAGGATGAGGTAAAACTAAAGCAAGCACTATCGCACTTTGCAAAAGCCCATGAGCTATGGGGCAACGACCCCCCTGGTTGGGAAATCATATCCGGGTCGATGGCAGAAAAGGTGTTGGCTTTTTATAAGCTTGCAAACAAACGCAACAACTAAAAATCCGCTGGAGGTTTTATGAATCGGGGAGGGATAGCCATTCTGGCAGGGGTGTTTTCCTTCGTGGTTCATCTGTCAACGAGTTCTATTGATGTTGACGCCCATGCTCAGATCCCGCAGGGTTGCCCTTCGGAAAAGGAAGCGGCCAAGAAAGGAAAAGAAGCCAAGGTTGCAAAAAACTGGGAAATCGCAGAATTCTACTACAGCTGCGCCTTCAATAAAAAACAGAAACCTGAATATGATAAGGAATTGCAGGCCATAAGGACGGAACTCGCCAACCAAAGAGCCCGCGATGCTGAGGCTTCACTAAATAAAGAAGACCTTAAGACATGCGATGAGCGGATGGCGGTCCCCCAAACCTATCCGCAAACGGCGGAGCTGCAGCAGGTTCGTGCCAGGTTCAACCAGAAGGTGGAGATGATCAAGCGGCAAAGAGACACTTTGCTGAATAAAGCCGCTGAGGATCCCGAGGCATCTTTGAATGGGCTCAAGCAATTATCGAAATACTCGTATGTCTTGCCAGAACTTGATGCGGACATCTCCAAAGTGACTGAAACTTGGAGAATAAAGCTACTTGCTGGAGCAGGGGAGCTATTGGCCAGGTTTCAGTGTGAAGATGCCTCACAACAGTATCAGCGAGCGCTGGAGATTGCGCCGGAAAACCAGGAGGCAAGGGATGGAATTGTGCGCGCCGGCATATGCACGGAAGCGTTGCACTTATATTCCCAGGCCCAATCGCAATACGGTGACCAGCGCTATGAAGAGGCCAAGAATTTAGTCGACCGCGCAATACTTACCTATTCCGATGGGAAGGAGGAATTCAAAAAACTTGGGGACCGAATCATCGACGATTGGCTGAAGTACTTGCTGGAAAGGATCGGATCCGATCCTGAAAAGGAGATAAGCTTCGAAAACTCGCTGGACAAGTACTTGAGCTTGCTTCATGTTCAGGTACTGGATCCTGGTGCGCAGGTGCTTGAAAAGCTTCCCGCGGTACGCACGCAGTTCGCACAAGCTTCAGCTGAAAAGGCAAAAGAATACAAAAAAGAGCGATGGGTCAGTAAAACAGATCCTGCTTTCCTCGCTACCGCATACCTCATGCTTTTTAATGCGCAGCTTTGCGGTGCTAGCGATGCCGTTAGAATCGAAGACCTCGTGGACATGGTGGACATGGAGGATTTGTTCTACCGTAAGAGAAGCACGCGCGTTATCGTGACGGTCGAAAATACTTCCGTGGCGAGCAGTAATTTCGTGGATGCGCTGACCAAGCGCTCCAGGAGCATTCTTGAAGGCATAGGACTCCAGGACCTGCGAATATATGCGAGAGACGAATGGGAGCAAATGCGTAAAAACTGCTCCGCTCAAAATTCAAGATCAGACATTTGTATGGCAGTGTATGACGAACCCACGGCACTGGTCTGGCCCGATCTGAAATCCCCCTATATACGTATAAGCCTTGAAATTGATCAATTTACAAAAAGGGAAAAAGGGCAGATCCCTGGTCCCATACAGGTCATAGAATCGAAGCATATCGCAGGCATAATCGAGGTTGAAAATCCTGAGTATAAGGATCACTTCCAAAAAGTTAAAGATTGTGAAAGCTTTTTCACCGATCCCCGAAATCAAAAGAAAAAATGCAATAACATCTGGACGCTGAATGAGTTTCAGATTCAGCGACAGAAACTAAATAGTATGCCCCAAAAGATATGGGCGCACGATTGGAGACCATACAGATACATAAAGAGCGAATTGGAACAATATGCAGCAATAAATGTTAGATTTAGCATTTTTGATCACCTCCGCAAGGAACGGATTGTCTTGAAAGAGATTTTCAGGGATAAGGAGAGGAAAGGTTTTGAAATCACTGGAGCCAAGGAGCCTGACATCGACCAGCCGATTGCGTGGCAACCGGCTGCGGAGGACCTCCTGGACCTGCAAAGCGATATAGGGAAAGAGCTCGACTTGACCATCCCAGCACTGCTAAAGCCCTACCTCGACAGGTTTTATGCCGCGGGAGAACAGTCTCTCAAGAATAAGAGGCCAGAGGAAGCAGCAGAGAATTTTCTCTGCCATTGGGCCTTCTATAGAGGAAAGGTAGAGGAGGATGTAAGGTTGAAGGCCGTGCGCAACACGATTTTACAGCTGACGGGCTTTGACTTGAACAAAGATGGTGTGCGCCTGGTAGAGGCGCTCATGAAATCCCACGCTGCACCCTAATTGAGCGTGATGTTCCCGAGGCGGGCATGGCTATCAATCGCTACGTCGTGGCCTCGGGCAGACTGCCTGCCGGTATTGACATTTCTGCCATCACTGAATGGGTGCATGATTGGCTTTTTAAGACTGCGTTTGGGGCGGTCGTGTTCAATAATTCAAACAGGTAGGCAGATAACGGCTTTTTCATACCAGTGCCATGGGGATGATCGACTCGAGAGTGCCGCTGCATCTCAGGGGGGATTTTGAGGTCGGCATCGGAAGTGGACCAGATTGTGATGTCGTACTTGCGGGGCTGGACCCGGTTCATGCAAAGATAAGAAGAACCGGAGATCGCCTGTTCTTCAAGACGCTAAAAGCCGACCGCAGAACTTCGGTAAACCAGAAAATCATCAGCGGCAATCGCTGGATCGAGATCACTCGCTTTGACGAGATCATGATCGCCGGGACGGTCCTGAGCATCAGCCCCAAGTTCTTTCTGGGCCGGGACCGGGTGGGGCTGGACACAACCCCTCTTCGCTATGTCCTGCCGGGCAGGCCCAAAAGGGTGCTCTGTGACGGGCCTTACCTTAGAGCCAGGCCCGGAACTTTCACGGCAATCCTGGGTCCAACGGGTTCCGGCAAGACCCTGTTTCTGTCACTCCTTAACGGCTATCTGGCGCCAACCAGCGGCCGCGTTGTTATTGCCGACAACTTCGACCCGCACAGAGATCATCGCATTCTGCGGGACTTCGTAGGCTATGTCCCTCAGGACGACATACTGATTCCGGAGCTGACGGTTCGTCAGTCGCTCAAGTATCGGCTGGAATTGAAGTTCCCGGACATGGCCGCCTATACCAGAAACCGATTGATCTACGACACTTGCCACCAGTTAGGATTGAATGGGGAGAGGGCAGATAAGTTTCTCGACACAATAATCGGATCGCCCGACTTGCGCCGCCGGGGTCTTAGCGGTGGTGAACGAAAGCGGGCGAATATTGCCCACGAACTGATTACCAAGCCGCTGATTCTCATTGTGGATGAGCCTACCTCGGGACTCTCATCAGCCGATGCGGACCAGATCGCCGGGCTCCTGAGGAGGCTTGCCACAGAAGACTCATTGAGCGTCATCGCGAGTGTCCATCAACCGAGCGTACGCGTTTTCGAGCAGTTTGACGACTTGATGGTACTGGGCTTCGGCGGCAGGCTGGCATATTACGGATCCGCCTCCGAATCCGTAGATTTTTTCCAAAAAGCCACCGGCAAACCGAGTGATGGACCGAATCCTGCGGAATGGATTCTCGAACAGGTTGTCAATCCGGGGGTTGGCGCACAAATCGGCACAGCCTTCGAGAGGCACCGGGCCCATTCGCCCAATATCTCTCTTCCGTTGCAAGAATCCGGCACGGAGGTCTCCCCGGCAATCCCGCCTCAGCGAGCAAAGGCGGGTGGACTTCCAGCCTGGCTTTGTCAGTGGATCACGCTCACACTTCGCAGCCTGGCAGTCCTGCGCACCGACCGAACAAGCCTGATGCTCAACCTGCTGCAGGCGCCGCTTATGGCTCTTCTCATCCTTGGCGCATTCCAGGGTGTAGATAAGGATAAGGAAAAATCCGACCGGATTTCGAAGACAATTCATTTCTTCAGGCAGGAAATCCAACCATACATGGATCGCAACGACACCATTACAACACCCGAGGCGAAGTTCGAGGAGGCTGCTGAAAGATCAAAAACTGATGCAAAATACTATGGGCCGGGGGCCGCGCAGCGACGCGGCGCGATCTATTTCACTTTGGTCGCCGCCAGCATATGGTTTGGAATGCTGGGTGCATGTAGGGAAATTGTCGGTGAGCAGCACATTCTTAAAAGGGAGATCCGCACCTGCACGAATCTGATGCCTTTTCTGGGATCAAAAGCGCTGGTACAGCTTCTTCTGACGGGCATCCTGACCGCGATCCTGGCATTCATGGTGAATCTGACCGTTCTGCGGCTTGAAGCTTTGTATGCCGCGCGGCTGTGGGCCATCCTTTGGCTGGTTGCAGCAGCTTCCGCTTCACTTGGCCTGTTGGTGTCGTGCGTAGCGCCGACCTATCGGGCAGCTCTAACGGCAGTCCCTATCTTAATGATACCGCAGTTGTTGTTCGGAGGAATCTTGCGCCCTCCGGTCGATATCGCACGAGAGTTTGCGTGGCCGCAACGAATAAGCGCTATCACGATTCAATACTGGGGCTTCCAGGCTGCGCTGGAAATTGTCTCTCCCGTCGAGAGGAAAGGGCTTAGAGAAAACTTCAGCGATGACTGGGAAAATATGCCATACCAGCGTTACGAAGCCAAGGTAGTGGGCTTCCAGGAAAAAACGCTTTCAGGTGTGTTCTTCCCTGCGGCATGGTCCAGCTGGATCTTCAGGCCCTTTTTCCCCTTGTTGGCGGCCCTCCTCTTCTTCTTATTGTCAGGCTATGTGGCTCTCCGCCTCAAGTTTCTCTGAGGGGATGTCAGCCCGGGCGAGCTTTCGCGGCAAATCAGTCAAAACAGGCCCCGAAGAGCAAAAGTAGGCAAGAGTGGCAATTGCGGGAGATATTTCGCGCCTTAGTGTGCAGGAGCGCCCAAAATGCTTCCAATTCTAATAACCATACAACTGAACGAGGGGAGGGACGACATGCGCACGAATCGATCAATCTTGCTGGTTTTGTTTGTTCTTTTGGCCGCCGGCGCCTGCCTGGCGCAGGGCGAATATCAGAAAGCTTTAGGTAACCTGACTATCAGTGCAATCAAGAAGATGCAGGTGATGAGAGACCCGACTGCATGCAGGATGGAAGTTGTCGCCATTGTCTCCAATGAAAACGCCGAATCGATGAAGCTGCGAAATGGGAGCTTCGAGGTCAGCTTCCACAGGCCGGGCGGGTCGATTACTTTGGGTACTGCTCAGATAAGAGAACAGGAGGTTTACGGAAAGAACGCACCTCAGCAAGGCACTACCGTTATGAACCTTAACGTCTACGTTGGCCCCAACAATGACGAGAGCGTCAACAGGCTGATTGCCGTGTTCAACATCGTCGGCAATCCCGATGCGCGGCTGGAAATGATAGTGAAAGGATTGTCCGAAGTCGGCCTTCAGCTTCCCAAAGGATGGGTATTCGCGCGCGACCTGAAGGCAGAAGTAGAGCTCAGGTTTACCCCCGCAATCCAGCGGGAGATCCTGTTGAAGTAAGTCCGGTTTGGATCACAATTCTTCAATGTGATCATGATGGACGCCATCAGGGAAAGGCCTTCCGCGGGTGAGTTGGGACCCGGCAAACCCGACCACCCAGGGAGGCCAAAATATTTCCCGTATCAGCGCGCCAGAGTCAGCCGGACAACTCTCACCTGTATTTTTCGCAACCGCTCGAGCATCTCCCCTGCGTTTTGGGGGCGCTGATGCTGATTCAGCTTGAGGAAATCGTCGAGCAGGTTGGCAACCTCGGGCACGATGTCTGGAGTGCGTTCCGCCGACGGAACAATGACTGGTTCGATAAGAGACGCGAATGGATCTACTTCACGTTTGCGTTCGTGAGGAATGCAGCCCGTGAGCATATGGTAAAAGATTGCCGCTATGCTCCAGACATCGGTCAAAGGGCCGGCGATGCCGGCGCCGGTAAGGAGTTCGGGCGGTGTATAGGCGAGCGCCGCTGGATCCTCTGATGCGATCAGTCCGCCGAGGCCCAGTTCCCGAAAGATGCCCGGCAGGCCAAAGTCTGCTATGCGAACATTCCAGGATCCATCGGCGCCTGCCAGAAGGATGTTGCCGGGCTTTAGGTTGCCATGGAATAGCCCCTCTTGGTGGATAAATGCCAATCCTGCCAAAGCCTGCTCCATTATGGGAAGCGCCTCATGCAGTCCCAGTTTTCCACGACGCTTGGCGAGAAGGTGACTGATGTTCCCAGAATCGCAGTATTCCGTCACACAGTAGAAAGCCCCGCCGGCGGATCCATAATCGACCGGTTCCAGGAGGTTGGGATGTCGCATTCCCCTGATATCTTCCAGCATGGAATTGTATTGCGCCACCGTCCCGGGGTCCTGCACCGTGCTTGAAAAAATCACCTTCACGGCCACTTGTCGCCTGTCTTTCTTGCCCCTTGCCAGGTACACCGGCCCGAGTCGACCTGTCCCGAGATGCTTCCGAATGTCGTAATCTTTAAGTGCGCACTTCCAGTCCGGCCGGCCGCTGCTGGAGGTAGTATTCAGGAGTTTTTGAAGAAGGTTCTTATTCTTTACCATCTTGCTCCTGCACCGCTCGCATATAAACTCTCCCAGTTTCCACGGGCCTGCTTCAGTGGCGACTTCTTTATCACACACCGTGCATATGCTGCGAACGGACGCCATTGCCTCAACACTGCGCACAAATTCCTTGGACTCCCGGCGAAGTTGCTCCCAGCAATCCTCACAGAAGACCTTCTGGCGTACTGAGTTGTTCTTTGCGCCGGCGGTGTAAAGATTCACGCTTTCCCCGCAGCCGGTACAGAGGACTGGCGCTTCAAGGCTTATCCTGAACATGGTGTCGCCTGCCTTGATAACATCGCCCTCGTGTAGGAGGATAAGCTTATTGGCCCGGCGCTTGGGTTGGCGAGGATCCTCCTCACCCCGTCTTCCTCCGATCCTGTGCCCATTCACGTACGTTCCGTTGAGGCTTCCCAGATCCCTCACTCCCACGGTGGGTGGATTTACTTCGAGAGCGAAGTGGTGTCTCCCAACAGTGGGGTCATCCTCCGGCATTATTTCGAAGCAGTCGTTCGCGCGGCCGAAAACGACGATTTTTTGTTCCAGAAGAACGAAAATCTTGCCTTTCCTGGGGCCTTGTGTGATCGTTATGAATACTCTTTTCGGTTCGGGTTTGGCGGAACTCACGTCCTTTCTGCTCGCAATCGCCTTTGCCGCGACTGCCATCGCCGGCGATTCGAGAAAATCCCCAGCTTTTTCGTGCGAGGCCAGCAGCTTGTGAACTTCTCGTAGGAGCTCTTCATCACCGGCGCAGGCCTTCTCAAGGAATGCCTTCCGCTCGCTCGACTTGTATCCCTGTGCTTCGTGGAAGATTTGATTGATTTGCTGCCAGTGCTCGCGATTCATTCTAATTCGCTCCTGTCAATTGGTCGTGAAGCCATGCCTGGGCTATGCTCCATTCGCGCATGACCGTTCGCGGAGAAATACCCAGCGCCTCAGCGGTTTCTTCGACGCTGAGTCCTCCAAAAAACCGCAGCTCGACGATCTGGCCCTTGCGGGGATCAATTTCTGCGAGACTTTTCAGTGCTTCATCGATAGCTACGAGATCGGGATCACGTTGATGCATGACTCCAGCGGCTTCCTCCAGAGGAACTTTTCGTGACCCTCCACCGCGCTTGAGATAGCCATGTGACCGGGCGAAGTCCACGAGGATGCGCCGCATAAGCTGCGCGCATGTGCCGACAAAATGGGATCGATTCTTCCACTGAACATTCTTCCAGTCGATCAGCCTCAAGTAGGTCTCATTAACCAGGGCAGTGGTTTGAAGCAGATGACCCGGCCGCTCCGATCGCATATAATGGTGCGCCAGCCGGTGCAGGTCCTGGTAGACCATTTGTGTGAGCCTGTTTAGTGCGTCCTGATCCCCTTCGTTCCAAGCGACAAGCAGTTGCGTGACATCCTGCCGATTGCCCGCGAGCATAAGGCCTCCTCCGGTCGAGACACGGAAATAGCTTGGCGCCATCTTAGCACACTCCGAGAATCCAGACTTCAGTCAGCTTCAGGAAGGTGTGTTATTGGTCGGACGCTCTCCCAGATGTTAGGGTTGCAAGAGCATGCGGAACGATAGTGCGTATAGCCCCTTGTATCGCCAGTTTGGCGATCCAGGATTTACCCCAGGACCATGGGCCGCATCCTTCATGCATTTCTCCTGGGATGCCAGTCGGTGACTGGAATAACCGTGGTGTGCCCTTCTTATGCTCCATTAGCTGTCCGGGGAGGCGCCCCAACCCTAACCCGCATTTCTCACCAGGTTTCAACTGCGGCGGCGGATGCGGGCATGTCTACAGCGTTGCGCCCCCTTGGGCTCCTCAACGTACTGTCGAGCACACCTGCGGGACCCGCTGAATATGGCCTACAACGTGCCCTCGGGCGGGACATGTCTGGAGGATATCGAGCGGCTGCGCAACGACGAGACCTACATGAACGGGCTGGGAGCCGAAAGAATTCCGGATCCGACGGCGGCGGGAGATTTCCTGCGCCGTTTCGATCCTGCCGGTCTTTGAGGGGTGGAAGGGCGCAGGGGGCGATCTAAATCGCGGCAGAAAAGAGTATGAAGATTAGCTCTTCGCTTTCTGCCTGACGACATGGAAACGCGAGGCGTGAGCGGGGCTCATTCCCCGGTGCGGGATTTCAGTTTCAGCTTGCTTTTGTTTTCCTCCATGAAGGCTCGCAGTT